>Ga0129333_10000406_pt1 | contig 34339 bp, 37 predicted proteins | sample CPB6_08_DNA_FD_94474 | JGI IMG/M metagenome (GOLD analysis project Ga0129333, IMG submission 94474) | Freshwater to marine salinity gradient microbial communities from Chesapeake Bay, USA - CPBay_Sum_0.6_0.8_DNA | ecosystem: Environmental > Aquatic > Marine > Coastal | place: USA: Chesapeake... | reverse complement strand
GGGGTGGGCGGGCCGACAACACCTTCCGTGACTCGAGCGCGTCGATCTCGTCGTCACCGAGTCCCAGCACCTCGCGCAACACGACTCGGTTGTCCTCCCCCCGATAGCGAGGTGATCCGTACGGATCGATGGATGCGTCGCGGAAATGCCACGGCGGACCCGGAACGCGGACGGTTCCGCCCACCCGGTCGTCGATCTCGCGAACGACGCCGCGCGCCGACGCCCACGGCGACTCGGCGAGCTCGCGGACCGACCGGACGACCCCGGCCGCCAGACCCTTGGCCGAGCAACGGCGTTCGAACTCCTCGGCGTCCGGAACGGTGGCGGCCCAGTCGCGCATCTCGGCGCGCAGTACCTCGAGATGGGAGAGCCGTGACGACACCGTGGCGAAACGCGGATCGTCGAGCAGGTGCGGACGCTCCATCGTCGCGACGATGATGTCGAAGGTTCCGCGTTCGGCCGGATGACCGCTCACCACCACCGTCGTGCCGTCGGCGAGCACGAGTATCGGGTAGTCACCGGGCTGGAACGAGCGGATCCACTCGGGGTCCGGTTCGCCGTCGAACAACTCGTCGTGGAAGTGCTCGTTCACGTAGAGCATCGTCTCGGCCATCGACACGTCGATGCGGTCGCCGCGTCCGGTGCGCTCTCGCCGGAGCAAGGCGGCGAGGATCGCCGACGAGGTCTCGAGGGCGGTGTAGGTGTCGGCGTGCGACCACGGGTCGTTGGCGAAGTCTCCGCCACGGCTGTCGCCCTGCATGCGCGTGAGTCCGCTTTCGGCACCGATCACCGATGCGTAGGCCCGACGTTGCACCCACGGACCATCGGCTCCGTAGCCGCTGATCGACGCGTACACCAAGCGTGGATTGCGCGACGCCAGCACGTCGTAGCCGAGCCCGAGTCGGTCCATCACTCCGGCGCGGTAGTTCTCGAGGAGAACGTCGGACTTCTCGGCGAGACGAATCAGCAGATCGGCACCTTCGACCGTCGAGAGATCGATGCTCATGCACCGTTTGCCGGCGTTCTGCTGAACGAAGTAGGTGGCCAGCGATCCCGCGCGCGGTGCCGAGAAACGGGTGAGGTCGCCATCCGGAGGTTCGATCTTCACGACCTCGGCACCGAGATCACTCAGCATTCGTCCGCAGTGCGGGCCGGCCAGTACCCGGGTGAGATCGAGGACGCGGATTCCCGAGAGCGGTGCGTCGGACATTCGTACATGATGCCCGACCGTGATGCCGGCCCGTGATGCCGGCCCGTGATGCCGGCCCGGTGGGGGTCGCGACCGTTGTACGGTCGGGTCATGTCACCGCCGTTCGACTCCGCGTTGCCCGACTACGACGATTTGCCTCGTGAAGCCGGTCTGCCTTCTTCATGGTCGGTGTGGGGCGACGGGGACGCCCGCTTCTTCGGCTGCCTGAATCTGCTCACTCCCGAACGGACGGCCCGGGCGGCGAATCTCGTTCGCGAGGGTCGGGTGTTCCCGTTGAACTGGAGCATGGGACTCCCCGATCCTCCGCTCTTTGGCCGGGCTCCGTTCCGCCACGAGGTGACGGGCGGTGCGTCGAGCACCAGCCATGACGACGTGCTGCATGGTTGGAACACCCAGTCGAGCAGTCAGTGGGACGGCTTCCGGCACATTCGCAGTCACGTGACCGCCGGAACTGGTCACTACGGAGGTGTCGACGACGACGAACATGGCGTGCATCACTGGGCTCGCCGGGGCATCGCCGGTCGGGCCGTGCTCGCCGACATCGGGAGATGGCGCGCCGCCGTCGGCCGCCCGGTTCGTTGCGACGACGCCGACCCGATCGAGCCGACCGAGATCCTCGAGTGTCTCGAACATCAGGGAACGGTTCTCGAGACGGGTGACGTGTTGTTGGTGCGTTTCGGCTGGATCGACTGGTACGAGGCGCAGTCGGCCGCGACGCGCCGAACGATCGCCGAGGTGTCGGCGTTGCGCACCCCGGGTTTCCGGTCGGGTGAGCAACTGGCCCGCACTCTCTGGAATCTGCACATCTCGGCCATCGGGTGCGACAACCCGGCCGTCGAGGTGTGGCCACCCGGTGCCTCCACGAGTCCCGAGCACGAGGCCGAGGTGCGGGCCGACCGGACTCGGATGCACGAGATCTTCACCCACACGATCCTGCTGCCTTTGCTCGGTCTGCCGCTCGGCGAGATGTGGAACCTCGATCCGCTCGCGATGCACTGCGCGATCACCGGCCGCTACGAGTGTTTCTTCACCTCGGCCCCCCTGAACCTGCCGGCCGGAGTGGCGAGTCCGCCGAACGCCCTCGCCATCGTCTGATCCCGGCGGCGCGGAGTACTTTCGTTTCATGACCTCCACCTCGCCCTCTTCCCTCTCCGGTCAGACCGCCCTCGTCACCGGCGGTGGATCGGGAATCGGACTCGGTTGCGCCCGGGAACTCGTGCGCGATGGAGCATCGGTGGTGCTGGCGGCCCGCAATGTCGAACGACTGGCGACCGCGGCCGACGAACTGCGGAGCGTGGCGAGCGACGGAGCCACCGTCACCACGGTTGCGTGCGACGTCACCGACGAGGCGAGCGTGGAATCCGCCTGTGCCCGGGCGGCGTCCATCGGCCGATTCACCATGGTGGTGGCCAACGCCGGCTACGGAACCGGCGGACCCATCCATCTCACCTCGCTCGAGGACTGGAACGGGATTCTCGCCACCAACCTCACCGGAGCGTTCCTGACGGTCAAGCACTCGGTGCCGCATCTGTCGGCCGTCGGTGGCGGTTCGATCGTGGCCATCTCGTCGATCGCCGGTCCGGTGACGCACCGTTTCATGACGCCCTACGACGTCTCGAAAGCCGGACTCGAGATGTTGGTGCGTCAGACCGCCGATGAGTTGGGATGTCGGAACATCCGGGCCAACGCCGTGCGTCCGGGATTGGTGCCGACCGATGCCACCGCGGGACTGATGATGCTCGAGTCGATCGTGAACGACTATCTCGATCAGATGCCCCTGCGGCGCGTGGGCACCACCGAGGACGTGGGACGGCTCGTGCGATTCCTGTTGGGTTCCGAGAGTTCGTGGATCACCGGCACCTGCATCAGCATCGACGGCGGGCACCATCTGCGGCGCGGTCCCGACATCGAGCCGGCCATGGAGATGGTTCTGGGCGACCAGCGTTATCCGGCGGGTCCGGTCGCCTGAGAATCGGGGATTCGCGGTCGTCCCGGTTCGGACGAACCTCTGATCAGGCCCGTTGCAGGTGGGTGAGGGCGGCCGCCGAGTAGAGAGCGATTCCGGTGTTCATCGCCTCCTCCTCGTAGAAGACGCGGTTCGAGTGATTCGGAGCGACTTTCGAGAGATCGCGGTCGTGCGGAGTCGCGCCGAGGAACATCATCGCTCCCGGGACTCGCTCGAGCACGACGCCGAAGTCCTCGGCGCCCATCACGGGATGCGGCAACTCGACGTGGCGACCGGCGCCGGCGACCGCGTTCGAGAGACGCGCCACCAACGAGGCGTGAGCGGGGTCGTTGGCCGTGACCGAGTATCCGTCGTTCACGGTCACCTCGACGTCCAACTCGTGCGCGGCCGCGATGCCCTCGGCCACGCGTCGGATGCCGTCGTGCACCTTGCGTCGGGTGCTCTCGGTGATGGCCCGGATCGTTCCGCCGATCTCGGCGGTTTCGGGGATCACGTTGAAGGCGGTTCCGGCATGGATCTTGGTGACGGTGAGCACCGTCGGGTTGAAGACGTCGATGCGTCGGGTGACCATCGTCTGCAGGGCCTGCACGATCTCGCAGGCCGCCGGCACCGGATCGAGTGTTCGGTAGGGCTCGCTGCCGTGACCGCCCTTGCCGATGAGCCGGATGGCGAACGAGTCGCTGGACGCCATCACCGGCCCGGGTCGGCTGGCGGTGAAGCCGGTGGGCAGCAACGAGGTGACGTGGATGGCGAAGGCGCCGGTGACCGGAGATTCGGTGCCGGAGGCGAGTGCACCGACGTTCATCATCCCCTCGTCGATCATGTGCTGGGCGCCGTGGTGACCCTCCTCACCGGGTTGGAACATGAACATCACCCGGCCGTGCAGCTCGCCGCGACGGGTCGAGAGGAGTCGTGCCGAACCGGCGAGCATCGCCGTGTGGAGGTCGTGACCGCACGCGTGCATCGCACCGTCGACTCGCGACGCGAAGTCGAGCCCGGTGTCCTCGGGCATCGGAAGAGCGTCCATGTCGCCGCGCAGGAGCACCGTGGGCCCAGGGTGATCACCCTCTAGGAACGCGACGATGCCCGACGTGGTCTCGTGGAGCTCGATCCGCAACGGCAGACCCTCGAGGGTCGCGAGCACCTGCTCGCGCGTGCGAGGCAGGTCGTTGCCGATCTCGGGCCACTCGTGCAGACCCCGCCGCAGTGCGGTGGCCGCATCGAGGTGGTCGCGAGCCTCGTTCGGGAGACTCGCGAGTGACTCGGGGAGCGGCGCGGATTCGTTGCTGACCATGGGGCGACTATAGGCATCGAGCGTGGTAGTCAGTTGCCGATGAACCTCTCGCACCATCTCGATCCGGGTGACGAGATGGTCGACGTCGTCGACGAGAACGATCGGGTGATCGGGGCCGTCCCGAGGCGGGTGATGCGACGCGAACGCCTGCGACACCGAGCGGTCTTCGTGGCCGTCGTCGACTCGCGGGGACGACTGCTGGTGCATCGTCGATCGGAGTCGAAGGATCTGTGGCCGGGTTGGTTCGATCTCGCGGTGGGTGGCGTCGTGGCCAGTGGCGAGGAGTGGTCGGTGGCCGCTCGTCGCGAGTTGCGGGAGGAGATGGGCATCGAGGTCGACGATCTGGTGAGTCTCGACGAGGGTCGACCTCGGTCGTACGACGACGCCGACGTGTCACTCGTGGGGAGATGTTGGCGAGTGCAGCACGACGGCCCCGTGACCTTCGTCGACGCGGAGGTCGCCGAGGCGTGGTGGTTGGCGCGCCACGAGGTCGAATCGCTCGTGACGAGGGAAAGGTTCCTTCCGGACAGCCTCGCACTCGTGTGGCCCTCGTTGTCGGCGATCCTCGGGTCGAGCGGCCCGGAGAGCGCTTGACCCGATCCCGAGCCGTGGATCCCGCCCCTTGCCGGTCACCGTCGGGCCCGGGCGCGCGCCACACACTCCACGCCGGAACGACGGTCGTGCCGGCAGTCAGGAGCTCGACATGTCCGGATCGATCATCGGGGCCGACCCCGACCAACTGGAGAATCTCGGTGCGGTGCTCGGTCGACAACGCGACGCCGTCGAGGCCATCGTGACCGCGGTGACGCTGGGTCTGTCGGCCACCACGTGGGTCGGTCCGGCGCGGTCGGCCTTCGAGGACGATTGGCAGGCGTCGTTCCAACCCGCGTTGCGTCGTCTGGTCGAGGCCTTCGATGTCGTGGCGTCCGATTGTCGACTGCGAGCCGACGAACTTCGCCGGGTGATGGGTCGGCGCTGACGGTCTACGCTGGGTCGATGGTTCGCGTGGAGTTCACCATCGAGCCCTTCGTGGAGGGCCAGCCCGGCCGTCACGTGCGCGCCGCGGTGGAGGCCGTCGAGAGTCTGGGCGTCGTGGTCGAATTCGGTCCGTTCGGCTCGGAGTTCACGGCCCCGGTCGAGTCGGCGGCCGCGGCTCTCGCGGCGCTCACCCACGCCGCGTACGTGAACGGTGCCACCCATGTGTCGTTGCACGTCGAGAAAGTGGAAACGGCGTGACACCGGTCGATCTCGACGAGCCCGTGCGGGCGATGCTGAGGCCGTTGCTCGATGTGCTCGGCTGCACACTCGTCGAACCGGACCTTCGCGAGGCGTCGGACATCGCACTCGAGATCGATGGACGCGTGGTGGCCGTGGTTCGGCCCCCGGCGTTGCACGGTGCACTCGATCGCTTGATCGAGGGAGTCGAACGCGAACTCGGCGGTCGACTCGCGTCACTCGATCGAGAGCAGAAACAGTTGGCGATCCGGTTGCTCGACGAACGGGGCGCGTTCATTCTCCGTCGTGCGGTGGAGGACGTCGCCGACGCGATGGGCGTCTCGCGCATCACCGTCTACAACTACCTCAACGCGATTCACCGCTGACCGGCGGCACGAGGTAGCGATCGAGCAGGGCGACCGTGAAGCCCTCGGCTTCCACTCGCGCCGCGAACGACACCAAGTTGTCGTAGAGGTCGGGTCGAAAGTGGGTGAGGAAGATGTCGCCCGGTTGCAGGTTCGGTCGGCGCGCCAGATCCACGACTCCTTCCCAAAGTTCGGAGTTCCACGTCACCACGGCGGCGAGTCCGCACGACGCGGCGGCCCGCTTGGTGTCGTCGTTCCACGATCCGTAGGGCGGACGAAAGAGTGCGCCGGAGAAGCCGTAGGTGCTCCGGATCAGTTCGTGCATGCCGCAGATTTCGGCTTTCTGGCGTTCGTAGGAGAGGTCCGGGAGCTCGGGATGGTTCAGGGTGTGCGAGTTGATGGTGCTGCCCGAGGCCAGGAACGCTCGGAAGTACTCGGGATCCTCGAGCATCGGCCCACGAACCAGGAACAAACTGGCTGGCATACGGTGCTCGGCGAGGAACTGCGGGATTCGCGGGTCGCGGTGGATGCCGTCGTCGATGGTGAGGAACACCACGCGGTCGGTGGTGTCGACGCGCGCGACCCGGGCCACCGGTTGTCCGGGTTCGCTGAGGGGAACCGGTTCGATGCTCGGATAGTTCTGCCACGCCGGCAATGTCGTTGTGGTCGTTGTGGTCGTCGTGGACGTCGTTGTGGTTGTCGTCGTGGTTGTCGTCGTCGTTGTCGCGGCGGTCGTCTCGTTCACCGGCGCCATCGATGTGGTCGGCGCCGCCGGGCTCGATGCGACCCCATCGCTTCCCTGGGCCGACGAACAGGCCAGAAGCGTCGTCGATGCCAGCACCATCGTCACGATTCGTCGTGAGCCGATTCCCCTCATCGGGGCGACGCTACCTTTGTCGCATGCCGCGGTTCGACGTCCTCGCCTTCGACGCCGACGACACCCTGTGGCACAGCGAGGACGGGTTCCGCGCCGCCGAGCAGAGGTTCCATGCCTTGCTGCAACCGTTCGCGGCGCCGGGTGTCGACGTCGCCGATGCTCTCGTGGCCATGGAGCGCGCGAACCTGTCGGTGTACGGATACGGCGTGAAGGCCTTCGGTCTCTCGATGGTGGAGGCGGCGCTCACGATCAGCCAGGGCAAGGTATCCCCCGAGGTGATCGCCGAGATCATCGACATCGTCCGCGACCTCTTGCTGGCCCCGGTGCGGCTGTTGCCCGAAGTGGCCGAGACTCTCCACGCGGTGGGCGACGCGGCCCGGCTGATGATCGTCACCAAGGGCGACCTCGTGCATCAGACGAGGAAGGTCACGACGAGCGGACTCGATCACCATTTCGATCACGTCGAGGTGGTGCTCGAGAAGGATGTCGACACCTATCGACGGGTGATGCGCGAGGCGGGTGTGGAACCGGAAGGATTCTGCATGGTGGGCAATTCGGTCCGCAGCGACATCCTGCCGGTGCTCGAGTTGGGAGGTCACGCGGTGCACGTCCCGTATCCGTTCCTGTGGGAGGTCGAGCGGGTGGAGGTGCTGCCGTCGGGTCCGCGTTTCGTGGAACTCGAGAAACTGTCCGATCTACCTCGCTGGCTGTCGGGCACAATGTGAGAGCCATGCACTTTCCCACCACTCTCGCCCCGTCGCCCGAAGACACGACTTCGGCCAGCGAGGCCTTGTCCCGACCGTTGTTGGTGGTCATCATCGTGGTGGGAGCGGCGATTCTCACCCGCATCACCCACCTCGTGGTGCGTCGGGTGGTGCGTCGGGTGGCGCGACGAAGCATCGCCAATCCGTCGCGTTGGTTCCGCTACCGGGCCCGCTACAAGGAGTTCGAGTCCGACGATTCGGGCGAGGATCGACGCATGCTGCGGGCCGATGCCGCCGCACGAATGATCCATCATCTGTTCGCCGTGGTGGTCTGGATCAGCGTGCTCATCGCGGTGTTCCATGTGCTCGAACTCGATGCCGCGTTCTTCTTGTCGTCGGCCGGATTCATCGGGGCCGGTCTCGCCATCGGCGGACAGCACAAGGTGAACGACTACCTCACCGGACTCTCGGTGCTGCTCGAGGATCGCTACGGAATCGGTGACGAGGTGGAGGTGAGCACCGGATTTCCGCAGGGAATACGTGGAATCGTCGAACACATCGGGTTGGTGTCGACGCGCGTCCGTGACGGCATCAGCACCGTGCATCTGCCCCACAGTGCCCTGCTCACCGTGCGCAATCTCAGCCAGGAGCCGATCGAAACCCGCCTCGAGATCCAGTTGCCGGTCGATGTCGAACGCAGCGAGGTGGCGGCACGAGCCGCGCGGACCATCAGCGAGTTGGCCGGCGCTCCCCATCTCACCGACGTGATGCTGATCGACTCCCCGGCCGCTCTCACGCCGGTGGAGGGGGTCGACCACGTCGAGGTGAAGGTCACCACCGCCCGCCCCTTGACGGCCGCCGAACGCGAGCGTCTCGTGCGCCAGACCGAGGAGCGTCTGTCGGCGCAGGAGACCTGATCGCCGTCCGCCACTAGTGTGGGTATTCGGCGAGGGGGGTCGCATGTACGAGCCGACGTTCGAGTCGTTGAGAAGTCGTCCATTGCCCAAGTGGTACGACGACGCGAAGTTCGGGATTTTCGCGCACTGGACGGTGGGATCGGTTCCGTCGTTCGCGCCGGCGGGACGCGATCCGTTCACGTTGGCCCGCGAGGAGGGCGAAGAAGCCGCCTTCGCGCAGTCGCCCTACGCCGAGTGGTACCAGAACTCCGCGTCGCTGCCCGGTTCGCCGGCCGCCGAGTACCACGAGAAGGTGCTCGGGTCGCCCGAATACTCGACCTTCGTCGACTCGTTCCTGTCGCAGGCCACCGACTGGAAGTCCGATCAATGGCGGAACCTCTTCCGGGCGTCCGGGGCCAAGTACTGCGTGTTCGTCACCAAGCACCACGACGGGGTGCTGATGTGGCCCTCGGATGTCCCGAATCCCGTGCACGGCGACCGTTGGCAGTCGAAGCGCGACCTGGTGGGCGAGTGCGCCACCGCGGCTCGCGAATCCGGCATGCGTTTCGGCGTCTACTACTCGGGCGGCATCGACTGGACCTTCCAGGGTCTCGGAATCAAGAGTTGGGCGACGCTCTTCTCGGCGATTCCGCAGGACGACGTGTACCTCGCGTACGCCGATTCGCACTGGCGCGAGCTGATGGCCCGCTACCGACCCGATGTCCTCTGGAACGACATCGGGTACCCACGTTTCGGTGAGGGTGCGGCTCCGCTGATCGCCGACTTCTACAACTCGAACCCCGACGGAGTCGTGAACGACCGTTTCGACATGCTCGGAGTTCTGCGCGGCACCACCCACGCCGACTTCCTGACGCCCGAGTACACCACCGAGCCGATGGCCTCCGGCCGCAAGTTCGAGGTGTGCCGGGGCATCGGCACCAGCTTCGGCTACATGCAGTTCGAGGACGACAGCACCTACATGTCGATTCCCGATCTGGTGCAGATGTTCGTGAACATCGTGGCCGACGGTGGCAACCTGCTCCTCAACGTCGGCGCCATGCCCGGTGGCTACGTGCCGTGGGCCCAGCAGATCCGTGTGCTGGCTCTCGGCCAGTGGCTGTCGGTGAACGGTCCCGCCATCTACGGCAGCCGACCCCACGAACAGTCGCGACTCGTCACCGACGAGGGCGCTCCGGTTCGACTCACCCGCGGTTCCGACGGAGCCACCTACGCCATCGTGTGCGGAAGGCCGAGTTCGGCCACGTTGCAGATCGATGATCTGCCGGCGGGCGACGTGGTGGTGCTCACCAATGGCGCTCGGGTCGCCCGGTCGGGTGACCGACTCGTTCTTCCGGTGCGACCCGACGACACCCCGGCCTGGACGCTGCGAATCTCGTAGCGGTCAGCGGCCCGACTTCACGTCGAGCCAGTCGCCGGCCCGTAGATCGACGAGCGACGCGCGACCGGCTATCGCCCGTCGAGTGGCGTCGAGGCCGCCACTCACGAAGTACAGGGCGCGCTGCCAGATCTTCATGTCGCGGCGGGGATCCGTGGCCGTCGGTACGAGAGCGCGGGCACGCGACACCGTCACCGCCTTGGCGGTGGTGCGCGGACCGGCAGTGACCGGAAGAACGACCGCGGTGACCGATTGGCAGGGGAGGACGGCCACGTCGACCGGCGCCACCCGCGCCGCGGTGCTGGCGGTCGGTTGATGCGGTTCGATCCAGATCCGACCGATCACTCGATCGTCGGCATCACGACCCTCGATGAGGTAACCGACGGCGAGGAGTCCGAGTGGCTTGCCGCATTCGGTGGTGGTGACCACGATGCGACCTCCCTCCGGACACTCCACGTTCACCGTCGACCCGGCTCGCGCCACGTGCGTGGACGTGCACCCGGCGGAGCGCGCGATCTTGACGGCCTTTGCCGGGCCGTGAACGGGCACGTCGGCGAGTTGGGCGAGCGTGGCCGGTCGGGTGTGGTCGTTCACCTGGGTGCAGAGAAACACCGCCCCGATGGTTTCGTGACCGCGTCGAAGATCGGCGGCGGTGGTGAAACCAGAACCGTGGATCCGATCGAATCCACCGGTGATGGGTTCGGGCGTGAGCCACGGATCGATCAGTATCGACGTGCCACGAAAGAGAATCTGCCAACTCTGGTAATCGTCGAGTCGTCGCAAGTACACGAACGTGTCCTCAGTCCGCCGACACCACGAACAACGCCGAACCGGCGATGTCGGCCGACGACGATCCGACGCGGATCTCGTACGCACCGGGATCGATGCGCCAATGGCCGTCGCGACGATCACCGGCGGCGGCCGAACCGGTTCCGGCGGCCTGCGGTCGCCAGTCGAGTCGGTAGACGTCCCCCGCGTCCCAGTGGGCGAAGGCACGGGCCGTCAGCCGAATCTCGACGGTGGTGCTCGCACCGGAGGCGAGGCGAACCTTGCGGAAACCCTTCAGTTCCTGTGGCGGTCGCACGACGCTCGGCGAGAGCGGTGCGACGTACAACTGCACGACGTGCTCTCCGGACCGGGAGCCGGTGTTGGTGACGTCCACCCGCACCGTGATCTCGGCGCCGGCCTCGAGTGCCCCGACGCCGATGTGTTCGAGGTCGATGTCGGGCGACGAGATGTCGAAGGTCGTGTACGAGAGTCCGTGACCGAAGGGGAAGCGCACCGGAAGCCCTCGCGCCTCGTACCAGCGATAACCCATCAGGACACCCTCGCCGTACCTGACCTGTCCGTGCTCACCCGGGAAGTTCCCGTGTGGCGGGGTGTGTTCGAGTCGCATCGGGATGGTGGTGGGCAGTCGTCCGCCGGGATCCCGCTCGCCCAGCAAAACGTCGACGAGAGCCTCGCTCATCTCCTGACCACCGAACCACACCTGCACGGTGGCCGGCACCTCGTCGACCCACGACATGTCGACCGGTGCTCCGGTGTTCACCAGCACGATGGTGCGTCGATTCGCGGCCGCCACCTCGCGGATCAGTTCGGCCTGCCGACCGGGTAGATCGAGCGTGGTGCGGTCGTGTCCCTCGCTCTCCCATTCGTTGTTGGTGCCGACGACCACCAATGCGACGTCGCACTCGGCCGCGACGTCGGCCGCTCGTCGCACCGGGTCGGCTGGCTCGATGTACTGCAGTCCGATCTGGGCACCGTGCGTCCACTGTTTGGTGTCGCCGTCGCACTCGAGCACGAACTCGTTGGGCTCCGATGACGACAGTTGCACGACACCGGTGATCTCCTGACGGCCGAGTCCGAAGAAGGCCTCACCGGGGGGTGGCAACCGAGTCCCGTCGACGGCCAACTCTCCGTTCACGAGCAGACGACACGGGCTCACCTCCACCAGTGACACCACGTAGTCCCCGTCGTAGGGGACGTCGACCAGGCCGGTGGCACGGAATCCGAATCCCGAGCGCGGCACGCCGACGTCTTGATGGGCGATGACCATCACCCGTCCGTTGGGTCGGGTGAGTCGCGCCAGATCATCGCCCTGGCGCGAGGTGACCACCACGTCGAAGCCGGATCGTCCGTCGGGAGTTCGCACCGACTGCGGATCGATCATCGCCGCGTTCTTGTCGATGCTGCAGCCGTACTCGTAGCGAAGTTCGACCCGGTCACCGAGTCGGGCGCGGAGTGCCTCGAGCAACGGGGTGCGGTGATGGGGCATCACCTCGGCCGATCCACCGCCCATGAACCGGGCTCGCTCGGCGTTGGGTCCGATCACCGCGATCGAGCGCAGTTTCGCGCCGTCGAGCGGCAGAACCGGCGACCCGTCCACTGGTCGGTTGGCGAGCAACACCATGGACGACGCCGAAGCCTCCCGGGCCAGCGCGCGATGTTCGGGTCGGTCGATGGTGACGATGCTCGCCGGCTCGTCGTCGAGCGCACCGAGTTCCTCCCACACCGAGAGCAAGGTGATGACGGCTCGGTCGAGTCGGTACTCGTCGACACGACCCTCGCGCACCGCTTCGCCGAGATGACGTCCGTAGGCGCGGGCCGGGAACGGCATCTCGAGATCGAGTCCGGCCTCGGCCGCGCCCTCGGTGGTGCAACCGGCGAACCAATCGGTCACCACGAAGCCACGGAATCCCCATTCGTCCCGGAGAACCGTCTGCAGGAGCCATTTGTTCTCGGCGCAGTAGGTGCCGTTCAGACGGTTGTAGGCGGTCATGATGCCGAGCGAACCACCCTCTTTCACCGCCAACTCGAAGGGCACCAGATACAACTCGCGCAGGGTTCGGTGGTCGATCACGCTGTCGATGGTCATGCGCTCGAACTCGGCGTCGTTGCCGACGAAGTGCTTCACGGTGGTGGCGACGCCCTGTGATTGCACGCCGCGCACGAAACCGGCCGCCAACTTGCCCGACAGGAGCGGATCCTCCGAGTAGCACTCGAAGTTGCGGCCGGCGAGTGGTGAGCGGTGCAGGTTCACCGTCGGTGCCAGCAGCACCCGTGCGGTCTTGGCTCGTGCTTGATCGCCGAGTGCGGCACCCAGCCGTTCCACCAGTGCGTCGTCGAAGGTCGCGCCGAGCGCCGAACCGCACGGGATGCAGAGTGTGGCGGTCTGTTCACCGAACCCCGGCGCGTACGGTCCGCGGGCACCGGCTGGTCCGTCGGTGAGCGTGATGGTGGGCACTCCCGGCGCCGGATTCGTGGTCCAGAGCGTGGCTCCCACGGTCAACTGGGCTTTGTCGTCGAGCGACAACCCTTCCACGATCGACATCACTCGATTCGACGGCCCCCCGATCATGGCTAGATCTTGCCAGTCCCCGGACCTCTCAGCGCCACGGGACGCCGTCGGGCCAGCGGCCCACTCCGCCGTTGGACACCAGAAGTCCGGTGTGCGTGCGATCACTGTGTCGACTCCGCCACAGGAGCATCTCGCGGGTCAGTTCCAGCACGCGCTCGTTGTCGACGAGCGGGGTGCGCCAGGTGGGATCGGCGGCGAGATCGAAGGCCAACCACGACCCGTCACCGAACTGCACGTAAGCGGCGGTTTCGTCGCGGACCACGGCGAGGTTCTGCTTCTCGAGGTCGCGGTTCCATGGCCACGTCCAGTCCCCGAGTGGGATCATCGCGAACCGCCAGTCGAACTCCCATGCCGTGACCGTCCGCCACCATGGAGGTGTCGCGCCATCGAGGAACGGGGTGAGCGGCAGACCGTCGCATTGCAACGGCACCGGCTGACTCCAGGTCTCGGCCAACGTGGGCATGACGTCGATGCTCTCGGTGAAGGCATCGATCCGTCCACCGCCCGGACGTCGCGGGTCGAACCAGATCAGCGGAACGTGGTGGCTCTCCTCGAACCAGCCGACCTTCTGCACGAGGCCGTGGTCGCCCAACTGCTCGCCGTGATCGGCTGTCACGATGATCGAGGTGGAGTCGTACAACCCGAGATTCCGCAGCGCGGTCACCAGTCGTCCGACTTCGTGGTCGACGGCGGTGATCATGCCGTAGTACTGCGCGCGGAGTCGACGGATGGCCGCCTCGTCGGTGGGGGCGGTGACCCAGCCGATCGAGAGAAAGAGATCGTGGGCGGGATGTCGGTCGCTCACCGGTGCGAGCGGCAGGCCGACATCGGCCGGATCGTAGAGATCGGCGAAGTGCCCGGGTGCCGAGTACGGGGGATGCGGTCTCAGGTAGCTGGCGTGCAGAAAGAACGGGCGGTCGTCGTCGCGTGACCCGAGCCATTCGATGATCCGGTCGGTGGTGAAAGCCGAGATCCCGTGTTCGGCTGGACGCTCGTGTTCACTGGCGAGCAAGGCGATGTTGCCACCCGAGGTGTCGTGGCCGAGCGCCGCGAGATGCTCGACCCACGGCGTCATGTCGCCGGTGAGATCGAGTCGCCAATCGAAACCGGGCAGCAGTCCCTCGTAGGTGAGCAGCCGCGGATCGTCGGGACCCGTCGTCACCCGCGGGTCGATCGACTGGTCGGTGTAGCCGAAGAGGACGCTGTGCAGACCGGCCCGGTTCGCGAGGCGTGCCACGTTGTCGAAGCGGTCGTCGAGCGGGGTTCCGTTGGCCACCACGCGGTGGTTCATCTGGTACATCCCGGTGTAGAGGCCCGCTCGTCCGGGAGCGCACGGCGTCGACTGGGTGTGGTGACGAACGAAGTGGGTGCCGACCGACGCCAGAGCGTCGAGATGTGGTGTGCGCACCACCGGATGACCGAGGCACGACAACGAATCGCCTCGGAACTGGTCGAGGGTCACGAAGAGAACGTTGGGACGCACGGTCCCAGCCTGCCACGCCGAGACGACCGGATCAGTCGGTGAGCACGTACTCGAAACGGCCCTCGGCCTCGTGTCGAACCATCTCACCGGCCAGACGAAGATGCTCGAGATGGGCGTAGGTCTCGCTGTCGGCCATGCCACCCTGGGCGCGCGGAGAGAAGAGATGGGTCGACATCTCCATCACCGTCGCCGGGCGACCGAGATCAGCCGACGCGTTCCGCAGACGCTGCAACCGTTCCTCGTGGTGCTTCTTGATGTCGTCGGCCCGGCCACCGAGATCGTGGAACGGGTCGCCGTGGGCGGGAAGGGCGATCTTCACCTGGGGGCCGAACCGAGCGACCTTGTCGAGCGAGTCGAAGAACAGTTGCAGCGGATCACGGGCCCGAATGAGGCCACTGATGTGGGGTGTGATGGTGGGCAGCACGTGGTCGCCGCACAGCATGACGCCCTCCTCGGGATCGAAGAGGCAGAGATGATCGGCGGTGTGGCCGGGCGTGTGCACGGCCACCCATTCGCGTCCGGCGAACGAATGACGTTCGGCCTCTTTCAAGCGGACGGTGGGGCGGGGCAACTTGAGCAGGCGGGGAACGCGACGCATCACGGCCATGCGAGCCCGGCGCTTCCACGGCACGTCCATTCCGGGGCCACCCCACGGCGGCGCCTCCCATGGCATGCGCGGGGGAGGGAGTTCCGCCGCGTCCTCGACGTCGATGTCGGGCGGCTCGGTGGGATCCCAGAACACCCGGAACTTCTCGTGGGTGACGATGTCGCAACCGGTCTCCGACTGCAGCCAATGGGCGCCACCGAAGTGATCGGGGTGACTGTGGGTGATGATCACCGAGTGCACGCGGGCCAGCGGCACACCTATCTCGCGCAGATGTCGACGGATCTTGTCGTAACTGGCCTTTTCGTACAGGCCAGGGTCGACCAAGGTGACCCCGCGCTCGTCCTCGAGCACGTACATGTTCACGTGACCGAGTCCGGGAATCGAGATCGGCAGTTGAGTGCGCAGGATTCCCGGCGCGACCTCGTCGATCCGATCGGTGGCCGGGCGCTGTTCCTGTTTGGGGGGACGCGGCTCGGCGGTGGTCACGAACGTCGAGGGTAGTGCCGAGGGCCGGCGGAGCAACGAGCCGACGCTCGTTCGCGCGGGCTCGTGTCGGTCAGGTGTTGGTGGCGACGTTGGATGGAACGAAGACTTTCTCGCGGTAGAAGCGAAGTTCCTCGATGCTGCGTCGGACGTCGTCGAGCGCACGGTGCGTTCCTTCGCTCTTGATCCACGAGAAGTCGGGCCCGGTGTACCAACGCTTCACCAGTTCTTTGATACTGCTCACGTCGACCGATCGGTAGTGCAGATGAAACTCGATCTCGGGCATGTGCTTGTTGAGGAACCGCCGGTCGGTGCCGATGGAGTTGCCGCAGAGGGGAACCGAGCGTGGCTCGGGAACGTGCGACGTGATGAATTCGAGTGTCAGTCGAGCAGCCTCATCGTGCGACACGGTGGAGGTGCGGATGCGTTCGAGGAGCCCGGACTTGGTGTGCATGTCGACCACGAAGGGATCCATACCGGCGAGCAGATGGTCGGGTTGGTGGATGACGAGGTCGGGACCCTCGGCCACGATCTCGAGATCGTCATCGGTGACGATGGTGGCGATCTCCACGATGACGTCCTTGTCGTGATCGAGCCCCGTCATCTCGAGATCCATCCACACCAGCACATCAGCCAAGATAGGCGATGGATGTGCTCGGAACCTCGAGGCACGGGCGAATCGATGCGAACGGTGGTCACGCCCGTTCTCTAACGTTGCAGATGTGAGCGATTCGGGCCGGACGACGGGAGACACGGAACCTCGTTCCGGCACTCGTCCCGATGTCGAACGAACGTCCGTTCCGGTCGTGCGACTCGATGTCGACCTGCCGTTGCCGGCCTATGCCCACGAGGGTGACGCGGGTCTCGATCTGGTGGCGGCCGTCGACGCGGTGGTCCCGGCCGCCGGCGGTCGGGTGCTCGTGCCCACCGGCATCGCCATTGCTCTACCGCGGGGCTTCGCCGGTTTCGTGTTGCCGCGCAGCGGCCTCGCCCTCAAGCACGGGATCACGGTGGCCAACGCCCCGGGGCTGATCGACTGCGCGTACCGCGGCGAGATCAAGGTGATCGTGCTCAACACCGACCCGGTCTCCGACTACGAGGTCCGACGTGGCGATCGCATCGCGCAGTTGGTGGTACAACGAGTCGCCGAGGTGTCGTGGTCGGTGGTCGAGTCGCTGGACGGCAACGATCGCGGTGGGGGATTCGGCCACTCCGGTCGCTGAGTGAACGTCGGCGAGTCGCTCAGGCGGCCCGGTTCATTGCTTCGATCTCGCCGGCGATCATGTCGCGCACGCGTTCGCGCAGTTCCGGGATGTCGGCCTCGGTGAGACCCTCGGTGGGAATCGGTTGGAGAACGCGCACCTCGGCCTCGGTGTCACCGAATCTCCAGTCGTGCTTGCGCAACGCCGACCGGGTGCCGTGCACCACCAGCGGCAAGATCGGTGCGCCGGATTCGATGGCCAACCGGAACGCGCCGTCCTTGAAGGGTCCGAGCGAACCGTCGGCTGTTCGAGTTCCCTCGGGGAAGATCATCACCGAGACCTTCTTTTGCAGACGATCGTGGCAGGCGCGCAACGCGGCCGCTCCACTCGTGCGGTCGCCGCGAACCACCCTCACGTCGCCGGCCATGCGCATCATCCAGCCGACGAGCGGGATCTTGAAGAAGGTCTCCTTGCTGAGCCACTTCATCTCGATCGGCAGGTGGGAGATGAGCAACATGTCGACGAAACTCTCGTGGTTGGCCACCACGACGTAGGGACGTCGCTTGTCGGTCGGGAGTTCGCCGCTGGTTCGGAACTTCCACATCGGAGTGAGACGTTGGTGCACCACGGTGAGCTTGCGGAAGAGGTAGCCGGCCGCGTAGCGCCCTTTGTCGAACGGTGCGGTGACGAGCCACACCAGGAAGACGAGGGGGGTCCAGACGATGATGATGATCACGAGCACCGCCCAACTCCAGGCGCTGAGGATGCTGAGACGGATCATGCGCCATCCTCGCACACGAGGGTTCGCTCCGCGGGTCGCCGACCGATCCCGCCCCGGCGGGCTTCTAGTGTGCGTTCGATGATCGATCTCGCCGACCTCCCCCGCGCTCACCGTGTTTCCGAACTCCTCGCGGCGGCCCGGGACGTGCAGACACGTGCCTACGCTCCCTACTCGCATTTTCCGGTTGGTGCGGCGATCCTCACCCCGAACGGCCGGATCTTCGTGGGTTGCAACGTCGAGAACGCCGCGTATCCGGTTGGTTCGTGCGCGGAGGCGGGTGCCATCGCGGCCATGGTGGCCGGAGGCGAACGCGAGATCGCGGTGCTGGTGACGATCTGCGACAGCGCCGACGTGGGCACCTGCTGCGGCGGCTGTCGACAGCGCGTGCGTGAGTTCGCCGCTGCCGACACTCCCGTCTACGCGTGCGGACCCGACGGTGTGCGCGCGGCTTTCACGATGTCGGAGTTGTTGCCGGTCTCGTTCGGTCCCGAGAACCTCCACGGATTCGTCACGTGACCGACACCCACCGGATTCTGCGTTCGATCGACCTCACCAATCTCGCCGACGACTGCTCGGCCGACGACGTGCGCGATCTGTGCCGACGAGCCGTCACTCCGCACGGTTCGGTGGCCGCGGTGTGCGTGTGGCCGCGCTTCGTGGGTGTCGCGCGCGACGAGCTGGACCGTGGGCCTTCGGTGGTCGATGGTTCGCCGAACGAGCGAGGCGTCGCCGGTCGGGTCGCCGTGGCCACGGTGACGAACTTTCCGTCGGGTGACGAGAGCGTGGACGCGGTGGTGCTGGCCACCCGCGATGCCCTGTCGGCCGGGGCCGACGAGATCGACGTCGTGCTTCCGTACCGGGCGTTCTCGCACGGCGACGTCGCGTCGGCGGCCCGGTTGCTCGACGCGGTGCGCGCGACGGTCGACGGTGGTCGGTTGTTGAAGGTGATCCTCGAGACCGGCGAACTGATGGAGTCCGATCTGATCCGTCGAGCGGCGCGGCTCGCCGTCGATCACGGTGCCGACTTCGTGAAGACCTCGACGGGCAAGACGTCGGTGTCGGCGACCGTCGACGCCGTGCGCATCGTTCTCGAGGTGGTGCTCGACGAGTTCCGGGCCACCGGCCGGGTCGTCGGCATCAAGCCGTCGGGGGGCATCCGACGGATCGACGACGCTCTTCGGTACCTGCGGCTGTGCGACGAGATGATGGGTGCCGACTGGGCCACGCCGAGGACGTTCCGTCTCGGTGCGAGTGCGTTGCTCGACGAGGTGCTGGGGGCCATCGACGAACCGGTCTGAATGTCGTGTCCGGTCTCGTCGTGTCGGGTGTCATCGTGTCGGGTGTCGTCGTGTCGTGTGACATCGATGGTGCGTAACCTGAGCCCATGGTCGCCTCGCCCGTCGAACCTCGGGCCCCGTATCTCACCTCCAAACTGCAGGGATTCGGGTCGACGATCTTTGCCGAGATGACGGCGCTCGCCGTCGAGACCGGCTCGATCAATCTCGGTCAAGGGTTTCCCGATTACGACGGTCCGCGCCAGGTGCTCGACGCGGCGGTGGAGGCGATCCGTTCCGGTCAGAACCAGTACCCGCCGGGTCCGGGAGTTCCGGTGTTGCGCGAGGCGGTGGCCGAGCACCAGAGTCGCTTCTGGGGTCTCGAGTACGACCCGGCCACCGAGATCCTCGTGACCGCTGGTGCCACCGAGGCTCTCGCCGGTGCGCTGCTCGGCCTGCTCGAGACCGGTGACGAGGTGGCGTTGCTCGAGCCGATGTACGACAGTTATCAGGCCTGCATCGCACTGGCGGGTGCGGTGACGCGACCGGTGCTGTTGCGACCGCCCTCCTATGATTTCGACCCCGACGAGTTTCGTGCGGCCGTCACTCCGAAGACGCGCGCGATCCTGCTGAACACTCCGCACAACCCCACCGGGGCCGTGTTGTCGCACGAACAGTTGCGCCTGGTTGCCGAGATCGCCGTCGAGCGCGATCTGATCGTGATCAGCGACGAGGTGTACGAGCATCTCACCTACGACGGTGTCGTTCATCGGTCGATCGCCACCTACCCGGGAATGCGCGAGCGCACGCTCGTGATCTCGAGCGGCGGCAAGACCTTCAACACCACCGGTTGGAAAGTGGGTTGGATCTGCGGTCCGGCTCCTCTCGTGGCGGCGGCCCGCGCCGCCAAGCAGTTCCTCACCTACGTGTCGTCGGGTCCGTTCCAGCCGGCGATCGCCACGGGTCTCCGCCTGCCCGATTCGTACTTCCGCGACCTGGCCGACGATCTGCAGGTGAAGCGCGATCTGTTGATGACCGGACTGGAGGAGGCCGGTTTCGAGGTGTTCCGTCCTCGCGGCACCTACTTCGTCACCGTCGACATCCGGCCCGTCGAACCCTCCGGAGACGGCTACGCGTTCTGTCGGTCGTTGCCGGAACGTTGTGGCGTGGTCGGAATCCCGAACGTCGTGTTCTACGACCGCGCGCATCGCGCGGAGGGCCGACATCTGGTCCGGTTCGCGTTCTGCAAGCGCGCGGAACTGATCGACGAGGCCGTGACCCGGCTGAAGGGATTGTCGTGAGATTCGCCGCGGTGCAGCACGACATCGAGTGGTGCGACCGCGATCGCAATTTCGCTCGTCTCGCCGAGCGGATCGATGACGCCGTGGCGCGGGGCGCCGGGTTCGTGCTGTTGAGCGAAACGTTCTCCACGGGGTTCGCCGTCGATGATTCCCGGTTCGCCGAGCCCGAGGGCGGTCCGTCGTCTTCCTTCCTCGTCGAGCAAGCCGTCCGACACGGGGCGTGGATCGGCGGCACCTGTCCGGAGGTTCCCTCGCCGAGTGACGGCGATCCACGACCGGCCAACACCTTCGTGGTGGTCGCACCCGACGGCACCACCTCCCGCTACCGCAAGATCCATCCGTTCACCTACGGAGGTGAGGACGCCCACGTGCGACCGGGTCGCGACTTCGTCACCGTGAAGGTGGGCGATCTCCGTGTGTCGCTCTTCGTCTGTTACGACCTTCGTTTCGCCGACGAGTTCTGGGCGCTCGCGCGCGACACCGACGTGTACCTGGTGCCGGCCAACTGGCCGTCGTCGCGTCGTGAGCACTGGATGGCGCTGTTGCGCGCCCGGGCGATCGAGAACCAGGCGTGGGTGATTGGCTGCAACCGCGTGGGCGAGGGCGGCGGCCTCTCCTACGGCGGTGACAGCCTGATCGTCGATCCGTACGGAGAGGTGGTGGCCCGGGGAGACGACACCGAGACGACCCTTCTCGCCGACGTCACCGCGGCCCGGGTCACCGAGATCCGCGAGCGCTTCCGCTTCCTGCAGGACCGTCGCTGATCAGCGGAGTCGTTTCATCATCAGGCTGACGATCTTGCCCGGTCGCGTCTCCAACTGGTCGACCTCCACGAAGCCCTCGCGTCGGTGGAAGCGCAGCGAACCCTCGTTGGGTGGCTTCACGTTCACCTCGAGCGCGAACCAGTCGGCGTCGGCCCGTCGTTCCACCTCGCCGTAGAGCAACGGACCGATGCCCAGATTGCGGTGGCTGGCGGTGACCGCCACGCGATCGAGATACACGAAACTCTCGTAGCGGTCGCAGAAGTAGAGGTAGTTGGGGCTCGAGTAGTCGGTGCCGGGCGGCATCACCATGCAGAAACCGCGGACGGCACCGTCGATCTCGGCCACCAGGTTGGCGGTGCACACCCGGAAGATGTCGCGCAGGTCGTCGAACGTCTCCTGACCGACCGCCGGAACGTTCTCCTCGTTGATGTCGAAGACCGTCGGGAGGTCGTCGAGCGTCATGTCGCGAATGATCGTCACGACGCGAAAGGTACCGGGTCGTCGTGAGGACTCCGGAACTAGGGTGAACGGGTGCCCAAATCCGACCAACCGGTGATCGTCGCCCGTTCGCTCGTGAAGCGGTTCGGTGATTTCGAGGCGGTGAAGGGCATCGACGTCGAGGTGCGACGCGGCGAGTCGTTCGGTTTTCTCGGCCCGAACGGGGCCGGCAAGTCGAGCACCATGCGCATGATCGCCGGTGTTTCGCCCGTCACCGAGGGAACCCTGCGCATCTTCGGGCTCGATCCGGCGGTCGACGGTAGCGCGATCCGTGACCGGCTCGGCGTGGTGCCACAAGCCGACAACCTCGACGGCGAACTCACTCTGCTCGACAACCTGGTGGTGTACGGGCGGTACTTCGACATCCCCCGTGCCGAATGTCGGGCTCGGGCCCGTGAACTGCTCGAGTTCGTGCAACTGGCCGATCGGGCCAACGGCAAGGTCGACGCGTTGAGCGGCGGAATGAAGCGTCGGCTCACGATCGCCCGCGGACTCATGAACCGACCTGAGATGTTCCTGCTCGACGAACCCACCACGGGGCTCGATCCGCAGGCCCGGCACATCCTGTGGGATCGCCTCTACCGGCTGAAGCAGCAGGGCGTCACGCTCGTGCTCACCACCCACTACATGGACGAAGCCGAGCAGTTGTGCGATCGCTTGGTGGTGATGGACGGTGGGCGCATCGTGGCCGAGGGTTCGCCGCGCGATCTGATCGCCCGCTACTCGACGCGCGAGGTACTGGAGGTGCGTTTCGGTGCCGGTCGCAACGCCGAACACGAGCCTCGGCTCCGTGGCATCGGCGATCGTCTGGAGGTTCTGGCCGACCGGGTGCTGGTGTACGCCGACGACGGCGAGTCGGCTCTGCGCGAGGTGCACAGTCGGGGACTGAACCCCGAGAGTTCGCTGGTGCGCCGAAGTTCGTTGGAGGACGTTTTCCTGCGTCTCACCGGTCGTTCTCTGGAGGAATGACGTGGCGACTCCGGCGTCGGTTCGAGTGCTCGAGATGCAGAGCCTGCTGCTGAAGCGCATCTGGAAGACGAATCTCACGCTGAGTTTTCTTCAACCGCTGTTCTTCTTCCTCGGCATGGGACTCGGTGTCGGGTCGTTGGTGAACGATCGACCAACGTCGGCCGAGGCCCTCGGGAACGTGTCGTACGTGGCGTTCCTCGGGCCGGGTTTGCTCGCCACCACCGCCATGCTCACCGCGGCCGGCGAATCGTTGTGGCCGGTGCTGGGCGGTTTCAAGTGGGACGGTACGTACGAGGCGATGGCGGCGACTCGTTTGACGGCCGCTCAGGTGGTGCGGGGGCAGTTCCTGTGGTTGGCGGTGCGCATGGGGATCGCGGTGGGTGGAGTGGCCGTGGTGTTGGCGGTTCACCCCGACACCCGGACGTGGGGAGTGCTTCCCGCCGTCCCGGCCGCGTTGCTGTGCGGTCTGGTGTTCACCGCTTGGCTCACGGCGTGGGCGGCCAGTCGCGAGTACGACTCGTCGTTCTCGATGGTGCAACGCATGGTGGTCACACCTCTGTTCCTGTTCGGTGGGGCTTTCTATCCGGTGGACTCGTTGCCCGATTGGTTGCGCCCCGTCGCGTGGGTGACTCCGCTCTGGCACGGAGTCGAACTCTGTCGAGGCTTCGTGCTGCACACACTCGGTGCGGCGGACCTCCTCCTCCACGTGTCGGTGCTGGTGGTGTGGTTGGTGCCGGGCTGGATCGTGTGCAACCGCTTCTTCGCTCGGAGGCTCTACCGATGAGTCGCGACACGCTCGTGTGGCGGATCGCCCCTCCCATCCTGCGGTCGGCCCGGCGGCCACAACGCGTGGTCGAGCGCAACGCCGTCGTGTACCGGCGGACACCGATGGTGTTCGTGTCGGGCTTCTTCGAGCCGCTCTTCTATCTCTTGTCCATCCGACTCGGTTTCGGTGCCCTCATCGGCGACGTCGACTTCGCCGGACGTTCGATCGACTACGCCGAGTTCGTCGCCCCGGCGTTGATGGCCAGTTCGGCGATGAACGGCGCCGTGTACGACAGCACGATGAACATCTACTTCAAGTTGCGCTACTCGAAGGTGTTCGACGCGATGCTCGCCACCCCGCTCGGGCCGGCCGACGTGGCGGTGGGCGAGATCGGTTGGGCGGTGTTGCGCGGCTTCATCTACTCGGTGTCTTTCCTCGCGTGCCTTGGTCTGCTCGGGCTCGCCGATTCGTGGTGGGTGCTGGCGGCGTTGCCGGCCTGCTTCCTCATCGGCTTCGCCTTCGCCGCGGTGGGCATGGCGCTCACCACCTACATGAGATCGTGGTCCGACTTCGACTGGGTGCCGGCCATCATGTTCCCGTTGTTCCTGTTCTCGGCCACCTTCTACCCGTTGTCGTCGTACGGCGATTTCGGATGGGTGGTGCAACTGAGTCCGCTCTACCACGGAGTCGCACTGGTGCGCGGAGCGAGTCTCGGTGTCGCCTCGTGGAGCATGGTGGTGCACGTGCTGGTGCTGCTGGCACTGGCAATCGCCGGTCTGGCGGTGGCGGCGCGACGGGTGGAAACTCTCTTGTTGAAGTGACCGGCTCTTGGAGTGACCGGGTTCTCGACGTCACCGACGGCGCACCTTCCGGTGACCCTCCGGCGCGACCGTCTGCGTAACCTCTCGTCCATGTTGTTCGCCAAGAAGAGCGCGTCCATGGTGTCGCCCGAGGACGCCCTCCCCGGTCGCACCGACCAGACCATGCCGGTGCCGCCCAGCCACCACGCCCTCGGTACCCCGCTCGTCGGCCCGTGGCCCGACGGTCTGCGCATCGCGGTGTTCGGCATGGGTTGTTTCTGGGGCGCCGAGCGCAAGTTCTGGCAGACACCGGGGGTCTGGTCGACCGCGGTCGGCTACGCCGGGGGCTACACCCCGAATCCCACCTACGAGGAGACCTGCAGTGGTCTCACCGGCCACGCCGAGGTGGTTCTGGTGGTTTTCGACCCGAGCAAGGTGTCGTACGAGCAGTTGTTGAAGGTTTTCTGGGAGAACCACGACCCGACGCAGGGCATGAGGCAGGGCAACGACATCGGGTCGCAGTACCGCAGCACGATCTACTTCGTCGACGCCGGGCAGGAGACCGCGGCGCGCTCGTCGGCCGCCGCGTTCCAGGAGCGTCTCACCGCCGCGGGTTACGGGGCGGTCACCACCGAGATCGCCGAACTCGGCGCTTGGTTCTACGCCGAGCCGTACCACCAGCAGTATCTGTCGAAGAACCCCAACGGCTACTGCGGCATCGGTGGCACCGGCGTGTCGTGCCCGATCGGCACCAGCGCCTGAGCGAATCGTCGCGGTTCGCTCAGCGATTCGCGGCCCGCCAGGCCCGAAGCTCGGTTTCCAGTTCGTCGAGTGAACGCACCAAGCGATCCACCGAGCACTGCATCATCAGGTTCACGACCTCGTTGGGTGCCGGGAAGCGCGCCCGCCAATCGGTGAAGAGTCCGATGATGAACTTTCCCTTGGCGTAGGCGTATCCCATTTCCCATGCCGTCCCGTCGTCGGTCGTCACTCCGTTCAGGTTGGCCACCACCACGTCGCAGCGGTCGATGCCGTTCTTGTCGTTGTGGAAAATGAGATCGACGTTGTCGGCGGTCTTGGGTGGATTGTCGCGGTGGGGCAGGAAGGTGTCGTAGCCGCACGACCGCACCAATGCGTCGACCTTCTCGATGAACCAACGCTCACCCTCGTCGAACAATGGTCCGGCCACGTACACGTGGGGTTTGTCGCTCACGATTCGGACTCCCTCTGCCAGCCGTGCCGGCGGATCTCGTCGCCGTCGGCGTCGATGGCTCGTCCGGGATGACGCAGCACACCGGGGGTTCTCGACAACTTGGCGATCAGATTCTGCATCGGCACGTCGCCGACGTTCACGATGGCCTCGCGGGTCGCGTAGTGCGGATCGACGGCGATGTCGGCCATGTCGAGGATCGGTCCGATGGCCGCCTCGGCCTCTTCGAACACGCGAATCACCTCGGCGCGCGGACGATCGGCGCACCAGTCGCGCATACGACGTTCGAGTTCGTCGCGGTTCGCGGTCCGGCCGTCGAAGGTGCGGAATCTCTCGTCGTCTCCGACGCCGAGGATCTCCATCACCCGGCGCGCCACCGTGTCCGACGACGCCGAGACGCCCACCCAGTCGCCGTCGGCGCAGCGGTAGGCACCCCGCGGGACGGTGTAGGGGAGTCCGGAACCGAGCCGGGGCTGAAGTTCGCCGGTGAGCGCGTACAGCGAGGCCACCGGACCCATGACGTGGAAGATGCTCTCGAGCAGACTCACGTCGACCACCTGGCCGACACCGGAGTGCACGGCCACCAGAGTGGCGAACGCCGCCACCAGTGCGGTGAGTTCGTCGGTGAGCGCGATGGCCGGAAGCATGGGCGGACCGTCCTGCTCGCCGTTCACGGCGGCGAAGCCCGACATCGACTCGGCGATCGACGCGAAGCCGGGACGCGACGCGTACGGCCCGTCCTGACCGAAGCCGGTGACGCGGGTGATCACGAGGCGCGGATTGACGTCGTGCAACGCGTCGGGCGCGAGTCCGAGTCTCTCGAGCGTCCCGGGCCGGAAGTTCTCCACCAGACGTCGGCGTCGGCGACGAGCCGCATCAGCACCTCACGGTCCTCGTCGTTCTTCAGGTCGAGGGCGATGGTTCGCTTGTTGCGATTGGCGAGCTTCCACCACAGTCCGATTCCGTCGCGCGGGTCCTTCCAGGCCATGCCGCGCAGGCTGTCGCCGTCACCCGGCCGCTCGACCTTGATGACGTCGGCTCCGAAGTCGGCGAGATAACGAGCGCAGTTGGGTCCGGCGATCACCGTCGACAGGTCGATCACGCGCAGGTCGGACAACGGAGGATTCACGGGTGCCATCTTCCCAGTCGGACGCACGCTTCTTCCACCGCGCGACGCGAACCGGCGTACGAGAAGCGCACGTACCGATCACCGCGGCGTAGATCGAAGTCGATGCCGGGTGTGCAGGCGACACCGATCTCGTCGAGCCACCGACCACACAGGGACATCGAGTCGATGCCGAGTCGACTCACGTCGGCGTACACGTAGAACGCGCCGTCGGCCTCGGCGATGGAGTCGAATCCGGCCGCGGCGAGTCCGGAGATGAGGATCTCGCGGTGCTCGGAGTACCGGCGCACGTGAGCGTCGAGTTCGTCGCGACAATCGAACGCGGCCAGACCGGCGATCTGGCTCACGTGTGGCGCGCAGATGTAGAGATTCTGCTGGAGTCGCTCGACGGCGTCCTTCAGATGATCGGGCACCACCATCCAGCCGAGCCGCCAACCGGTCATCGAGAAGTACTTCGAGAACGAATTCACCACCACCGCCTCGCGTCGATGGGCGAGAACCGTGGGGGCCGGTTCGTGGTGGGTGATGCCGTGGTAGATCTCGTCGGCGATCAACTGCACGTCGTGGTCCGCGCACCAACGTCCGATCGCGGCGAGCGTGTCGTCGCGGCAGACCGTGCCGGTGGGATTCGATGGTGAGGCGATCACCAGTCCGTCGAGTGGCCCGGCCGCGTCCAGCAGTTCGGAAGTTGGTGCCCAGCGGTTCTCCGGACCCACCGCGATCGGCACCGGCTCGACACCGAGCGCGAGCAATGCGTTCCGGTAGCACGGATATCCGGGTTCGAGCACCCCGACCCGATCGCCGGCGTCGAAGGCGGCGAGGAAAGCGAGACTGAACCCGGCCGAGGCGCCGGCCACCACCACCACGTCGGCCGGTTGCACCCGGATTCCGTACGACTCGTCGTAGTGGCGCCCGATCCGCTCGACGAGGTCGTCGCGACCGGGGGCGTTGGTGTAGCCGAGCGGCTGTTCGGCTTCCAGAGCCGCGATCACCGCGCGCCGGGCGCCGACCGGGGCGCCGGTGGCCGGCTGACCGAGTTCGAGCCGCAGCACGTCGTGTCCGGCCCGCTCGAGTTCGCCGGCTCGCGCGCTCATCGCCATGGCATGGAACGCCGGTACGCGGGCGGCCCGCAGGGCAACACCGAGGCGGTTCGTGGCGTCCATCTCAACCATTCTGTCGCTCGAGTACATCTGTTTCGCCCCCCCCCAGAATGGTCATATGTTTCGAACCGAGGGGAGAGTCGAGGGCGCAGTTCAAGACGTTGGGACGGTGAAGACGATGGAGACGATGGAGACGGTGGACGGCAGGACAGTCGACGATCTGGACGAGGTGTTCCGAATTTGTTTCGTGTCGCCGCTGGCCGATTTGGCCGAGAGTTTCGCGGTTCCCTTTCGCAAGATCCCCGGTGTCGAGGTGGAAGTCCTCGATTCGAGAGATCCGTCGTTCGTGCTGGACACCTCGAGATTCGCCGTTGTCGTGACGAGTCGCCTCGATGCGCCGCTCTGGAAGCGACTCGTGAGGTCGGGAAGAGTTCGTGTCACCCGCGGATCGCGGTGCGTCGTCTCGACCGTTCTGCCGCCGGCCCTGGCCTCCGCCTAGGCGCACCGTCTCGGATTCCATGCGGCCGTCGACCTGAGACAACCGGTCGAGGAGGTGATCGAGCAGCTGAGGCTCGTCGCGATGACCACCCCGTCCGACTCGGTGCCCGATCAGGCCACGGTGGCCGACCTGATCACCGATCCCGATGATCGAAAGATCGTGATGCTGGTGGCGGCCGGGTTACCCGATCGTGACATCGCCAAGTGGGTCTTTTTGTCCCCGCAGACCGTTCGCAACCGCATCAGCCGAATTCTGAGCGTCACGGGACTCCGGAATCGCACCCAATTGGCGGTCCTGTACGTCGCCGGGGAACATGGCACGTGGCCCGCTCTCGATCAGAGCATCGGAGGACTCGACCGGTCGGCTCTCACCAGGGTCGGCCGCGACGCGACACGATCGGCTGGGCCCACCACCGTCCGCTGAAGCGCCACGCGGTCCGTCGTCGCTCCGGTGCCGAGTCGGTCACCGCCATCGCGCGAGGCCACAGGGCCTCGACGGCCGCGGCGATCGCCACGGCCTCCTCATCGGAGGGGGTGGGTGAGACGTGTTGCTGCATCGTGGTGGGCCCGTGACTCGTCAGAGCGGCATGTTGCCGTGCTTGCGCCTCGGCAGTTCCTCGCGCTTCGAGCGCAGCATCCTGAATCCGGCCACCACTTTCTGCCGGGTCTCGGCCGGGTCGATCACGTCGTCGACGTAGCCGCGCTCGGCGGCCGCGTACGGATTGGCGTACTTCTCGGTGTACTCGGCCACCAGTTCGGCGCGCCGGGCCACCGGATCGGCGGCCTGCTGCAGTTCGCGTCGGTACACGATCTCGACGGCACCGTTGGGGCCCATCACGGCCAACTCGGCGGTGGGCCACGCGTACGACAGATCCGAGCCGATCGACTTCGAGTCCATCACCACGTACGCCCCGCCGTAGGCCTTGCGCGTGATCACCTGAATGCGCGGCACGGTGGCCTCGCAGTACGCGTAGAGCAACTTGGCGCCGTGGCGAATGATGCCGCCGTACTCCTGGTCGACACCGGGCAGGAAGCCGGGCACGTCGACCAGGGTGAGCAGCGGGATGTTGAACGCATCGCAGGTGCGCACGAAACGCGCGCCCTTCTCGGCGCTCTCGATGTCGAGCACACCGGCCAGCACCATCGGCTGGTTGCCCACCACACCCACCGTCTGGCCGTCGACGCGCGCGAATCCGCACACGATGCTCTTGGCCCAGAAGGGGAAGTACTCGAAGAACTCGCCGTCGTCGACGATCGACGAGATGACCTTCTTCATGTCGTAGGGCTGGTTGGGCGAGGCAGGCAGGATGTCGCGCAGTTCGGGGCAGAGACGATCGGGGTCGTCGCCCGAGTCGACGGTGGGCGGCTCCTCCATGTTGTTCTGGGGCAGGAAAGCGACGAGATACCGCACGTCGTCGAGGCACGACTTCTCGTCGGCCGACACGAAGGTGGCCACACCACTTTTCGACGCGTGGCTCATGGCGCCACCGAGTTCCTCGAGCGTCACTTCCTCGCCGGTGACCGTCTTCACGACGTCGGGACCAGTGATGAACATGTGGCTCGACTCGCGCACCATGAAGATGAAGTCGGTCATGGCCGGTGAGTACACCGCACCGCCGGCACACGGACCGAGAATCACCGAGATCTGCGGAATGACCCCCGACGACAGAACGTTGCGGTAGAAGATTCCGCCGTAGCTGGCGAGCGACACCACGCCCTCCTGGATGCGGGCGCCGGCGCCGTCGTTGAGTCCGATCACCGGCGCACCGACCTTCAGCGCGAGATCCATGAGTTTGTGGATCTTCTCGGCGAACACCTCACCCAGTGCCCCGCCGAACACCGTGAAGTCCTGCGAGAAAACGAACACCTTGCGACCCTCGATCGTGCCCCAGCCGGTGATCACGCCGTCGGTGTAGGGGCGCTCCTCGAGTCCGGCGGCATGCGCACGGTGGCGGGCGAGCATGTCGAGTTCCTGGAACGAGCCCGGATCGAGCAGGTACTCGATGCGCTCGCGAGCCAGCATCTTGCCCTTCTCGTGCTGCCGCTCGATGGCCCGTGCCGATCCGGCGACCAGCGCCTGATCCTTGCGCTCGCGCAGGTCGGCGATCTTGTCGTGCATGGGGTTGGTCACGGCGCAGAACGCTACTCGCCCCGCTCGGGGGGCTCCCGATCCGGCTCGAAAGGAGGAGATCCGGGAACGGCCGCTAGGGCACGGTGGTGACGGCGGCCGTGACCGGCTGGATCACCTGTGGTGTCGTGGTGACCGCCCCACCCACCGGAACGATGACGGTGGCCGGAGTGCCGCCGGCGACGGTGACCGCGGTGCCCGAGGTCGCGCCGACCGGGGTGGTGGTGGTCGATGCCGAGATCCCGCCGTTCTGCTCGATCTCGGTGGCGTCCGACGCCGATGTCACCGAGACGTTGTACTGCACCGATGGCAACGGACCCTCGGGCCCGTTGCCGGTGACCGTGACCGTCCAGAGTCCGGCCGCACCGAACGGAACACCTTCTTTGAGTGGCAGGCGAGCGGCACCGACTCCGTCGAGCGGCACCGAGAGCGTGACACTGGCCGTGGTGTTGGTGGGGGGATTGAACTGCACCTTCAGATCGGTGAGGCCACTCTCGGGTGAGTGAACGTCGATTCGCACCGCGTTGAGTCCGACCTGTGCGGGTGTGATCTTCACCTGAACGTCGAAGGCGCCCCCGGAACGATCGCCGACGAACGCGTAGTTCGTGCGGTCCGTGCCCGGCGGGTCGAACTTGTCGGGCAGCGTCGCCACCGACCACGAGGTGATGGCGAACACGAACAGACCGAAGGCGAGTTCGGTGGTGACCGCCTTGCGAAGAGCGGCGGCGAGCTTGTGCGGCATCTGCGTGGCGCGCTTCAGGCGCGTTGCCACCACCTGTCGCATCACCATCCCGAGGTACACCATGGCGGCCACGCCGACGACCTTCAGCACCACGAGCCGACCGTGGCGACCGGAGAGGATCGCACCTCCGTCGAGTTGATAGAGGTGAATCAACCCGGAAACCGCGGCCACCGTGATGAAGGCCGGTGCGAGTCGGGTGTAGCCACGAACCGCGTGCACGAGGTCCTCGTCACCACCGGTGATCAGCACGCTCTGGGCGAGCAGCATCAGGCCGCCGAACCACAGCGCCACCGACACGTTGTGGAAGGCCCCGGCGACGGTGCCGACCAACGAGAAGTCGTCGCCGGCGCGCGTGAGCGCGAGCGAGAGAACCGCCAGCCCGGGCAGACCGAGCGAGACGAGTTGTTGTTGCGGGTCGAGCAGACGGTCGGGGCGTAGTGCCATGCCGGCCGACAGCAGCACCAACACGAAACGGGCGACCGTGGCGGCCCCGCTCGCATCGTCGAACAGGTCGGCCCAGGCCGCCGGACTGAGTGCCGCGCCGACGCTCCGACCGGTGGTGAGCGAGGTCTGCAGCACCACCACGAAAAAGGTGCTCACCGCGGCGAGAAGCCACGACAGACGCAGGAAACGCGCCGTCGAGTCGTACTCGGCGCCCTCCGGCCAGGCCAGCACGATGAGAGCGGCACCTCCGAAGAGGGCGGCGAGGAACACGTACGAGATCACGCGGGCCAACCCGAGAGGTCCGCTCACCGGCGGCGGATCAGTGGCCAGATTTCCGCCGTCGGTGGGGTCGACCTCGGTGACATCGCCGGGGTCCACGGTCGTTGGGTCGAGAATCTCGAAGGAGAACCCGCCGGTCACCACCTTGCCGTCGGGTTGCGGCACCGAATAGGTGACGTTGCAGGTTCCGATGGGCAGGGCGCCGGTGACCGCCACCGTGAGCGAGATCCCGTCGGCACCCACCGCCACCGGTCCGATCGGCGCTGGCTGCTCCTTGCAGACCGCTTGCACCACCGAGTTGGCGGGGACGGCCTCGTTGAACACCACGGTGATGGCCGTGGGTTGGGTGAGAAGCTCCTCGCCGTCGGCCGGCGACGACGACACCAACTCGGTTTCGGCCGACGCCGGCGACCCGGCGAAACCCCACGCTCCGACGCCGACGGCAGCGATGAGCGTCGCAACGAGGCGCCAGACGACTCGCCCGACGTGTCGCTGGACCGGACGAGGAGCGGGACGGGGCGCGCGGGGGCGCAACGAGGAATGCATGACCGGATCCACGGTAGCGACCCACCCCCGATCACCGGGGGCACATCGCGCGCTTCGTTGCCGTCGCGAGGCCGTCATGTCCGGGCCCAGCGCGGTGGAAGGGGGTCCTCGCCCCATCAGTAGAGTCGGCTCGTGGCCGAGGACGTCGAATACCAAGCGCTGTATCGGCGGTATCGACCGCGACGTTTCTCCGAATTGCGCGGCCAGGACCATGTCGCTCTCGCCCTCAAGAATGCGGTTCGCAACGACAGGGTCGGTCATGCCTACTTGTTCTCGGGCCCGCGCGGAACCGGCAAGACCACCACCGCGCGCATTCTCGCCAAGGCCCTCAACTGTGAGTCGCCCGTCGACGGCGAGCCCTGCTGCACGTGTGGATCGTGTCTCGCGGTTCAGGAGGGCTCGAGTTTCGACGTGCTCGAACTCGACTCGGCCACCAACAACAGCGTCAACGACATCCGAGAACTCACCCAGCGACTCGCTCTCTCCACGCCCGGACGCAATCGCGTCGTGATCCTCGACGAAGTGCACATGCTCTCCAAGGCCGCCGAGGCGGCCTTCCTGAAAACGCTCGAGGAGCCACCGTCGCACGTGGTGTTCATCCTTGCGACCACCGACCCCGACAAGGTCGGCGAGACCATCCGTAGCCGCACCCAGCACCTCCAGTTCAACCTCATCGCCGCCGACGAACTGGCCGACCACGTTCGCTGGGTGGCAACTGATGCCGGTATCGACCTCGACGCCGAGGGTGTCGACGCCGTCATCCGTCGCGGTGGAGGTTCGGCGCGCGACACCTTGAGCGCGCTCGAGTTGCTGGCCGCCACCGGTGGTCGACTGGAGGCTCCGTTCCCGATCGAGGACTTCGTGGAGGGTCTGGTGTCCCACGATCCGGGTCGGTTGCTGACGGCGGTGGCGAGATCGGTGGCCGCCGGTCGCGATCCGCGTGGCATCGCCGAGGAACTCGTTCGCCACTTGCGCGACGCATTCCTCTCGCAGATGGCGCCCGAGGTGTTGCACGTGCAGCAGGAGAACATCGCTTCACTCTCGACGCAGGCCGATCGAATCGGTCTCGCTCGGTTGGTGCGGGTGATCGAGGCCCTCGGCTCGGCGACACTCGAGATGCGCAACGCCCCCGATCAACGCGTGGTGCTGGAGGTGGCGTTGTTGCGCCTCGTGCATCGTCAACTCGACAACGGACTCGAGGGATTGTCGGCCCGGCTCGAGCGCCTCGAACGCGAGGTCGCCGAACGTCCGGCGGTCCCCGACGTGCCCGTGCCGGTGAACCCGGCCACCGGGCGCGCGGTGCTGGGTGGGCGGGTGATGCGCGACTCCTCGGGTGGCACCCCCCGTCCCGCGCCCCCTCGTCCGACGCCGTCGGCTCGCGGTGAGGGGACGCCTGCTGCCTCGTCGGCGGGTTCGCCCGCGGGCGATGTCGTCGCCCTCGAGGAACTGGTGGCGCAGTGGGAGTCGGCCGTGGTGTCCGAACTCAGTGGCATGCGCCGAGCGGTGCTGCGCATGGGCAAACCGTCGGTTCGCGACGGTGTTCTGGTGCTCACGGTGAAGAACGCGAGTGAGGGCAAACGACTGTCGGAGTACCTCGACGAGTTCTCGGCTTTGCTGCACCGACTCTCCGGTACGACATGTTCGCTGGTGGTCGAGACGCTCGCCGATCCGACGCCGGCCGCCGATGGACGACCGATGACGCGCCGCGACCAAGCGCCGCCGACCACTCCCCGGTCGGCCAGGTCGTCGTCCCGCGCCGAGGTTCCCGCCGAACCGACGCACGACGACGAGCCCACCGACATCGACGAGATCCGCCGACTCCCCGACGCCACGCCGCGTTCGGCCGAGGCGGCCTTGCTCGACGCGTTTCCCGACGCGGTCTTCGTCGAAGAGGAATGATCCGTGGCCTCCACCTTCACGGTTCCGGTGCAAACCCTCATCGACAATCTCGGTCGTCTGCCGGGCATCGGCCCACAACCGGCGGCCCGCCCCCCGGTCCCCCCCCCCTAGGTGCCGGGCGCCGGGGGGGGACGTGCCCCCCCCTCCCTCCCCCCTGC
>Ga0129333_10000405_pt1 | contig 34379 bp, 26 predicted proteins | sample CPB6_08_DNA_FD_94474 | JGI IMG/M metagenome (GOLD analysis project Ga0129333, IMG submission 94474) | Freshwater to marine salinity gradient microbial communities from Chesapeake Bay, USA - CPBay_Sum_0.6_0.8_DNA | ecosystem: Environmental > Aquatic > Marine > Coastal | place: USA: Chesapeake... | reverse complement strand
CAGGCCGCCTGCAAAGTGGCCATGAGCGTGTCGCGCTCACGCAGGAATTCCCTTTTGGGATCGGCGTTGAAGTTGCGCAGGGAGTTTTCCAGGATCGTCGGAAGACTGTCGCGCGGGATGCCCAGTTGACCCAGCCGCACCGGCATCGAGGCACCGGCGAAGGCGGATTCGACGGCTTCCGCAGCCCGCTCATGCGCCGGCCGGGCGTCGGTGATACCGAAGGCTTTTGCGATACTGTCCATGGCCTCAGGGTCTCGGGCACCGAAATGGCGGATCACCGTCGGCGTCAAGGCAGTGTTCGCCTCCCCCTGTCCTACCTGCGCGTGCAGATTGAACAAGGCTGTTGCAAGCGCATAGGTTACGCGGGCCGGCCAGTGCTTTTCAGTCAACAGGCCGCCGTCATCAGCATCGCGGTTCTGCAAAAATGCAGCCGCGCACATCTCGATGCGTGCGCCGGCGTCCCGCGGATCATCCATGCGCGTCAGTGCGCCGCGTGCCAGACGGAATCCCTGAAGCCTGTCGCCCTCGGATAGCGGACTCATTTTCGGCGCGCCGAGATTCATGATCGCGCGCCACAGCACCGACGCAGCAGTGGTACGCGCCAGCGAGGCCGGCGCGGTCAGAACCGCGTCTTCATCCCAGAATAGCGCCGCAGGACGGGTCTTCGGGTCAAAGAACTCCATGCGGTTGGGACGCGCGGGATCCTTCACCGCAGAACCGGCGCGATTCTGGGCGGTAGTGGCGGCGGTCGTGACGTTGATGATCGGCAGCTTCGGCGCGATCAGCTTGGGGCTGATCGCCGGCCCGGTTTCCGGATAGCGGGTGATCAGTTCCTCGACCGGTGCCTTTTCCGCCATCAGGATCGCCACCACCCGGGTCCCCTGCATCACGCTACCGGCACCAACACCGATCAATACGTCAGCACCGGCCTCACGCGCAGCAGCCGCGGCCGCCTGTACCGAAGACAGCGTGGTGTCCTTGTCAATTTCGTCGAACCGGCCGGCATAGGACGACCCGAGTATCTGCTGAATACGATTCACCAGATCGGTCTTGCGCGACACGCTGCGCCCGCTGATCACGAATGCCCGCTTCGCCTTGCAGCGTTTGACCTCGGCCGGCAGATTTTCCAGCGCATCCTTGCCGCTGTAGAGCCGCAACGGATAACCCACTGCGCGAAATTGATGCTGATAGGCCATGACGGGTTCTTTCCGGGTCCGGTGAACTAGGCGCGAGACGCCTTGAAGCGCTCAAAGGTGGCCAGCGCCGCCAGCGGATGACCGGCGTTGGCCATTTCATCATAAACCGGTACGCCCAGCGCCACCGCCTTGTCGCGGAACTCGCGCTTGCGCGCTTCCAAGGCAGGCTCGCCGTCCGACCGCAGCACGAGAATGAAGTGCGACTGGTCCGGATACTTCTCCTGTACCCGCAAAGCCGCCGCCACCAGATTATCGAGCACCTCGGGCTTGGTGCGCCCGACGAACGCCGAGAGGTTCAGGTGCATCACCAGCGCTTCGGGCTTGCCCTGGCTGTAAATGATGTCGAGAATTTTCTCCGCGACGCGACCATCATCCTGTTGCAGGGTGCCGACCGGACAGTCCACCGGGTTGGTAATGCTGGTGCCCGGCGGCAGCTTCATGGCCGCGAGCGCGTCAATCGCGCCTTGCGCGAACGGGGTCACGTCCAATCCAAGTCGTGCGTAGTAATCGGTGGCCAGCACGCTGGTACCGCCGCCGTTGCCGAACAGCACCACATCCTTCGTGGGGCGCTGCGGTCGTGGCGTCAACGACTGGAAAATCAACAGCGTATCGACAAACTGGTCCAGTGTATCAACCAGCATGCAGCCGGTCTGCCGCGCCAATGCTACCCACACGCGGTCATCGCCCGCGAGTGATCCGGTATGCGAGGCCGCCGCGGCAAGACCCTGGCTGGTGCGGCCGCCCTTGAGAATCACCACCGGTTTCGACGCTTTCGCGCTGCGCAGGATGTCGAACAGGCGACGGCCGTCTTTCGCCGTCTCGATGTACATCCCGATGACCTTGGTCTGCGGGTCGGCGAGATAGAACTCCAGCAGGTCCGACGGCGTGACATCGGCGCAATTGCCGACGGTAACCAGCCCGGAAAACTGAAGACCGCGTGCGAGGCCGCGCCGAATGATGTCCGTGCCAAGACCGCCACTTTGCGACACAATGCCCACCGTACCGACTTCCTTCGGGCCGATTTCAGTAAACGTCACACGTCCGCGCGGCGTATAGATACCCAGACAATTCGGTCCAATCAGGCGCATCCCTCCGTCACGCGCCGCAGAGACCAGTTGCGCCTGCAGGTCACGGCCTTCATCGACTTCGCCGAAGCCGCTGGAGATCACCTGGGCGAATCGCACATGGCCCTTGGCCGCAGCCAGCATGCCGGGAATCTGCGCACCGGACACTGCGATATAGGCGTAATCCACCGGCTTCGGGGTATCGGCCAGGGTCTTGTATGCAGTGAGGCCGTCGATTTCGGCGGCGCCGGGATGGATCGGATAGATGTCACCGCTGAATCCGAACTCGCGGATGCGGCGGATGAAGACGTTGGGCAGCGCATTACCCTTGGTCGAGGCGCCGATCACCGCGACGGTTTTCGGCGAGAACAGCGGGGTAAATTCTTCGATGATGTTCATGCTGTTGGTTCCGTATTCAGCCGAGGATGAAGCGCGCGTCCACCGCCACCGCGGCGGTTTCCGACACGATCAGCGGATTGATGTCGGCCTCGCTGATGTCGGCGGCATGCTGCATCAGCAGACCATTGTCGCCGCCCATCTTCAGCAGCACCTCGATGATGGCGTCGCGCGAGGCAGGTTTGCCGCCGCGCGCACCCTTGAGGATCGCGGCACCCTTCAGTTCGTCAAGCATCTCTTCCGCGTCAATACGCGTGATCGGGCACAGGCGAAAGGACACGTCCTTGAGAATCTCGACGAAGATGCCGCCGAGGCCGACCATCACCAGCGGCCCGAATTGCGGATCGCGCAGTCCGCCGATCACCAGCTCGTGCCCTGCCGGGGCCATCTCCTCAACCAGGAAACCCTCGATGCGCGCGCCCTTGATCTTCGGCGCAGCCAGCATGCCTTCGATCGCCGCCTTGACCTCGGCCGCGGAACGCAGGTTGATCTTCACGCCGCCGGCATCGCTCTTGTGCAGGATGTCGGGCGACATCACTTTGACGACGACCGGCAGTTGCAGGCCGTTCATCACCGTGTCCACGTCGGCAACGCCCTTCGCCACGCGCGACTGCGGCACCCGGACGCCATGGGTCGCGAGCAGTTGTTTGCCGGCGCTTTCGTCCAGCGCAGTGCGGCCGGCGCGTTTGGCGGCGGCGACCGGATTGTTCGTCGTGGTATTCATGTCGTGTTAAACCTTCCTGCCGGTGATTTCACCGATGATGCCGGTGTGGACACGCCCCTCGCGGAACTGCGAAGAACGCAGGATGTTCACCACGGCCGGGATGTTGTGCTTGAGGCCCTGGATGTCGAAACCTTCTAGCGCCTCGACCAACTTGTCGATCGCGGCGGTGCGCGTCGCCGCGCGGACGATGACCTTGGCGATCATCGGATCGTAATGCGGTGTCATGTCACGGCCTTCGGCATAACCGGTATCGACGCGGATGCCTTCGCCTTCCGGCGGCCGGAAAACGGTGAGCTTGCCGGGCGAGGGGAAGAAATTCTTCGGGTCTTCGGCATAGACGCGCGCCTGGATGGCATGGCCTTTCACTTCCACCTTGCCGGGCAGGATATCACTCAGCTTTTCACCGGCGGCGGAACGGATCTGCGCGCGGACCAGGTCGACGCCGGTGACTTCCTCAGTGACCCCGTGCTCCACCTGCAGCCGTGTGTTCATTTCGAGGAAGTTGAAGGAGCCGTCGGCACCGAGCAGCATTTCGACGGTGCCGATGTTGTCGTAGCCCATCGTGCGCATGATGCCGGCGATCTGGTCGGCCACAGCCACCACCTTGTCACGGGGAATCTCCGGACCCGGCGCTTCCTCGATCACTTTCTGGTTGCGGCGCTGGGTCGAGCAGTCGCGCTCGAACAGGTGCATCGCCCCGCCATGCTGGTCACCGAGGATCTGGAATTCGACATGGCGCGGGCGTTCGATCAGCTTCTCAAGGTAGACCTCGGTGGTGCCGAAACCGCGGCCGGCCATTGAGCGCGAACGCTCGACCGCGGTCAGCAGCTCGGCTTCGTCTTTTGCCGGCAGCATGCCAATACCGCCGCCGCCGCCGGCCGGTTTCACCAGCACCGGAAAGCCGATCTTGCGCGCGGCGGCAATGATCGCATCGTTGTCATCGGGCAGCACATCCGAGCCGTGTGACATCGGCATGCCGTACTGCGCAGCGATCTCGCGGGCGCGGGTCTTGTGGCCCATGGCATCGATCCATTTAGGCGACGGTCCGATGAAGCGGGCGCCGGCGTCGATCACGCGCTGCGCGAATTCGGCATTTTCAGACAGAAAGCCATAACCGGGATGCAGGCCATCGGCACCGGATTGCTTCAGCACCTCGATGATGGTGTCCTGGTTGAGATAACTCTCGCGCGCCGGAGCCGGACCGATGGCGAAGGTCTGGCTGGCCATTTCCAGGTACGGCGCGTGGTTGTCGGCCTCGGAGTACACCGCCACCGACGGAATATTCATTGCATTCAGCGCGCGGAGCACGCGGGCGGCGACGGCGCCGCGATTGACCACCAGTACTTTATTGAACATCAGATGCGGATTCCGGAATCAGGATAAAAAAAGAAACGGGGGCGCGGTCATTGGGTGTTGGGAGCGAGCCCCGCGTTTCACGAAAACTCAATAACTGGTCGGCCAGGAGCGCATCAGGTGCTGTCCCACACCCTTGGTCATGCGCAGCTTGTAGACGTCGAGCATGCGGATCAGGTAGTCGCGCGTATCCTGCGGCTTGATCACCGACTGCGCGGCATAGACTGCGGCCAGACCCCAGACGTCAGCCCCCTTTCGGATGTCGGCCAGCGCTTCGTCGAAACCGGGCTCGCCGATGCCGACGCCATGCACGATCTTGGTGGCAAAGTCCGGGCTCATGAAACTGACCTCGGCACTGGGCCATGCGCCGATCTCGTCGGAATGACGGCCACCGCCCATGCACACGTACGCCCGCCCGTAGCTCTTGCGTACGATGACCGATATATGCGGCACAGTAACCAGTGTCATGGCGTTCATGAAATTCATGATCTTGCCCGGCGCGCCGGCACGCTCAGCCTCGGTGCCGATCTGGAATCCCGGGGTGTCGACCAGCATCACAAAAGGGATGTTGAAGGAATCGCACATCACGATGAAATCGACGATCTTGCGGCAGGCGTCGGCGTCGAGCGCGCCGCCGCGATGCAGCGGGTTGTTGGCGATGATGCCGACTGACTTGCCGCCGAGGCGGGCCAGCGCCGTCACCGCACTCTTACCGAAGCGCGGCTTCATTTCGAACATCGAATCCTTGTCGACCATGCACTTGATCACGCGCTTCATGTCGTAGACTTGCGTACGGCTCTCCGGCAGGATGTCAAAGACCTTTGCCATGTCGGCACCGGAGCCGGCAGGCACCGGGGCCTCTGGCGGCGCTTCACGGTGATGGCTGGGCATGTACGACAGGAATTTCTTGATCTGGTCGAAGACTTCCTCTTCGGTGTCGGCAAACTGGTCAATCAGTCCGGTGGTCTCGGCATGCAGGCGCCAGCCGCCGAGTTCTTCGGCTGACACTTTTTCACCGAGCGCCATCGACACCAAGCCCGGGCTCGACACCGCCATGATCGCGCTCTTGTGCATGATGGCGAAGTCGGACTGGCACATCAGCCAGGTCGATGAGCCGAAGGACGGGCCGAAAGCGGCCGCAGCCGTCGGCACTTCGCGCAGGCGGCGGAACTGGGTGTTGTCGTTGCCGAGCAGCAGCCCCATCCCGCGCGAGCCCATCGCGTCCGGCAGGCGCGCGCCGGTGGATTCGCCGATCAGCACCAGTGGCATACCGCGTTCGATCGCGGTACGTTTCATGTGCGCGATCTTCTTGCTGTTGGTGGACGAAGTCGACGCACCTTTCACGGCGAAGTCGTTGACCACCAGACAGACATCACGACCGTGGATACGACCGAATCCCGCCAGCTTGCCATCAGTCTGGGTTTCGCTCTCCTGCTCGGGGTAAACACCGGAGGAGCCGAACAGACCGGACTCGATGAACGAACCGTCATCCATCAAATAATCGATGCGCTGACGCGCATTCCAGACACCCTTGGCGGTGCGCTTGGCATATTTTTCTTCGCCACCGCCGGCCAAGGCCTTGGCACGGCGGGCCTCATATTCCTGCAGCAATGCTTCATGAGCCATGATAATTATCCAATGAAAACAACGTGTTACGAATTAAGGCCGGACGCCAGCCCGCCACTTGGGTCCGAGCTGGCTGGCGAGGCGGCCCTGCAGCGCATCAATGAACTGACAGAGGTAGGGCCGCGTTTCGCGGGGATCGATCAGGTCTTCGATGGCAAAGGCCTCGGCCGTACGGAAGGGCGAGGCCAGTTGCTTCAATTCCGCCTCGATTTCCCGTTCACGCGCTGCGGGGTCCGGTGCGGATTCAATGTCCTTTCGGTAGGCCGCCTTGACGCCGCCTTCGACCGGCAGTGAACCCCACTCGCCCGATGGCCAGGCAATCTTGAAGTTGAGTCCGGCACGGTCAATGAATCCGCCGCCGGCAACGCCATAGCACTTGCGCACGATAACGGTAAACATCGGCACCTTCACGTTGCCGAGGATGTAGCGCGTGCGCACGCCCTCGCGCAGGATTGCATCAGCTTCCGATTCGCGTCCGACCATCAGGCCGGGAATATCGGCAAACAAGATGATCGGAATGTTGAACTGATCGCAAAGTTCGGCGAAATGGCCCTGCTTCCGCGCGGCTTTCACATCCATGATGCCGCCAACCATCGGATTGCTGGCGATGATGCCGACGACCTTGCCGTTCATGCGCGCCAGCGCAGTGATGACCGCTTTGCCGAAGGTCGGCTGGATTTCGAAAAAGGATTCGCGATCCACGATCATGCCCACAAGCTTCTTCATGTTGTAGGCTTGACGGTTGGAGCGCGGCACGATATTGGCCAAGGCATCTTCACAACGGTCCACCGGGTCACCGCCGTTCACCACCGGCGGCAGTTCCCAGACGTTCTGCGGCATATAGGACAGAAAGCGGCGAATCTGCGCGAAACAGTCGTCCTCGTTTTCGGCAACGTTGTCGATGGTGCCTGCAGTATCAACCGCGACTTTGGTGCCGCCGAGTTCATCCTTGTGCAGCTTTTCGCCAAAGGCCCGCTCCACCACGGGCGGTCCCGCGGCAAAGATCTGACCGGTGCCCTTGACCATGATCGACCAGTGGGCAAGGATCGCCCGCATCGACGGCCCGCCGGCTGTCGTGCCCATCACCGCCGACACCACCGGTACCATGCCCATCAGTTCGACCGAGCGCTCGATGCCGTCCTGCCCGTAGCCCGGCACCACGGTATAACCTTTACGTTTGGCGGTGTTCACGGTGCCACCGGTGCCATCGATCAGATTGATCAGTGGAATCCGGTATTCGAAAGCCAAGTCCTCGATGAAGCCGCCCTGACCACCCTTGCGGCGGTCACTGCCAAAGCCCGTGCCGGCGCGGATGGTGTAATCCTCTCCGCCGATGGCAACCGGACGGCCATCGATACGAGCAAGTCCCATGACATACGGCGCGGGCTCAAACCCGGACAAGTTTCCGTTTACGTCATATGTCGCTTTTCCGGCGAGACCACCGACTTCGCGGAAGCTGTTCCGGTCGACCAAGCTGTGTATGCGCTCACGAACGGTCAGCTTGCCTTGCGCGTGATGCTTGGCCACCGCCGCTTCACCGCCGCAGGCGTCGGCCAGCTGCCGCCGCCGCCGAATTTCCTCTATTTCCGGGAGCCAGGACAAAATTTAATTAAATCAGTTAGTTAGTAATTATGTTTGTATTATGTGAGCATTTACTCTTCAAGAATCGCTACGACCTGGCCCTCCGAGACGGGGTCCTTCTCTTTAACCAGTATCTCTTTGACTGTGCCGGCATCTTCAGTGATGACGGGGATCTCCATCTTCATGGACTCTATGACTACCAGTGTATCGCCCGCTTCAACTTTGTCTCCCGGCTTGGATTTCAGCTGCCACACCGTGCCGGTGATTTCGGATTTCACTTCGATCGTCGCCATTTGCCGCTCCTGTTTGTCTCTTTGAAGGAAATTACCAACGTCCGGCATGACGGCATCCGGTGCTGGGGTCGAGGGCCATGATCTTAGAAAAACGCTGTTTTGCTGTCAAGAAGATTGTTGACAATCTGACAAGATTTGCCTATCTTCGCCACATTATGGCTAGCGCATACACCCATCCGCCCGTCACCACGCGCCCCGAATCAGCCGGCTTTGCCGCGGCAATGAATGGTGCCGATACCCCGTTAACACAGTCGCTGCCCGAGCAGATTGCCGCGCGTCTGTCGGAACGCATCGTGTCCGGCAGCTACCTGCCGGGGCAGAGGATCATGGAGCAGGCGATTGCGAGCGAATTCCAGGTCAGCCGCGGACCGGTACGCGAAGCCCTCCGCCTGCTGGAAAAAGAAGGGTTGATGCGCATTCTGCCGCGGCGCGGGGCGCAGGTGACGAATCCGACAATTGAAGAAGTCACTGAAATCTTTGACATACGCGCCAACTTGAACGGCCTGCGCGACCGCCTGATTGCCGAAAGCCCTGCGCGCATTGCCATCGCCGACCGGATGGAGGCGGAAATGAGCGGCCTTTCCGAAGCCGCCGAGGAGGCCGGTGAGGGTGACCGCTATATTGAAACCATCACACGCCTCAATCGCCTGTTGACGGCTGCCGTCGACAATCAGCGGCTGAAACATATCCTGGGCTCGCTCGCGCTGCAGACGATCCGCTACACCAGACTGGGGCTGTCCACACCCGCACGCCGTCGACAATCCGTCCGGCACTGGCACGGCCTGTTGCAGGCGATTCGCGAGGGCGACGGCGATGCCGCCGAGCGTATCGCAAGGCAGCGCGTGATCGACTCACGCAACGCTGCAATGGAACAGCTGCGGGCCGCGCTGACCATCTCGTCCTGAACGGATTGTTTCTCGGGGCTTCCGGTAAACTATTTGTCCTTCTTGTTCCCCCGACGACGGAAATTCCATGACAACATTGCCAGCGCTGACAGATTCGACACTCGACATTCAGGGCCGTGTGGCCACGCTCACCTTCAACCGCGACGATGTGCGCAATGCACTGACCGGGACCGAGCTCGTGTCTGATATTGTGAACACACTGCAGTGGACTGCCGGCAATACAGACGTGTCGGTGCTGATCCTGACCGGGAGCGGCAGTGCTTTTTCCGCCGGCGGCAATGTCAAGACCATGGGTGAGCGCGCGCAGGCGGCACCGCACATTCTGCAGCGCAATTACCGCACCGGCATTCAGCGCATCCCGCTGGCGATGCAGGACGCCGACATTCCGGTCATTGCTGCGGTCAACGGCCCGGCGATCGGCGCGGGTTTTGATCTCGCGAACATGTGCGATATCCGCATCGGATCCACCGAAGCCCAGTTCGGCGAAACCTTCATCAACCTCGGTATCATCCCCGGCGACGGCGGGGCGTGGTTTCTCACACGCCTGCTCGGTTACCAGCGTGCTGCAGAACTGACGCTTTCCGGACGTCTGATCAAGGCCGACGAAGCCAAGGCGCTGGGCATCCTGCTTGAGCTGGTCGAGCCCGCCGAGCTGATGGCCGCGGCAACAAAGATGGCAAGCCGCATCGCCAGCAAGCCACCGCAGGCGGTGCGTTACGCCAAACGTCTGCTCAAGCTGGCGGAGCGCCAGCAGTTGGCGGAGCACCTTGATGCCTGTTCCGCTTTCCAGGCGATTTGCCACAAGACCGAAGATCATCAGGAAGCACTCAAGGCGTTCTTCGAGAAACGCCGGGGCGAATTCACGGGGCGTTAACATGCGGAAGATGCGGGCGATACTGCTGGCCGGGGTACTGACCGGCATCGCCCCCTTGCTGCAGGCCCAGGACAGCACCGTCGTCGAAATCCCTGCGCCGCCATTACCGGCCATGCCCTTCCCGCCCAGGGATGAAGGCAACGCGGATCCGGAATGGACACGCTTTCGCGCTGAACTGCTGGCTGCAGTTCAGCGCAAGGATCTGGCGTTCGTGATGAACACCGTGGCGCCGGATGTGCGCAACGGTATCGGACGCCCCGACGGCCACGAGGAATTCCGTCGCCAGTGGAGCGTCAGTGATGTTGACAGCCCTCTGTGGCGCGAGCTGCCCCGGGCGCTCGCGCTCGGCGCGGTGTACTACCAGAACGAACGCATTCCACGCAGCCTCTGTGCCCCGTACGTCCTGCCGCACTGGCCCGCTGACAGCGATTGGCGCAGCAACGGCGCGATTACCGTAGAAAACAGCGTCGTACACGCCATGCCCTCGGCAAACAGCCCGGTCACGCGTTCGCTGGGCCACGTCATCGTTCGCGTCGTCGATTGGGAAGTGGCGGATACCGACGCATCCATCAAACAAAAATGGGTGAAGATTGCCGTCGATGGTAATAACGGCTTCATCCCCGAAGAACAAATCCGCAGCCCGATCGAGCATCTGGCCTGCTTCCGCCGGAGCGACAGCGGATGGCGCCTCCATTCCCTCCTCGCTGCCGGAGAATAGCGTGCGGCTTCTGCAGCCGGTCGCGTCCGGATTTTTCGCGGCCCTGCTGATGATGACAAGCAATAACCTGCCGGCGATGGACTTGCAGGGACACCGCGGCGCCCGTGGCCTTTACCCCGAAAATACGTTACCCGCGTTTGCACATGCCCTCGCACTCGGCGTCACTACGCTGGAATTCGATGTGGGGATGACGCGCGACGGTGTTCTCGTTGTCAGCCACGACAGCGCACTCAATCCGGACATCACGCGTACGGCAGAAGGACAGTGGATCGGCGCGGCAGAACGTATTCCCATTCACGCGCTCGACTACGCGGCACTCGCTCGCTATGACGTCGGGGCAATCAATCCGGCATCGGCTTATGCCGGACGCTTTCCGCGACAACAGGCAATGAACGGCGTTCGCATTCCCCGACTGGACAAGGTTTTCGCGCTCGTCCGGCAATCAGGCCGTAGCGACGTGCGATTCAACATCGAAACCAAGATTTCCCCGGAGTCTCCGGACGACACAGCGACAGTGACAGATTTGACCCTCGCCTTGATTGACGCCGTACGAAAACACGGTCTGTCTGCCAGAACCACCATACAGTCCTTTGACTGGCGCACACTGCAGATCGTGCAGCGAGTCGCGCCGGAAATCGTGACCAGCTATCTGTCAGCACAGCAACCGTGGATGGACAATATTCGCGCTGACCATCCGCCGTCTCCATGGACCGCCGGATTTCAGTGGGCAGATCACCGGCGCTCAGTATGGCGCATGGTCCAGGCGGCGGGCGGCACTGTCTGGTCACCCTATCACGGTGATCTGACGCTCGAGGACTTGCAGGCAGCCAAGGCGACCGGGCTGCGAGTAATTGTGTGGACCGTCAATAAGGAAAGCGACATGCGCCAGCTGATGACATGGGGTGTCGACGGCATCATCTCGGACGTCCCGGATCAACTGCTGGCCGTTTATCGTGACTGGCGAATCAACGTAAAGAGCGGGGAGAATAAAACGGCAGCGCCCTGATAATGACGCAAGAAACTGGCGCAAAAACGAAAGAGGGGGCCGAAGCCCCCCATTTCCGGCACGCGCAAAGATCAGCGCAATCCCGAGATGTATTCGGCCACAGCCGCGATGTCGTCGTCTGACATGCGCGCGACCGCGCCGCGCATCATCTGACCCGGATCATTGGCACGCTGTCCGGCGCGAAACGCCTTCAGTTGCGCAATTGTGTACTCGGCATGCTGTCCGGCCAGCCGCGGAAACTGTGCGGGGATTCCGGCGCCATTGGGCGAATGGCAACTCGCACAGGCTGGCACCGACTTCGACAGGATGCCACCACGGTAAATGCCTTCACCGTGCTTGATTAACGCCGCATTGCGGGCGACCCGCTCGGCGGGCTTTTGCTGCGCGAAGTAGGCCGCGATGTTCTTCATGTCATCGTCAGACAAGGCGGCAACCATGCCCGCCATGATGGCATTCTGCCGCTCGGGGGGCTTGCCACCTTGGGACTTGAAATTCACAAGCTGCTTGTAGGTGTATTCCGGATGCTGTCCGGCGAGACTGGGGTTGGCCGGAATGGCGCTGTTGCCATCCGCAGCATGGCAGGCTGCACAAACCTGATTGACGGTCTGCTGCGCCTTTGCGGCATCTCCCTTGATCACTCCTGGGCCGGCGGCAAACGTCGTGTGCGTGAACATCAATCCCGCAACTGCCGCCAGCAACCGCCCGTTAACGTTCCGGCGGAAATTCATGCTGGCTCCTTGTCAAACTGTCGAATACTGGCTGTCCGGACAGACAGGCCCGTGTAAAGACCGGTATTCTATAGTACTTCCTGCATCGGCACGTTATCCGCGCCAGCCTCCCGGCCGCTCCGAAAGCTTCCTTTATGTCACTGTTTTCCCAATTGAATTTCCGCTATGCGGTGCATGATCCGAAGGACCTGCCACCGGACGAGGGCCTTGAAGTCGCGTTTGCCGGCCGCTCGAACGCAGGAAAATCGACGGCTATCAACGTGCTCGCGAACCGGAAAAAGCTGGCTTTCGTGAGCAAGACACCCGGCCGCACGCAGGCGCTGAATTTCTTCGAAATGGGCCCGAGTCAGTTTCTGGTCGATCTGCCGGGCTATGGCTATGCAGCTGTGCCGGCGAAGGAACAAGAGCGCTGGGATGGGTTAATAAGCACTTACATTAAAAATCGTAATTCTTTGATTTTATTGGTTATTATTGCAGATTCTCGTCAAGGTCTCACGCCGCTGGACCAGTATCTGTTGGACTGGATGGCCCCGTCCGCAAAACCCGTTCTGGTGTTGATGAGCAAAGCAGACAAGTTGACGCGCCAACAGGGGTTACAGCAGCTGCGCGCCGTCGAGAAGCAACTGGTGACCTATCCGGCGGAGTCCTCAGCGATTCTTTTTTCAGCGCTGAACAAAACCGGCGTACGGGAAGCCCAGGGCGCAATCACCCGTTTCGTAACGGGTACAAAAAAACCCCCGGTTAAAGGGGAGTAAACCGGGGGTCCAAACAGCCTTAACTAGGATTAAGGCACCCGCTCAGGGAGGAGAAGCGGGAGACAGCCATCGGCTATCTGAAACTTCAGACGACTATAATCGGCAAAAGTTCCCGCGCCGGCAGACGCCGGAAATCCGCTGTTACGACAAGGTGTTATCACGATGCTTCCCTTAGGACAGTTCCCCGCTGTGCGCATGCGTCGCATGCGTCGCGACGAGTTTTCCCGCCGTCTGATGCGTGAAGCCCGTATCAGCACGGATGATCTGATTTATCCGCTGTTCATCATTGAAGGCAAAAACCGCATCGTCCCCGTGGATTCCATGCCCAGCGTGCAACGCTACACGATAGACCGCCTGCTGCGCCACGCGGAGGAAGCCCTGCGCGCAGGCATTCCCGCCATTGCGCTCTTTCCCGCCATTGAAGCAGCACGCAAAACAGCTGACGGCCGCGAGGCCGCCAATCCCAAGGGGCTTGTTCCACGAGCCGTCGCGGCGCTGAAGAAGCATCTGCCGGAACTGGGTGTCATGGCGGATGTAGCGCTCGACCCCTACACCACGCACGGACAGGACGGCGTCATCGATGCAAAAGGCTATGTTCTCAACGATCGAACCATCACCGTGCTGCAGAAGCAGGCGTTGGTCTGTGCCGCCGCCGGCGTGGACATCGTCGCTCCTTCGGACATGATGGACGGAAGAATCGGCGCAATCCGCAGCGCCCTCGACAAGCAGCAGTTCATACACACCCGCATCATGGCCTATTCGGCGAAGTATGCCTCTGCTTTCTATGGCCCCTTCCGCGATGCCGTCGGATCCGCAAGACAGTTGGGTAAAGGTGACAAGCGGACTTATCAGATGGATCCTGCCAACAGCGATGAGGCGCTGTGGGAAGTCGGCCTCGATCTGCAGGAAGGCGCTGATATGGTCATGGTCAAGCCGGGCATGCCATACCTCGACATCGTCCGCCGCGTTAAGGACGAGTACAAGGCCCCGACCTTTGTGTATCAGGTCAGCGGTGAATACGCGATGCTCAAGGCGGCGATTGCGAACGGCTGGCTTGATGAGCGCAAAGCCGTGATGGAATCGCTGCTGGCTTTCAAGCGCGCGGGCGCTGACGGCGTGTTGACCTACTTTGCTCTCGATGCCGCGCGCTGGATGGCATCGGGAATGTAAGAACCGTCTATTTACTCTACAAGAAGCGCTTCGACGACTTGCCGTTTCGCGCGCTCAATGATTTTTCCGCCAGGCGTTGCCCGGACCGGAGAGCGGACATCCCTGTCACCCAGAACCGTCAGAACAACCGTCGCGCCGTCATCGTCCAGCGTATAAGTCGGCAGCGTCCGGACCTCCGCCGCCACCACCAGGCGCACCTGGCCCTGTTCGAAAGACAGCCCTTGATTGAGCAGATACATCTCGACGGACTTGGGGTTCTCCGCAAACAACTGGATCTGGACAGCAGCATTCGGCCCGGCATTGCCCGACAGTATCGACCCGGTCAGATAAGGATGAAACGCGTCCAGCGCCAGCATCCACTCCGCCGCCAGCGCACGTAATTGCCTCAACTGCTCCGCATACGCTTCAGGCTGATAAATGCTTTGGTACTCGCGCAGGGCAAGGTCCAGTTCATCGTTATCCGGCATATGCCGGGACTGGTCGTAGCCGAGTTGTCGTGCAGCCTTGCGTTTCGCCAGCCCGCGATCCTCAATGCCGTCCTGGACGATCAGGCGCGCCGCGTGCGCCGCGATGGCGCTTCGAACATCATCCCGTATGCGATGCCGTGCCATTTCGCTAAATCCGGCGGCGGGTACGTCCGTGCTCCGCCAAGCCGCTACCGCGGACTCGCGGGGGCTGAGGGATCAACCGGAAACGGTGATTCCCCCCCCGCACGTTCGGGTGGCGGGAACTCCTGGTAGAAGTACTCATCGATACCGCCGGCCGCAGCGTCGCTGCGCAGGCCCGTTACCGGATCCACCGCCACCTGGATCACGCCCTCAGGCGGACTCAGCGGTTCCTCCGCGACGTTCTTCAGTGCCTCGGCCATATAGTCAATCCAGATCGGCAGCGCAGCCGATCCTCCGGTTTCATTTCGTCCAAGGCTCTTGGGTTGATCGAAACCCATCCAGGCCACTGCGACCAACCCCGGCTGGAACCCGCAAAACCATGCGTCCACGAAATCATTCGTGGTACCGGTCTTCCCAGCCAGATCACCGCGTTTGAGGCTCAGCGCACGTGCTGCAGTACCGGACTTGACCACCTCACGCAACAGACTGGACATCAGGAAAGCGTTTCGAGGATCGATGATCCGTTCTGCGCTCTCTCCGGCTATGGTGGGTTGCGCCGTCATCAACACATTTCCCTTGTCATCCTCGATGCGTTCGATGAAATACGGCTGTATCCGGTAACCGCCGTTGGCAAACGCCGCATAGGCACCAACCATTTGCAATGGCGTCACACTGCCCGCCCCCAATGCCATGGTGAGATACGGCGGATGTAGCTTAGGGTCGAACCCGAATCGGGAAATGTATTCCTGGGCATACTTCGGCGTGATTTCCTGCAGGATCCGCACGGCAACCAGGTTTTTCGACTTGGCAAGCGCAGAACGCACGCGAAGAGGTCCGTCGAACTTTCCGTCGAAATTTTTCGGTTCCCATGCCTCCGAACCGGTCTCAGCGGCAGTAAACGTCAGCGGTGCATCATCGAAAATCGTCGCAGGCGTAACGCCTCTTTCCAATGCGGCTGAGTATATGAACGGCTTGAAGCTCGAACCGGGCTGGCGCAAAGCCTGAGTCACATGATTGAATTTGTTGCGACCGAAATCGAAGCCCCCGACCAGCGCCCGGATCGCGCCGGTCCGGCTGTCAGCAGAAACCAGTGCGGCTTCCGCCTGCGGAAGTTGGGTGACGACCCAGTGTTTCTTTTCATCGTGGGCAACCCGGACAATGGCTCCCGGTCGCAGGCGCAGATTGGCCGGTGCCCGCTCGGACAATGCCCGTGACACAAACTGGAGTGCGCTTCCCGTCACTGCGGCGCGCTCGCCGCCGGCAAGATAAAACGCAAGTTTTTTTGCGCTGACTTCCGTGACCACAGCCGCTTGCATGCCGTCGATATCCGGTGTGTCCTGCAGGGCCTCCTCCATCGCCTCAGGGGTCAGCGACGTCCGGGCATCGATGAATTTTTCAGGCCCGCGGAAACCGTGGCGATGATCATATGTCAGCAGTCCTTTGCGCAAAGCCTTAAAAGCCGCCTCCTGATGCTGCGTTTGAAGCGTCGTGTAAACACGGAATCCTCTTGTGTATGCCTCTTCGCCATAACGCTCCACCATCGCCAGCCGAACCAACTCGGTGAGAAACTCGGCGCGGACCGCATAATCATTAATCGTCGTTTTCGCCAGCGGGGTGTAGCGTGCAGCCTCACTGGCTTGAGCCGGCGTAATCGTGCCGAGTTCCTGCATACGACGCAGCACATATTGCTGTCGCAGTTTTGCCCTCGCCGGATTGACAATGGGATTGAAGCGCGAAGGGGCCTTGGGCAAACCCGCCAGCATTGCCAGTTCCGCCACACTGAGTTCATCAAGGCTTTTGCCATAGTAGATTTGCGCCGCAGCAGCAAATCCGTAAGCGCGTTGTCCGAGGTAAATCTGATTAATGTAAAGCTCCAGAATCTGCTCTTTGGACAGACTCGCCTCGATCTTGAAAGCCAGCAGCATTTCATTGAACTTCCGGGTAAACGTTTTCTCCTTGGTCAGGAAAAAATTGCGGGCGACCTGCATGGTGATGGTCGAAGCACCCTGACGGGCTCCGCCGGATACGAAATTCGACAACGCGGCCCTCGCCACGCCGACATAATCAACGCCGCCATGCTGGAAAAACCGCTCGTCTTCTGCCGCCAGAATGGCATTGGTCAGGGACTTGGGTACAGCCGAGAGTTTGACCACTGCCCGCCGCTCCTCGCCGAATTCACCGATCAGCCGGGAGTCCGCACTGTAGACTCTTAGCGGTATTTTCGGCTTGTAGTCGGTCAGGACATCGAGCGTGGGCAGCGTCGGATAAATCATGGCGGCCGCAAAACCGAGCAGCAAAACGCCGGCCATGGACAGCAAAAACACTAGTAATAGTGGGTAGGACCACCAACGGGCTGACATTTAGTAGAAATTTGATTTTGTTAAAAAAGTCATAAAAATCTGTGGGTTACGTGCAACATTTCATGCGGATTCTTATTGCCAGTTTCGCAAAAATACGGCACAGTAGGACCGTCGGCAATGGAATTATAGGGTCTCCATCGTCGCACCGGTAAATAAGAATTCTTGCGAAATTCTGGCCATTTGGCGCAGATACATGAAGTTAAATCTCATAATATATTCGTAAGTTATTATGATTAAAGAGAAAATTTCTTCCGGCTTGGGTAAATTAGAGGGGCTGTTTGCGCCCAAGATGCCCCCTTTGGTTGGCGTCGATATCAGCTCGTCATCGGTCAAGATGGTAGAGCTCACCGAGGGGAAAAAGGGGGTGTACCAGCTGGAGCGGTATGCCATCGAGCCGCTTCCCAACGAGTCCGTGGTTGAAGGTGACTTCAAGAATCTGGATGCAGTCATCGAATCCGTCAAACGTTGCCACAAAAAACTCGGGACGCCGCTGAAAAATCTGGCGATGGCCCTGCCCAATGCCGCGGTCATCTCCAAGCGGGTGCTGTTGCGGGCCGATCTCGGAGAAGATGATCTCGAGCGGGAAGTCGAATTGGCCGCCAATGAATACATCCCGTTCTCTCTTGACGAAGTCAACCTTGATTTTCAGGTTCTGGGTCCGGCACCCAACAGCGAGGAAGATGTTGAAGTCCTCATTGCCGCCTCGCGCAAGGATAAGGTGGAGGATCGGGTAGCCGCTGCGGAAAGCGCGGGGCTCAAGGCGCTGGTTCTCGACGTTGACCTGTTTGCGGCCCAATCTGCCTTTGAACTGATCCAGGCCGACCTTCCCGAGGCAGGGCTTGATCTGAATGTATCCGTTGTCGACATCGGCGCCTCCACCATGAGTGTCAACGTGTTGCGCAACGGGCAGTCGATTTACATGCGTGAACAGCCCTTCGGCGGCGCTTATCTGACCCAGGAAATCCAGAACAAATTTGGCCTGTCGGCTGAGGAAGCAGAAGCAGCGAAGCGCGCCGGCGGTCTGCCCGAAAACTACGAGATGGAAGTGCTTGATCCGTTTTTGGACAACCTCGGCCTCGAAATCGCCCGCGCGCTGCAGTTTTTCTTTTCATCGACCCAGTTCAATAAAGTCGATCAAATCGTGCTCTGCGGCGGATGCGCTGCAATACCCGGCATCGAAGATGCTGTCGCCAAGCGGACGCAGGTGTCCACGATAGTCGCCAACCCCTTCGCCAATATGGCACGGTCCAATCGCGTGCGGGAGAAAGCCCTTGCTTCGGACGCCCCGTCGTTGATGGTGGCCTGCGGGCTGGCACTCCGGAGGTTTGACCAATGACCCGCATCAATCTCTTGCCGCATCGCGAGATGCGGCGCAAGCAGCAGCAGACACAATTCGGCATCATGGCCGGCATTGTGGTTGCTATCGGCGTAGCCATTTGGTTTGCGGTGCACAGTTTTCATGACGCTCAACTTTCTGACCATCAGGCCCGCAACAAGCTTTTACAAGACGAGATCGCAAAAGTCGACAAGGAAATCGCGGAAATCAAGAAGTTGCGTGAACAGATTGCCGCTTTGCTGAAACGCAAGCAGGTCGTGGAAACCCTTCAAAGCAACCGCTCGGAAGTCGTACATCTGATGGATCAGTTGATCCGGCAGTTACCCGACGGCATGTACCTGAAATCGGTCAAGCAGACCGGGACCAAGGTCGCAATCGGTGGATTTACGCAATCCCAGGCGCGCGTCTCAACCCTGATGCGCAATCTTGAGGCATCGCTGTATCTGCAGAATGCCAATCTTGTCGAGATCAAGGCTGCGGGTACTGGTGGACAGCGTCTCAATGAGTTCACGATGAACATTGACCTGACGCGCGCCAGCAGCGAAGACGACAAGAGCAAGAAGAAGAAGGGCTGACCATGACTCTTGATGAACTGAAACGACTGGACCCCAAGAAAATCGGCAGCTGGCCGATACTGCCCAAGCTCGGCATTTTGCTGCTGCTCCTCATCGGCATCGTCGTCGGCAGTTATTTTCTCGACTGGCAGGACCAGATCGCGGCTATCGACGCCGAGCGCGCAAAAGAGGATCAGCTCCGCACCACCTACGTGGACAAGAAAAAGCAGGCGATCGTGCTGCCGGAATACCGCAAGCAACTGGTCGATATTGAGTCTCAATTCGGCGCTCTGCTGAAACAGTTGCCGGGTAAATCGGAAATGGACGCCCTGCTGACGGACATCAATCAGGCCGGACTGGGACGTGGCCTGCAGTTTGATCTTTTCCGCCCGGCAGGCTCCGAGGTACGCAGGGATTTTTACGCGGAACTGCCCATCACCATCAAGGTGACCGGGAACTACCATGATCTGGGGGCTTTCGCGAGCGACATCGGAAAGCTGTCCCGCATCGTGACGCTGAACGATATCACCCTGACTCCTTCAGGCAGCGTGCTGACAATGGACGCAACAGCAAAAACTTTCCGTTACCTGGATCAAGGTGAAATCGCCGCCCAACGCAAAACAGCGCCGAAGAAGGGGGGCAAATGATACGACGAGTCATGATAGGCGTAGTCGCGCTCGCCTCAGTTCAGCTCGCCGCATGCAGCGGTGAAGATCATTCGGATCTGCGGGCGTGGATCAAGGAACAGGACAAGTTGCCGCCGGGACGCATTCCGCCGCTACCTGAGGTCAAACCCTACGAGCCCTTTGCCTACAATGCCTACGATCTGACTGATCCGTTCAAGCCGAGAAAAATAGAACCACCAAAGAGCAACAAGGGCGGTATACAGCCCGATCTGAATCGCCCGCGTGAGGCGCTGGAAGCTTTTCCGCTCGAGGGACTTGCCATGGTCGGTACGCTTGAGCAGAAGGGCACGACTTATGCCCTCGTTAGAGCGCCGGACAAAGGCTTGTACCGGGTCGCGCCCGGCAGTTATCTCGGGCAAAACTTCGGTCGCATTACCGCTATTTCGGATTCGGAAATCAAGCTGAAGGAAATCGTGCAGGACAGCGGCGGCACCTGGGAAGAAAAAGATCAGGCGCTGCTATTGCAGGGACAGGAGACCGCGAAATGAAAATAAGATTTTTCACCCTCTGGACCACGGTGCTGATGATGGCGACTGCTGCTATCGCTCAGGCACAGAATTCTATAGAGGCAGTCAATGTGGCCGGCCAGCAGGGAGGTGCAACTGTAATCCGTGTCCAGCTGAAGTCAGCGCCTGCCGGAATTCCGGCGAGCTTCTCTGTCGCCAACCCTTCACGTATTGCGTTTGATTTTCCTGATACTGTCAACGGGACCGGAAAAAACTCGCAAACTCTCAGTGAAGGCGATGTCCGCCGCCTGAACATCGTCCAATCCGGAAACCGTTCGCGTCTGGTGCTCGAAACCGCACAGCCGCTAAGTTACGACGCTCGCGTTGAAGGCAATTCGGTCCTGATTACATTGGGAACCGCAAGTGCCGGTAAAACGGCCCCTGCCATCGCGCAGACCTTCTCTCAAACCGCTGCCGCTGACGGAAAACACAGTCTTCGCGACGTTGATTTCCGTCGTGGCGCAAATGGCGAAGGCAGGATACTGATTGATCTTTCAGACAACCAGGTTGGTATCGACCTGCGCCCTCAAGGTCGTTCACTGATTATCGAGTTCTCAAACACATCGCTTCCCAAAAATTTGGAGAAGAAACTTGATGTGGCCGATTTCGGCACTCCAGTTGAACATATCGAAACCTACGCGCAGGGCGACAAGACACGCATGGTCATCACGCCGCGCGGTCAGTGGGAGCACGCTGCCTATCAGACCGATAACCGGTTTATCGTTGAGGTCAAAAAGATTATCGATGATCCGAACCGGTTGGTTCGCCCAGGCTTCACCGGCGAAAAACTCTCCCTCAATTTCCAGAACGTTGAAGTCAGGGCGGTTCTGCAGGTTATCGCCGACTTTACCGGTCTCAACGTCATTACCAGCGACACTGTCGGGGGTAGCCTAACCCTCCGCCTGAAGGATGTGCCTTGGGACCAGGCACTCGACATCATTCTTCAAAGCAAAGGGCTGGACATGCGCAAGACCGGCAACGTGGTCTGGATTGCGCCGCGCGACGAAGTCGCTACGCGTGAAAAGCTTGCGCTGGAAGCTAAGCAACAGATTAATGAGCTGGAGGCGGTCCGTACCGAAAGTATTCAGGTGAACTATCAGAAGGCCGCGGACGTCCAGAAAATTCTGGCAGACCCAACCCAAAAGATACTCTCCAAACGCGGGTCTGCAGTTGTCGATGTTCGCACAAATACTATCTTTGTTCAGGACACCCCCAGCCGGCTGGAGGAGGTGCGCAAGCTGCTGAAACAGATTGACGTACCGGTACGGCAGGTAATGATTGAGTCGCGGATTGTTGAGGCTACTGACACATTCAGCCGAAATCTTGGGACGCGGCTGGGCTACAACGACACAACAGTAGCTTCTGCCGGCAACAACAATGGCTTTCGCGTCGGCAGCGGAAATGCAACGCAGGGCCTGTTCGGTGCCAGCCTGACCAATTCCACGGCGGTTCGCACAGGTCAGAACACAGGCGGCACGTTTAATGACTCTCTGTTTGTAAACATGCCTGCACAAGGTCTCTCCGGTGCCAATCCAGGCGTGTTTTCCTTCCTGCTGTTCAATGACAAGGCAACGAAGTTCCTGAACCTGGAGCTCTCGGCACTGCAAGCTGATGGCAAAGGCAAGGTGATTTCCAGTCCGCGCGTGATCACTGCAGACAAGATTGAAGCGACCATCGAACAAGGCACGGAGATTCCCTATCAACAGGCAACCTCCAGTGGCGCGACCAGTGTTTCCTTCAAGAAGGCTTCGCTGTCATTGAAAGTCAAGCCTCAGATCACGCCGGATGACAACGTCATCATGACTCTGAAAATCAACAAGGACAGTGTCGGCCAGAACACGCTCTCTGGCCCTGCGATTGATACCAAGCAGATTTCCACGGAAGTCCTTGTTGAAAACGGTGGCACGGTCGTAATCGGTGGCATTTATACCCAGGACGAGCGCTCGACCACGACCAAAGTTCCGGTACTCGGTGACCTTCCGTATATCGGCTTCATGTTCAAGAACAACCAGCGGGTCGATGACCGGCGGGAGTTGTTGATCTTCATCTCGCCGAAAGTCCTGAAGACCGGGATGTCACTCCGCTGATATTCCCGGCGATATTTGTTCAGCAGGCGGCGCAGTGCGCCGCCTTTTTGTTTCCTGGTTTGACAGCCGTCCCCCCGGCTGATCCGATAAAATGGCCGAATGACTGAAAACGGCGACTCCGGATCACCGCTTGATAACGGCAGAAACCTCATCCTGGTCGGGTTGATGGGCGCCGGCAAAACCTCTGTGGGCAAAGTGCTGGCGCGGCGCTTGCAGCGCAGTTTTGTCGACTCCGATGCAGAAATCGAAAAAACCACCGGTGTCCGTATCCCGGTTATCTTTGAAATCGAAGGCGAGGCGGGTTTTCGCACACGCGAATCGCGGGTTGTCCAAGAGCTTTGCAGCAGGAAGGATATCGTGCTCGCCACCGGCGGTGGAGCGGTGCTCTCCCCGGAAAACCGCCAGTGCCTGCGCGATAATGGCCTGGTCATCTACCTTTGCGCTACGCCGGAGGCGCTATGGCGCCGCACCAGTCGCGACCGCAACCGCCCGCTGCTGCAAACGGCAGATCCGCTGCAAAAACTCAGAGATTTACACGCGCTGCGCGACCCGCTATACCGAGCGGTTGCACACTTGGCTGTCGATACGGGATCACAAAGCGTGGGGACACTGGCCTCGCACATTCTGCGCATACTGGGACAGACAGCGAAGATAAAAGGATCAAGCTAGGATTCAAGATATGACCCCCGTTGAAGTCACAGTCGCCCTTGGCCATCGAAGCTATCCGATTCTGATCGGCGAGAACCTGCTCGACACTGCAGGCCCGATCATTTCACGCTTGCGTAACCGGCAAGCCATCATCGTGACGAATGACGTCGTTGGTCCCCTGTATCAGGAGCGCCTGACGGCCTGTTTGCGGAACGCGGGCTGTTCAGTGGAGCTGATTACGCTGCCGGACGGCGAAGAACACAAGACGCTCGCGACAATGAGCTTTATTCTTGACCGGCTGATGGCCATGCACGCCGAGAGAAAATCCACGCTGATTGCGCTCGGTGGCGGTGTCATCGGCGACATCACCGGGTTCGCCGCGGCGATTTACCAGAGAGGCATGTCGTTCATTCAGATTCCGACAACGCTGCTCGCTCAGGTGGATTCGGCCGTCGGCGGCAAGACTGCCGTCAATCATCCGCTGGGGAAGAACATGATCGGCGCCTTCTATCAGCCGCAACTGGTGCTTGCCGATACCTCGGTACTCACAACGCTGCCGGACCGCGAGCTTCGGGCCGGACTGGCAGAGGTCATCAAGTACGGGCTCATCAGCGATCCTGCTTTTTTCCAATGGCTGATCGAGAACATGAACAAGCTGCTGGCACGTGAACCGGCTGCGCTGGCGCACGCGATCAAGGTCTCTTGTGAAAACAAGGCCGGAGTAGTGGCCGGGGACGAGCGCGAAGAAGGCGCAAGAGCGCTGCTCAATCTCGGCCATACATTCGGCCATGCCATCGAGGCTGGCCTCGGGTTCGGCACCTGGCTGCATGGTGAAGCGGTCGCCGCCGGCATGATGATCGCGGCCCGGGTATCACGGCGGATTGAGCTGCTGGGCGATACGGAAGTCGATGCCATTGAGGCACTCCTGCGCGCCGCTGGTCTGCCGGTCCGGGGACCACGACTCGGCTTTGACCGTTATTTCGCGCTGATGAGTCACGACAAGAAGGTGGACGCCGGGCAGATCCGCTTTGTGCTGCTGAAGTCCATCGGCAAAGCGTTTATCACCAAAGATGTGCCTCCCGAGGCGCTGCGCATCGTTCTCGAAGGCGAGGGCGTCGATGACTGTTAAATTAGCACCGCATGCAGCGATCGCCGCTCAGTCACGAGGCAGGCGACACCCGGAACCTCCACCCAAAGGGCGGACGGCCTTCCAGCGTGATCGCGACCGCATCGTGCATTCCACGGCGTTTCGCCGGCTGGAGTACAAAACCCAGGTTTTTGTAAACCACGAAGGCGATCTTTTCCGTACCCGCCTCACCCACACTCTGGAAGTCGCGCAAATCGGGCGCTCTGTCGCCCGGCACCTCGGACTTGACGAAGATCTCACGGAAGCCATCACGCTGGCACATGATCTCGGACACACCCCCTTCGGACACAGCGGACAGGACGCACTGAACGCCTGCATGAAGCCTTACGGCGGTTTTGAACACAACCTGCAATCCCTCCGGGTGGTCGATGTACTTGAGCAGCGGTATGCCGCTTTCGACGGACTGAATCTGACCTTCGAAACGCGGGAAGGCATACTCAAACACTGCTCTATTGCGAACGCCCACCGCTTGGACGATGTCGGAGAACGATTCCTGCGGCGTCAACGACCCGGGCTGGAAGCGCAAGTCGCGAATCTGGCTGACGAGATCGCCTACAACAATCATGATGTTGACGACGGCCTGCGCTCCGGTCTGGTTTCTCTCGAGCAGCTGGCAACAGTCAGCATCTTCCAACGGCATATGCGCGCAACACTGAAAGCCTATCCGCGTATCGATCAGCGGCGGCTCGTACACGAAACGGTTCGCCGGATGATCGACACCGTCATCACCGACTTGATGCGGGAAAGCGCGCGGAAGCTGCGCGAGCATGAGCCGCGCAACATAGACGAGGTAAGAAAGCTGCCGGCGATCATCGGTTTCTCACCGGCGATGCAAAAGGAACAGGCAGAACTGAAACGTTTCCTGCGCACGCATCTCTATCGGCACTATCGGGTGTCGCGAATGAGCAGCAAAGCACGGCGCATCATTACCGATCTGTTTCAGGCCTTCATTGCCGAGCCGGATCTTCTGCCGCCGGAATTTCAGACCAGAGCCCGCGAAGATGCTCCACGCGCCATTGCTGACTATATCGCCGGCATGACCGACCGCTACGCGGCAATCGAGCACCGCCGGCTGTTCTCCGTCGAGATCGCCTGAGTAAGCGACCCCTCCTTTCGGCGGAGTATGCTGCATCGCAACAAGTATTGATGCGGTTACGCTGTACGAGTAGACTTGTCGGGTTTCACTCCGCTTTTCGCACAATTCGGACAAATTTTTGCGGCGGCGCGCCATTGTCGTCGCAACTATTTGATTTGATTGTGTTTTCTGGGGAATACCATGACGCATCCGAATCTGCCGGCCGCTCAAGGCCTTTATGACGGTGAACACGAACACGATGCCTGCGGCGTCGGATTTGTTGCGCACATCAAGGGCAAGAAAAGCCATGAGCTCATCGATCAGGGGCTCACCATCCTGCGCAACCTGACACACCGCGGCGCGGTGGGTGCAGACCCTAAAGCCTCGGACGGCGCCGGCATCATGATTCAGATTCCGGACACGTTTTTCCGGGAAGAGATGGCTGCCCAGGGCATCAAGCTGCCTGCGGCCGGGCAATACGGTGTCGGTATGGTGTTCCTGCCGCGCGAACCGGCTTCCCGTCTTGCGTGTGAGTACGAGATGGAACGCGCCATCAAAGATGAAGGCCAGGTGCTGCTGGGCTGGCGCGACGTGCCGGTCGACAGTGACGATCTCGGCGAATCGGTCAAAGCGGTCGAACCGGTCATTCGGCAGGTATTCATCGGGCGCGGATCGGGCATCCGTGTCACTGACGCGCTCGAACGCAAGCTGTATATCATCCGGAAAAGCGCCGGTCATGCGATACGTGCGCTGAAACTCGCGCACGGCACGGAGTTTTTCGTGCCGTCGATGTCAGCCCGCACGATCATCTACAAGGGCATGCTGTTGCCCTCGCAGGTCGGCACCTATTACCGCGATCTGCAGGACCCGCGCGTGGTATCCGCGCTCGCGCTGGTTCATCAGCGGTTTTCCACCAATACTTTCCCGACCTGGGATCTGGCACATCCTTTCCGCATGATTGCGCACAACGGCGAGATCAATACGGTGCGGGGCAATGTGAACTGGATGCGCGCGCGTCAGGGAGCGATCTCGAGCCCTGTGCTCGGCCAGGATTTGAACAAGTTGTGGCCGCTCATTTATCCCGGTCAGTCGGATTCCGCATCTTTTGACAATGCGCTGGAACTGCTGGTGATGGGTGGTTACTCGATCGCGCAAGCAGTCATGATGATGATTCCGGAAGCTTGGGAAGGCCACACCCTGATGGATCCCAGCCGTCGTGCCTTCTACGAATATCACGCGGCCATGATGGAGCCCTGGGACGGGCCTGCCGCCATCGCTTTTTCGGATGGGCGGCAAATCGGCGCCACGCTGGATCGCAACGGCCTGCGGCCGGCCCGCTATATCGTTACCGACGACGATCTTGTCATCATGGGCTCCGAGTGCGGCTGCCTGCCGATTCCCGAGGAGAAGATCGTCAAGAAATGGCGTCTCCAGCCCGGCAAGATGTTTCTCGTGGACCTGGAGAAAGGCCGCATCATTGATGACCGGGAACTGAAAGAGTCACTGGCTTCCACCCGGCCATATGCGGAATGGATGGAGCGTATCCGTGTCAAGCTCGACGACGTCGAGGGCCAGAAAGTGCAGCCGGAGCGCAGTGCGGTGCCGCTGCTCGACCGTCAGCAGGCTTTTGGCTACAGTCAGGAAGACCTGAAATTTCTTCTTTTGCCGATGGCGACCAACGGCGAGGAGCCGGTCGGTTCCATGGGCAATGATTCACCGCTTGCCGTCCTGTCCAGCAAGAACAAGAATCTCTACCAGTACTTCAAGCAGTTGTTCGCCCAGGTGACCAATCCGCCGATCGATCCGATCCGCGAAGAACTGGTCACGTCGCTGGTGTCCTTTATCGGTCCCAAGCCGAACCTGCTCGGTATTGACGAAATGAATCCGCCAATCCGGCTCGAAGTCAGTCAGCCGGTGCTCGACTTCTATGAAATGGACAAGATCCGCAACATAGAAGCGTATACCGACGGCAAGTTCAAGTCCTTCGAACTGGACGTCACCTACCCGGTCACCTGGGGCAAGGAAGCGGTCGAAGCACGGCTCGCCAGCCTTGCCGCACAGGCCGAAGATGCGGTGCGCACGGGTTACTCCATCATCATCGTTTCCGACCGGAAGGTTGATCGCGACAATGTCGCCATCCCCGCGCTGCTCGCGTTATCAACCATTCATCATCACCTCGTCGACAAGGGGTTGCGGACCAGCGCCGGCCTGGTGGTCGAAACCGGATCAGCCCGCGAAGTGCATCATTTTGCCCTGCTCGGTGGCTACGGCGCCGAAGCGGTACACCCCTACCTCGCCCTGGAAACCGTCCTTGACGTCGCCATCAACGGCTTGCTAAGTGAAAAAGTCGATGGCCACAAAGCCATCAAGAACTTCTCGAAAGCGATCGGCAAAGGCCTGCGCAAGGTCATGTCGAAAATGGGCATATCCACTTACATGTCCTACACCGGTGCGCAGATTTTCGAAGCCATCGGCCTGTCGCGATCACTGATCGACAAATATTTCACCGGCACGCCGTCGAACGTCGGGGGAATCGGCATTTTCGAAGTGGCCGAGGAGGCCATACGCACTCACCGCGGGGCCTTCAGCAGCGACCCGGTTCTGGCGGGTGCGCTGGACACCGGCGGCGAATACGCCTGGCGGGTGCGCGGCGAGGAACACATGTGGACGCCGGATGCCATCGCAAAACTGCAGCACGCCACGCGCGCAAACGATGCGAAGACCTATCGCGAGTACGCCGACATCATCAATGACCAGTCGAAGCGGCACATGACCTTCCGCGGGCTGTTCGAATTCCGCTTTGATCAGTGCAAGCCGGTGCCCCTCGATGAGGTGGAGCCGGCGAAAGACATCGTCAAGCGCTTTGCCACCGGCGCGATGTCGCTCGGTTCCATCTCGACCGAAGCCCACGCAACACTGGCTATCGCGATGAACAGGCTCGGCGGCAAATCAAACACCGGCGAGGGCGGTGAAGACCGTCGCCGTTTCGCACCGGTAAAGCCCGGTGAAACCCTGCAATCCCGTCTCGGCGCCGGCCGTATCGAGCAGGACCAGACTCTGCAGGCTGGTGATTCGCTGAAATCGAAAATCAAGCAGGTGGCCTCCGGCCGTTTCGGCGTGACCGCAGAATATCTCGCCAGCGCGGAACAGATCCAGATCAAGATGGCGCAGGGCGCCAAGCCGGGCGAGGGCGGCCAGCTGCCGGGGCGCAAGGTCTCCGAGTACATCGCTGAGCTGCGTTATTCAACGCCCGGTGTCGAGCTGATTTCGCCGCCGCCGCACCACGACATCTATTCGATTGAAGATCTCGCGCAGCTGATACACGACCTGAAGAACGCCAATCCGGCAGCCTCCATCAGCGTCAAGCTGGTCTCCGAGGTCGGCGTCGGCACAGTGGCGGCAGGCGTGGCAAAGGCCAAATCCGATCATGTCACGATTTCCGGTCATGACGGCGGCACGGGCGCCAGCCCGCTGTCATCGATCAAGCATGCCGGCACCCCCTGGGAACTGGGGCTGGCGGAGACTCAGCAGACGCTGGTATTGAACCGGCTGCGCGGCCGGATCGCCGTGCAGGTGGACGGACAGCTCAAGACCGGGCGCGACGTGGTGATCGGTGCGCTGCTGGGCGCTGACGAGTTCGGTTTCGCCACCGCCCCGCTGGTGGTCGAAGGCTGCATCATGATGCGCAAATGTCATCTCAACACCTGTCCGGTCGGTGTAGCCACCCAGGACCCGGTATTGCGCAAGAAATTCACCGGCAAGCCGGAACATGTCATCAATTATTTCTTCTTCGTCGCCGAGGAAGTCCGCGCCCTGATGGCGCAGATGGGCATCCGCCGCTTTGATGATCTCATCGGCCGCGCCGATCTGCTCGATATGCGCAAAGGGATCGATCACTGGAAAGCGCGCGGTCTGGATTTCGGCAGAATCTTCCATCTGCCGCAGGTGGATTCCGGCGTGTCCCGTCGCCACGTCGAGGCCCAGGATCACGGTCTGGACAAGGCACTGGATCAGCGATTGATTGAGCTGGCCGCGCCGGCACTCGATGCACAGAAGAAAGTCACTATCGAGATGCCCATCCGCAACATCAACCGCACCGTCGGCACCATGCTTTCAGGCGAGGTGGCGAAGCGCTACGGGCATGAAGGGCTGGCGGATGACACGATTCATATCCGTCTCGCGGGATCCGCAGGGCAGAGCCTCGGTGCTTTCCTGGCCAGAGGCATCAGCATCGATCTCATCGGCGATACCAACGATTACTGCGGCAAGGGGCTTTCCGGCGGGCGGATTGCGATTCAGCCCTCGCCGAAGTTCCGCGGGGAAGCCGGGCAGAACATCATTACCGGCAATGTCGTGCTCTACGGAGCCATCGCCGGCGAGGCCTATTTCCGCGGAGTCGCGGGCGAACGCTTCGCAGTGCGCAATTCCGGCGCGCAAGCAGTCGTCGAAGGCGTTGGCGACCATTGCTGCGAGTACATGACCGGCGGCACGATCGTTGTGCTGGGCCAGACGGGGCGCAACTTTGCCGCTGGCATGTCGGGCGGCATTGCTTATGTGTATAACGAAGACGGGCAGTTCGAGGCGTATTGCAATACCTCGATGGTGACACTCGAGCCCTTGCTGACAGAGTCCGAACAGGAAGCCAGGGTATCGCGTGATCTGTGGCATCTCGGCACCGCCGACGAAGTGCTTGCACGGCAGTTGATTGAAAGACATGCCCAACTCACCGGTAGCACAAAGGCTCAGCAAATTCTGGCCGACTGGCAATCCGCGCGCGGAAAGTTCGTCAAGGTATTCCCCAACGAATACCGTCGCGCACTCGGAGAGCTGGCAGCCAAAGGCAAGAAAATCGCCGCTTAGTCATATCGACAAGCGTACAAGGAAGACGGAAAGATCATGGGTAAAGTCACGGGATTTCTTGAATTCGAACGACTCCACGAAGCCGCCGAGCGACCGCAGGAGCGGCTGAAGCACTGGCGCGAATTTGTCGGACACCTGTCTGACAAGGAAGCCGGCGCTCAGGGTGCGCGGTGCATGGATTGCGGCACACCCTTCTGCATGAGCGGCTGTCCGGTCAATAACATCATCCCCGACTGGAACGATCTCGTATTCAGGCAGGACTGGCAGCGCGCGCTGGACGTGCTCCACTCCACCAACAACTTTCCGGAATTCACCGGTCGCGTCTGTCCTGCTCCCTGCGAGGCCGCCTGCACACTGAACATCAACAATGATGCGGTCGGCATCAAGTCCATCGAGCACGCCATCATCGACAAGGGCTGGGAATCGGGTTCAGTCACGCCGCAGCCTGCGCCGGCCAAAACCGGCCGCAAGGTGGCCGTGATCGGCTCCGGTCCCGCCGGACTCGCCTGTGCACAGCAACTGGCGCGCACCGGTCACAGCGTCACTGTTTTCGAGAAGAATGACCGCATCGGCGGTTTGCTGCGCTATGGCATTCCCGACTTCAAGCTCGAAAAGCAGCTGATTGACCGCCGTGTCGCACAAATGCAGGCCGAGGGCGTCGAATTCCGCACGGGACAGCATGTCGGCGGCAATGTCGATGCGCAGGCGCTGGTAGCCGAATTTGATGCTGTCGTCATGGCCGGTGGCGCAGAAAATCCGCGCGATTTGCCGGTACCGGGGCGTGAGCTCGCGGGCGTGCATTTTGCGATGGAGTTCCTGCCGCAGCAGAATAAGGTGGTGGCAGGTGATAAGGTGCCGGGACAAATCATGGCCACGGGCAAACACGTCGTTGTCATCGGCGGCGGCGATACCGGATCCGATTGCGTGGGCACCTCGAACCGTCACGGCGCGGCGTCGGTAACCCAGTTCGAACTGCTGCCGCAGCCGCCTGAGAAAGAAAACAAGGATATGGTCTGGCCTTACTGGCCGATCAAGCTGCGCACCTCCAGCTCACACGAAGAAGGCTGCCAGCGCGACTGGGCAGTTGCCACCAAACGCCTGGAAGGCAGCAACGGCAAAGTGGAAAAGCTGATTGCAGCACGTGTCGAATGGAAAGAGGGCAAGATGCAGGAAGTGCCGGGTTCGGAGTTCACGATCAAGGCTGACCTTGTTCTGCTGGCGATGGGCTTTCTCGGTCCTCAATCCGGCGGCCTGCTTGCCGCACTCGGGGTCGAGAAGGACCCTCGCAGCAACGTCAAGGCTGACACCGACAGCTACCGTACTTCGGTGGACAAGGTTTTTGCTGCCGGAGACATGCGCCGCGGCCAGTCTCTGGTCGTATGGGCCATCCGCGAAGGACGCCAGTGCGCCCGTGCGGTGGATGAGTTCCTGATGGGCCGCTCCGAACTGCCGCGATAAGCGGCCCCCTGAACACAGGATGCCTGGCCTACAAAACGACGTCTTTCTGCGCGCGCTGTTGCGCGAACCGGTGCCGTATACACCGATCTGGATCATGCGTCAGGCAGGACGCTACCTGCCGGAATACAATGCGACGCGCAAGCGCGCCGGCAGTTTTCTGGGGCTCGCGAAAAATCCCGATTTCGCAACCGAGGTCACGCTTCAGCCGCTGGAGCGCTTCCCTTTGGATGCAGCCATCCTGTTTTCCGACATTCTTACAGTCCCGGATGCCATGGGGCTGGGACTGTATTTCGCGGAAGGCGAGGGGCCGAAGTTTGAACGCCCCGTCCGTGACGAGGCGACCATTCGTGCGCTGACCGTACCGGAGCCCGGCGAAACGCTGGCGTATGTGCTCAATGCCGTCAAGCAAATCCGCGGCGCACTAAACGGCAAGGTGCCGCTGATCGGTTTTTCCGGCAGTCCGTATACGCTGGCCTGTTATATGGTCGAGGGCGGCGGCAGCGATGACTTTCGCACCATCAAGACCATGCTTCACGCACGGCCTGATCTTTTGCACCACCTCCTCGAGGTCAACGCCCGCGCTGTAATCGCCTACCTCAACGCGCAAATCGAAGCCGGTGCCCAGGCCGCGATGATTTTCGACACCTGGGGCGGATCCCTGGCGCACGCGGCCTATCAGACGTTCTCGCTGCGCTATCTTCAGCAAGTGGTCGCCGGTCTGCACCGGGAATGGAATGGGCAGCGGGTACCCTGCATTGTATTCACCAAAGGCGGCGGGCTATGGCTTGAGCAGATTGCTGCCATCGGTTGCGACGCTGTAGGACTGGACTGGACAATGGACATCGGCATCGCCCGCAGCCGCGTCGGTGATCGCGTGGCGCTGCAGGGCAATATGGATCCGATGGCACTGTTCAGTCCGCCAGCCGCCATCGAAGCCGAAGCGGGGCGCATTCTCGCCAGCTTCGGCAAAGGCAGCGGACATATCTTCAATCTGGGTCACGGTATTTCCCAGTTCACCCCACCGGAGCATGTCGGTGCGCTGGTCGACGCCGTACACCGTCTCAGCCGCGGCTATCATTGACCCGGCATTCGATTCGCCGCACGCATTCGCTCTCCGGAAATCGCCGCACCATAGTGCGGGCGTCTTTTAACTCTTTGATTTTATTGTTTAATTTGTGTCGTTCCTGATTCGCGTCGCGATCGATGTTCCCGTCGATCGCCTTTTCGATTACCGGTGCGACACAGCGGTAGAGCCCGGCACGCGCGTACTACTGCCTTTCGGGCGCCGGCGCGTGGTCGGCATCGTGACCGGCCTTCTTGACCGCACGGACGTGCCTCCTGCGCAATTGCGCAACGTGCTGGCGGTCATCGATGACGAACCCTTGCTTTTGGCGCCCGATATGCGCCTGCTGGAGTTCGCAGCGCGTTATTACCTGCATCCCCTCGGGGCTGTGATAATGAGCAGTCTCCCGGCCGCTTTGCGCCGTGTCTCCGGCGCAAGCCGCGCGCCACAGGCCTATCGACTGACACCTGCCGGTGCCGCACTTCAGCCGGATCAGCTACCGCCACGCGCACGTGCGCGCCGCGCCCTGCTGGCGCTGCTGCAGAATCAAGACATGCTGAGCACGGAGGAACTGACGGCGCACAAGCCTGATCTGCGCAATGCCCTCCGCCACTTTCGCGAGCAAGACTGGGTTGAAGCCGTGCCACTGGGATCCGGCCGCGCAGACAGCGAAATCCCGCAGCCCGTACAAGAGGGTCCGGTGCTGAATGATGCCCAGCAGCAGGCAGTCTCCGCGATCACGCAATCTCTGGGAGCCTTCAGCACACATCTGTTGTACGGCATTACCGGCAGCGGCAAGACCGAGGTCTATCTGCATGCAATTGCAGCGGCGCTGGCGCGAGGACATCAGGCCCTATTGCTGGTGCCGGAAATCGGACTCACGCCGCAGCTGGAAGAAACGGTGGTTGCCCGGTTTTCGCATGACGCCGTTGTGACACTCCACAGCGGCCTCTCCGACAGCCAGCGCGCCGAACGCTGGCAGGCTGCGCGCAAAGGGGAGGCGCGCATTGTCATCGGAACCCGGCTGTCGGTATTCACGCCCATGCCGGCGCTGGGACTGATCGTAGTCGATGAGGAAAACGATTCGTCTTTCCGGCAGAGCGAAGGCTTCCGCTATTCCGCACGCGATCTTGCCATCGTACGTGCGCAACAGCGCAATATCGCGGTCGTTCTCGGCTCCGCGACACCGGCACTGGAAACCTGGCGCCATGCAATGGAGGGCCGCTATCGGCTGATACGTCTGCCGCATCGCGTCCATGCGGCGCCGCCTGCCGTGCAATACATTGATCTCCGGCGTCAGCCCGGTGCTGACGGTTTGACACCACCGCTGCTGCAAGCGATAGCCCGCACGCTTGACCGGGGTGAACAAAGTCTGGTTTTCATCAATCGTCGCGGATTTGCGCCTGTGCTCTACTGCGGCAGCTGCGGCTGGCTGTCGGATTGTCCGCGCTGCGCCGCCAAGCTGGTTCTGCATCTCCGTGAGCAGCGCCTGAAGTGTCACCACTGCGGGCATGAGAAGCCGGTTCCTACCGCCTGCCCGGATTGCGGCGAAACCGATCTTGCACCGCTCGGACAGGGCACCCAGCGTATCGAGTCGGCGCT
>Ga0129333_10000404_pt1 | contig 34381 bp, 19 predicted proteins | sample CPB6_08_DNA_FD_94474 | JGI IMG/M metagenome (GOLD analysis project Ga0129333, IMG submission 94474) | Freshwater to marine salinity gradient microbial communities from Chesapeake Bay, USA - CPBay_Sum_0.6_0.8_DNA | ecosystem: Environmental > Aquatic > Marine > Coastal | place: USA: Chesapeake... | reverse complement strand
GGGAATGAGATGCGCCCCTATAAAGACACTCACTGTTAACACACTAACTAACACACTTCTTCTTCATTATGTCCAAGTCGATTGCATTTTCTCTGCTGGCACAAGGTAACACTGGCGCTGAGATTCTTGAGATTCTCGATGTCATCGTTGCCGATATTGAGCAGGAGAATATTGATATCGTCGCGGAGGTGTTTGCTGTCTGAGTTATAATTACTGTGCGGCACTGGTTGACACTGGTGCCGCATTATGTTATGATGGCAGTGTCATGAATAGGCAGTTAATTCTGGGCGGTTTGTTATAGCGCGGCGCGGCGTTGTCGTATATTATTTTTTTGGATCCCTGTAACCTACACTGTATGTCTTTTTCGACCTTTCTATCGCTCTCATAAAAAAATTTTTTCCAGAAAAAAATGCCGCATAAAGATCCGCAAAAACAAAAAGAAGCAAGAAGAAGATATTATCTGAGGAAAAAGAATAATATAATCGACCCTCCAAAATTTCCTCCAATAAAAATTCCGGAAACTATTAAAGAAACTCAATATCCTGGATATTATATTGCAGATGATGGGAAAGCATACAGATCTCCTGGAATTTATGATAGGAATACTGAATTAAATGAGTATGGATTGATACCTCTGAACACGCATCTGAGGGGAAATCCATCACACCCAAAATATCAGTATCCTTCCATTAACATCACGCTTCGGGATGAGAATGGAAAATTTCTGCGACAAAAAAAGGTGAATATTCACAGATTAGTAGCAGAGACATTTATTCCAAATCCTCATAATTATGATTCAGTTGATATTATTCATCATAGAGAAACTGTAACATCTCGATTTATTCAATGAAGAAAAGATATCCTTATTGGAACTTCTGGAAGGTAGTCTTTGCGGGATGGTTAATACGCTATCCTGGAAAGATGTTTCGTATTATTGGAATACCTATAGGTGTTCTGATAATTGTCATATATAATGCGATTACAAAATAATCGCATTATATATGGAAAAAATTTATCATATCTACGCAAAAGATAAATGTCTTTTTCACTCAGTAAAAGAGGAAGAGTTCAAAGTGATATGGAATACGTTAAATCAACTTGTCGGATTAATGCATACCGACTATGTGGTAAAGGATCTTTCATATGAGGAGTTGGTTGTTAACTTAAATTCATTATATTGACAAAAGCATATATAGACTGATAAAATTGATCTGAAGGTTAATTTAACTTATGGCAAAAGGATTTACAGTAAAAGCAAACGCACCAAAACCCAAATCAATGGAAGATTGGGATATTGATGCAATTAAAGAAAGAATGAAAGGTAAGTCTATTGTTTTCTGCTTACCAGGCAGAGGATGTTCATTTATCTTTCTAAAAGCATTTGTTCAACTTTGTTTTGATCTTGTTCAAAATGGAATGAGTATTCAAATTTCACAGGATTACTCATCAATGGTTAACTTTGCACGATGTAAAGTTTTGGGAGCAAATGTTCTTCGTGGACCTAAACAGATTCCTTGGGATGGTAAATTACATTATGATTATCAACTCTGGATTGATTCTGATATTGTCTTTAATTCAGAATTATTCTGGAAACTCTGTGATTTAGCTCTGCCTGAAGAAGGAGAAGAGAAAGAGATTGTTGCTGGATGGTATGCCACAGAAGATGGGCACACGACCTCAGTAGCACACTGGTTGGAAGAAGATGATTTCCGAAAAAATGGTGGAGTCATGAATCATGAAACTGTTGAATCAATTTCAAAGCGTCGAAAGCCCTTTACAGTGGATTACACTGGATTTGGTTGGGTTCTAATCAAAAAGGGAGTCTTTGAAAATCTTGAGTATCCTTGGTTTGCTCCCAAGATGCAAGTCTTTGAATCTGGAGCTGTTCAGGATATGTGTGGAGAGGATGTTTCTTTCTGTCTTGATGCGAAAGAAGCTGGATATGAAATCTGGTGCGATCCTCGTATCAGAGTTGGACATGAAAAAACTCGCGTAATCTAATAGGAGGTTATTATGGCAAAAGGCGGATCAAATAAAACTATTTTTGAACCAGGATCACCAAAGAAGACTCGTCAAGGACGTTCTTCTCGAACATTACTCAGTGCTACTTCTCGTAACGGAAGAAAGAAGAAGTATAGGGGTCAAGGAAAATAATATTATTCAGAGTGCTTAAATAGACATAAGCACTCTTTTTTTATGTTTTCGGAAAAAGAACTCTATATCTTAAAGTGGATTCAAAAAATTTCTACAGTCCGAAAAGAATTGAATGGATTTGCAATTTGTCCTTTTGCAGCAAACTCTAAATTTAAGATCTTAGAGTGCCCTGCAAGCGACATTAACCCCATTGAAGACCTGGATGTGATCATTTATATCATTGAAGATCATTTTAATCTTCATGAAGTTCAAAATTGGGTCAATATTTGCAACCAAAAATATGATAATTGGAAATTTTTTGAAGACTGTGGGTCATATGATACATTTATTAACGGTGTTCAGACAAATAATGGCAAATACAATTTAATTTTAGGTCAACCAGCAAAAAAATTACGTCAACTCAGAAAAAAACTAGCAAAAACCTCTTATTATGATCAGTGGGATGATGCGTATTTGAAAGAAATTCTAGAAGATGACTATAATATTATTAAAAACGGGATAGAAACCCCGTAAAAAGTTCTGATCTAACGAATCAGGAGAAAAAAATGACTAAAAAAGTTGACAAAAATGTAAATTTTATGAGAAATAATTGGGGAACTGAATATTTGTCAAGCGAATATGGGTGGGAAAATAAAATTTCTCAACAAAAAATGCTTCGCGAAATCTCAAATGACGATTTAACCCCTAAAAAACATGATTTTTATCACCAAAATGAAATTCATGAGAAAATTCGCAATGATAGTGATTATGACGATTGGGAATATGGAACTGAACCACTTTATGAATTCAAAAAACCAGAATAAATAATACAGATTATATTACCTTTATGCCTTTAGAGCGAATAAATCAAGGTTTCAAAGACATTAGTATGTCATTTAAAATCAATCCAATCAACAATGACTTGATTGGTCTTAAAAATGAAACTGCGATTGCTCGTTCCATTCGAAATTTAGTATTTACATATCCCGGAGAAAAATTTTTCAATCAAAATTTTGGTTCGAAAATAAGTCGCTCTCTTTTTGAAAATATTGATTCAATTACTGCTTCAATTATTGAAGGAGAAATTAGAAATTCAATTGAAAATTATGAACCAAGAGTAAGTTTGATTAATATTACTGTAAGCCCAAATTTTGACAACTATGAATTTAATGTATCAATAAATTATAGAATCATTGGAATTGATGTTCCTCCGCAACAACTAACATTCGCACTTCAGCCAACACGATAAATGGCACTAGTTAATTTCACTAACTTAGATTTTGACCAAATTAAAAGTTCGCTAATTCAATATTTAAGAGCGAACTCAAATTTTACTGACTATGATTTTGAAGGATCAAATCTTTCAACAATTATAGATCTTTTGTCATATAATACATACATATCCTCATACAACGCTAATATGCTTAGTAATGAGGTATTTCTTGACAGTGCTACTTTAAGAGAGAATGTTGTTTCTTTGGCAAGTCATATTGGTTATACGCCGAGATCAAGAACATCTGCGAAAGGAAATATCTCATTTTTCGTAGATACTTCTCAGTATAAAACTACAAATCCCATCGCATTGACACTGCTAAAAGGAACAGTTTGCTCTTCTTCATTTTCTTTTGGTAATCAAAGTTATACTTTTTCAATTACTGACGATATAACCGTTCCAGTTACTAACAATATTGCTTTATTTGAAAATGTTATTGTTCGGGAAGGAACTTATATTTTACAAACTTTTACAGTAAATTCAAACGATAAAAATCAAAAATTTATTCTTCCAAATGAAAATATAGATACTTCATCTATTCGAGTTGAGGTAAGAAATTCACCAGAGAGTACAGTTATTCGCAAATTTACTCTTTGTGAAGATGTGTGTAAAGTTGATTCCGAGTCAAGAATATTTTTTATTAAAGAAATAGAAGATCAAAGATATGAATTAATTTTCGGTGATGGTATTTTTGGAAAAAAATTAGACAACAATAACGTTGTTGAAATTAGTTATATTGTTAGTAATGGAGGAGAAAATGGAAATGGAGTGTCATCTTTTAGATTTAACGGAAAATTAAGAGACAACAACGGAAGAGTAGTTACAAACGGAATATCACTTATTACAACAAATTCCCCAACTGATGGAGGAAGAGAAATTGAATCTATTGAATCAATTAAAAAATTTGCCCCAAGACTATATTCTACCCAAAAAAGAGCTGTAACTGCAACTGATTATGAAACAATTGTAAGTTCTTTATACCCAGAAGCAGAGTCTATTTCTGTTTTTGGTGGAGAAGAATTAAATCCGCCGAAATATGGAAAGGTTTTTATTGCAATCAAACCATTTTCTGGAGAATATCTTGCTCAATCAGTAAAGCAAAATTTAAAAGATTTATTAAGAAGTTATAGTGTTGCTGGTATTGTTACTGAAATTATTGACCTAAAATATCTTTATATTGAATTTGACTCAACTGTTTATTATAATACAAATTTATCACAATCTCCTAATAATTTAAAATCAAAAATTACAAACAATATAATAAAATACTCAGATTCTCAGGAGTTAAATAAGTATGGTGCTAGATTTAAATATAGCAAATTCTTAAAATTAATTGACGAAACAGATGGTGCTATCACCTCTAATATTACCAAAATTATTATTAGAAGAGATCTTAAACCAGTTTTGAATCAATTTTCAGAATATGAAATTTGTTTTGGCAATAGGTTTAATATCAATGACCCTAACGGATATAACATAAGATCTTCTGCATTTAGAACTGGTCAATTTAATTTTGACTTATATCTATCTGATATTCCAAATCCTGACCTCAAAACTGGTAGAATCATCTTTTTCCGATTAGACCCTGAAACAACAACTCCAGTAGTCATTAATCAAAATGCAGGAAAAATTGATTATGAAAAAGGCGAAATTATACTTTCTCCAGTGAATTTAGTAGCAACATTTAAAACTAAATTAAATGATCCTATCATCGAAATAGTAGCTACTCCATATTCAAATGATGTGATAGGACTTCAAGATTTGTATCTACAACTCGATGTTACGAATAGTGATGTCAATATGCTGATAGATACTATTTCTTCAGGATCCGACATTTCTGGATCAATATATAAAACAACCTCAAGTTACTCTCCTAGAGAATTCATAAGAAAATAAAATGAAAGATACCATCAAATTCTATTCAATTATTGAAAATCTAGTACCTCAATATGTAAAGGAAGAATTTCCTCTAGTAGTAGAGTTTTTATCGCAATATTACAAATCACAAGAAAATCAAAGCGCATCCTTAGATATTATCAATAATATCGATAAGTATGTTCAAATTGATAGTGTTTCTAATCTATCTTTGAGTACGAGTTTAATATATCCATTATCATTTGAAAATGAAATCTTTATTCATTCCGCAAATGGATTCCCTAAAAAATATGGATTAATTAAAATCAATGATGAAATTATTTGGTACGATTCTTTAATTGAAGATATTTTAGAAGAAACGAAATTCATCATAACTCCAGAATCTACATCTGTAGTATCTGAAGATGTGAAGTCAGAATGGATTGGAAAAATTTTAATTGTAAAAGATAATATTGGAAATATTATTAAAACCTGCAAAATTATTAATATTGAAGATGGTTTGTCTGTAGAGTTGGATTCTGCTCCTATATTAAATGATAAAATTTCCGGGTATAATTCAACAAATATTTACCAGTGTGAAATTATAGGATCCAAACTTACAGGATGTTCTCGCGGATTTAGTGCGACCGCATCTTATCAATCAGAAAATTTTAGCGACAAACTAATCTTTGAAGAAACAAATATTCAAACTCATGCTTTAGGGTCTGAAGTTTTAAACCTAAGTATTATCTTTTTAAAAGAATTTTTCAAAAAAATAAAAGTTCAAATTGCACCCGGATTTGAAGAAGAAAATTTTTATAACCAAATTAATGAGGCAGTATTTGTTCGCAATCTAAAGCAGTTTTATGCATCAAAAGGCACAGATTGCTCCTTTGAACTCCTTTTTAGATCACTTTTTGGCGAAGATGTAAACATAATTAGACCTAGAGATTATTTAATCCAACCTTCTGATGCTCAATATAATATTTTTAGAGATCTTGTAGTAGAGCCTTTGGATGGAGAAAATCCAGAAGAGTTGGAAAATTTATCTCTTTTTCAAGATGAATATTTAAATATTCCTCAAGCAAAGGGAACAATAAGTAAAGTTGAATTGATTCAAAGAGGGGATAAATTTTACTATAAAATTAGTTTAGATAGAACTCAGGAAGTTGAAGACGACTCCAATATTGGAAAATTTACTATTCACCCCAAGACTAAAGCAACAAATAATATTCCAGCGCAGTCTGATTATATTGACGTTGATTCAACTATAGGATTTCCAGAATCCGGAGAAATAGAAGTTTATAATAGCAAGAATCAAAAAATAATCGTTTCATATTTGTCAAAAACATCAACTCAGTTTTTGAATTGTAGTGGAATTACTCAAGATATTAATGCCAATGATTTAATCAGAATCAATACATTTGCTTATGGGTTCAACCAATCAAAAATTATCAAAGTAAATATTACAGGGGTTTTATCTTCGTTAGAGATAGAAAATTCTCCGCATTATGCTTCACCCGGAGAAAAAATTCAAATAGAAACTCTTGGATACAATCTTGACGATATAAGAGGCAATAATTGGATCTATAACATACCAGTAGAATATGATGTTAAAAGCATTCTTTTAAAGGATTCTGCAAATCCTCCCACATATCAAATTGAAGTATATGATGAAAATATACTTAAAATTGGAGATCCTATTTCATTGCTTTATTCGGAAGGGCAAATTAAAAATGGAATTATTAAAGATGTTGTAGATCTAAAAACTTTTCTAATCGGTGGTATTGATGATAAAAATTTAGAAAATGAATTTGAAGATATTAATTTAAATACTACATATAAATTAAGAAAAAATATTTCAAAAGTAAGAACATCAGATTATTCAGATCTATTAAAATATTCTGCAAATGTTCAAAATGTCTATGTAGATGAAAATAAAGATGTTTATGTAAATTCTCAATCAATACCCGGTTATGACTCAATTTCTATAGTTGATAGGTCTATATTATTTTCTGGTAGATATACAAATAGTGAAGTAATTAGATCAAATGATAAGCATGGACTCTACAGTGGAGATTCTGTTGTATATTACCCAGAAGATGATATCAATAGATTAAATATTCCCAAAGGAATTTATTTTATAAGTGTTGTTGATGAATATAATTTTAAGTTAGTAAAAAGTAGGGAAAATATTATTGCTGGAAATTTTATTAAAGTAACTGGAACTGTCAATAATAATAAATTAACCCTAACTGAATTTAGTAACGAATCTCTTACTCCAAAAAGATTAAAACCACAAAATATATTAAAAAAAATATCAATTCCAAATTCATCAGTTTCTGATAATTCAGAAGAAACCAAACCAGGAACAACTGGTATATTTGTAAATGGTGTTGAACTCTTAAATTATAAATCAAATGATGTTGTGCATTATGGAGAAATTGAAAGCATATTACCTGTTAGTGCAGGAAGTGAATATGATATCATTAATCCTCCTTTTTTAAGTATCAAAGATGATAATGGTAGTGGGGCAGTTGGACATTTGTCAATTAAAGGATCTCTTAAAAGAGTTGACATTATAAATCCAGGATTTGATATTATCGAAACTCCATCTGTAACTTTTATTGGAGGAAATGGAAAAAATGCTAGAGTTTTTGTAAACTTAGTGTCAACGGATCATATATCATACTTCAATGCAAAAACTGGAATTAATACTTCCAATAATATTATTGGATTTACAACTTATCATAAGTTTAGAGACAATGAGATTGTTTTTTACGATCCTCAAAGTCAAACTAAAATATCTGGGTTATCAACAAATTCCCAATACTATGTTTCAGTAGTTGATCCATTTAAAATTAAACTGCATTTAAGTTTACAAGATTCAATTTCTGGAGTTAACACAGTAGGATTGTCTGGAATAGGAACTGGTGTTCATATTTTAAAATCTTTATTGAAAAAGAAAAAAATAGGATCTGTTAATGTTATTGATTCTGGTTTTGATTATGAAACTAAGAAAAGAACAGTATCTTCCTCCGGAATAAGCACTTTTTCTAATTCAATAAAAATTGAAAATCATGGTTATGAAAGTGGAGAAATTATAGTATATACCTCTACAGGAACACCAATTGGTGGGATGTCTTCAAATACATCATATTACGTAACTAAAATTAGTAATAATGAAATTAAACTATCAAATGTTTCTATTGGAAATACGCAAAAAGATATATTCTACAAAACAAAAGAATATGTAGATTTTACTTCATCTGGAATAGGAACTCATATTTTTAATTATGAACCAATATCTTTAAATATATCATATAAAACTGGTATAGGATCTACTTATACTGATCCTATATCACTAAGACCAATATTTAATGGAGAAATCACTTCTGTTCATTTAGAAAATAAAGGGTCTTCATACGGTTCTGAGATTATTAACTTAAAAAAACAACCTACTATCACATTACTGACTGGAAAAAATGCACAAGTATCTCCAATCATTAAAGATGGAAAAATTGTCGATGTTATAATCAACAATGTTGGATCTGAGTATTATTCTACTCCGAGTATAAAAATACTTGGGAAGGGATCCGGATCCGTTTTGGTTCCTATTATAGAAAATAACCTCCTCAAAAAAGTTGAGATAATTTCTGGAGGTAGTAACTATGAACCAGAAACAATTATAAACGTAATATCCTCCGGAAAGGAGGCAAAGTTTGAAACAAATATAAAAAGTTGGAGAATTAATTTATTTGAAAGATTATTTAAAAATAATCAAATTTCTGATGATGATGGCGTTCTTTACTCGAAGTTTAAAAATAATGACGAACTAGAATATACTCATTTATATGCTCCAAGAAAATTGAGATCATGTGTTCTTGGAACTAGAAGCTTTAATGGAAAATTAATTTATAATCCAGACCTAGAATTGCTTGATATTACTCCTAACATTCCTAGTGGCGTAGAATCAACATCAAAAACACACTCTCCGATCATTGGATGGGCATACGATGGAAACCCAATATATGGTCCATATGGTTATTCATCAATTTTAGGGGGACAAGTTGTTCCCATGGTTTCTGGATATGAACTTAAAACAAATATTAATAATAGACCAAACTATCCATTGGGAATTTTTGTTGAAGATTATGAGTATGTGGGATTGGGGAATCTAGACGAGCACAATGGAAGATTCTGCGTAACACCCGATTTCCCAAATGGAGTTTATGCATATTTTTGCACTATTGATTCTGGTAATCCACAATCAACTGGATCATTTTTTAAATACAAAAAACCAATTTTCCCATATGTAATTGGCAATACTTATAAATCTAGTTCTATTCCATTTAATTTTGATAGATTTTTATCATCACAAAAGACGGATATTAATAAAACATCCCTACTACGAAATACAAAACCATATGGAATATTAAACAAAAATTCCCATTACGACTACTTTACTAATCCGAATAAAACCAAAACGCAAATTTCTTCAGTAAAAACAGTATTAAAAAATTCTGTTGACTCTATTGGCATTATAACCGGAGGAACTGGATACGCCATAGGAGATAAAATTATTTTAGATAATTCTGAGGTAAAATCTTTTGTATCCGAACTAAAAGGAAAAGTAGTTAATAGAGTAAGTGCGTCTACAACTTCCATTTCTCTTGTGGAGTTTGTTAAAATTAATAATAATGATTATGTTGGATATGCTACTGTTCCACATAATTTATCAACAAATGATGTTGTCAATATCACCTCTTCGTATGATTACAATATTTTTGAAAAAATAACTGTAGATAAGCATCAACTAAGAATCAATTCTGGAATAGATTCATCTTCTGTTACCGGAATAGTTACTTATTTAAACATATCTGGATCTCTTGATTCATCTAAGATCAGAGAGAATGATATATATTTTCTTGGGGATGAACAAGTAAAAGTATTGAATATTAATCCCCAAAAATCGCAAATCAGAATACTAAGAAATCAAAATAATACTATTGGGTTAACATCAATTTCTGCTGGAATTGCTATAACAGAAAATCCAAGAAAATTTAAAATTTCTTTTGGTATTTCAACATCTTATAATTTTTCTTCAAACAAGGAGTTATACTTTGATCCCACAACTTCTGTTGGCGTTGGAACTACTTCTGGAGTTGGTATAACTTCAACTTTGTTTTTGGATGTTAATGAGTTTAATCATCCAGTTGCAGTAGGAACTGGATCAACTACATTTTTATATTTTATTGATATTAAAGATTTAGAAAGTTATACGAATGGTGGATATGTTGATATTGTTAATGCAACAAATTCTTCATTCAATACTACCAAAAAGAAAATTGTTTCTATAGGCGAATCTTCTATTAGTATTAATTTTGACACTTCTTCATTATCTGGAATTGGTGTCACTGCATATATTAATAAGTGGAATGTAAAATCAATACCAACACAATCAATTTACATTGAAAATCACCAACTCAAAACAGGAGATAAAGTAATTTATAGTTCAAATGGAGGAACATCTCTAGGTGTTTCGACTAATGGCATTTCAACATTTACTTTACCTTCATCCCAAAATCTATATGTCATTAAATTATCAGAAGATTTAATAGGCATTTCCACTTTCAGAGTTGGAATTGGATCGTTAGGAGAGTATGTTGGCATTGAAACAAGTAAATCTGGAATTTTATACTTTACCTCAATTGGATTGGGGAATACTCATAGTTTTAAAACTAACTATGACAATATTCTTTTATCTGATGTTACTAAGAGTATAGTAACTGTTGAAACAGAGGAACCTCATGGAATATCCAGAAATGATATTATAGAAATAAAAGTCACCTCGGGGATTTCTACGTCTATAAAATTAAAGTATAACAAAAAGCATAGAAGATTCACTGCAGACATTATTGAATTTATTTCATCTGATGTTGATGCAGTTAAAGACACCCTTACACTTAGAAATCATAAACTAAAGAACGGACAAAAAATAATTTATACATCAGATTCACCGATAGGTGGATTGGAAAATGATAAAATCTATTATGTTATAGTTGTAAGTGAAGATAAAATTAGATTATCTGAAACTTATTATAATTCCATTAAAAATAATCCAAATTATGTTGACTTTACTTCAACTTCTGGTGGAGTTATTTCAAAAATTAATCCACCAATAAATGTAATTAAAAATTCCAAAATTAGATTTGATTTGTCAGATTCCTCACTTTCATATAAAAAAGGGTCTACTAATCAACCTGCTTTTAGATTAGATTTTTATAGCGATCCCAATTTCCAAAATGAATATGAATCATCTGGCAAAACAAAGATTTTTGATGTTGTTAGATTTGGATCTGTTGGGGTTGACTCTGGATCTTATGTTGAAATAGACACAAAAAATATACCAAATAAACTATATTACAAATTATCACCTATCGACATAAAAACAAATGATTCAGAAAATTTAGAAATTATTGTTGATAGTGATATCGAAAATGCTAGCCAAATTATCGTTGATAATAGTTTATACAATGGCAAATATTCAGTAGTCGGGGTTTCTTCTACCTCATTTACATATCAACCACAATATACACCGGAAATTTCTTCTTATGATAAAAATACTTCCGAAATAGAATATTTTATAAAATCTTCCAGTGCTACTGGAGAAATTTACAAGGTAAATGTCATATCATCACCAGTTAATTTTAAAACTTTACCCAAAGTAGAGTCAATAAAAACTCAAACTGGTCGTGGTGCAATTTTATATGCCGAAGGCAAAAATATCGGAAAAGTTGGAAAAAGTAATATTGAAATATTGGATATTGGATTTGATTATTCTTCAGACCTTTCTCTTAGACCAACAGGAAAGTTTTCTTCATTGCTTGAAATAGAATCCTTTTCCACTTTAGAAAGTGTCAATGTATTATTACCTGGGAAAAAATATTCTATAAAGCCAGATTTAGTATTGTTTGACACTTATAGACAAGAAAAAATAAATGATGTAATTTTGGATTATGATATCAACAACCACAAAGTAAGTATTATAAAGAATACAAACACTTTGAGTGATTATTCCCCTAGAATTTTAGCAATTAATAATAATAACGGGGTTGGTATTTCTTCAATTTATTTTAATCCTTCAGATAAAACTGTAACTGTTGGTCTGGCAAATTCATATAGCAATATTACAGATTTTCCCTTTAATGTTGGTGATAGAATTTTTGTAGAAAATATAAGTGTTGGTATAGGATCCACATTAAGAGGATATAACTCCGAAGAATATAACTATGCATTCTTTACTATAACTAGCAGAGATCCAAATATTGGAGGAATTGGAGCTACCATCTCATATAGTATTGGAAACTATTTAAATGATGGAGAAATTCTTGGCACATTTGACTCTTTAAATTCTTCAGGATCAGGAAGAGTTATTAATGTAAATTTACTACCAACTTTTGAAATTAAAACAAAAAAGAAAAAATTCTCCAATAATGAAATAGTTTTATCCAACAAATCAAAAGGAATTGTAGAATTTCATGATGAAAACAGAAACATATTAAAAGTTTCTACATCTGATCAATTTTTAGTTGGAGATGTTATTAGAGGAACATCATCCAATAGTATAGCATCTATAAAAAAAGTAGAGGAATTTAGAGTATTATTTAATGTTTCGGAGTCTTCGGTTGTCAATAAAGGATGGAGTAAAGAAACTGGATTTTTAAATTATAATAGCCAAAGAATACATGATAACGATTATTATCAATACTTCTCATACTCTGTTCAGTCTAAAGTTGAATTTGAAAAGTGGAATGAAAATGTAAGTATTCTCACTCATACATCCGGATTTAAAAAGTTTAGTGATTTGATCATTGATTCAGATTCTAAAAATTCTGGAATGTTAAAGGAACAGACAGGAAGTAGTATTGAGGGAATAGCAGACATTTATAGCATTTTTAATATAAATTGCTATCCAGACTTTGATTTGGTGAGAGAAAATAATATTACCATTGATTCTCGAATCGGATCAAATGAGATAACATTTAATTCTAAAATAATTCAAGATTACATTGAATTGATTGGCAATAATGTTTTAGTCATTGATGATATATCTTCATCATTTAACAGTAATAGATCAACTAATAATTTTAGCGTAGTAAGTTCTTTCCTTACATCAGAAATTCAATCACAAAAATACTTTTTTAGTGTTCAAAATAAAATTTCTGCGGATGAAATTGAAGTTGGAATCATAAGTTTAATTCAACACGAACAATTCGCATATATTAATCAGTATGGTTTTGTTCCTACATTTTCTACCTTAGGATTTTTTGATACTTCTATTGTCGGGGATTCTCTTCAGATAGAATATTATCCAATTAAATTTACTGAGGATAGTTATGATGTAAACATACTTTCATTCAATTTTGCTGATATATCTAGTGGAATTGGAACTACTATGACTGATAATTTATCTGTTGGAGATATTGTTAATATTCAATCAGAATCTTCATCAGTCAGTACTTCTTCAACTACAACTATTTTAAGTATCCCTACATCATATAGAACATCTAAGGTATTGGTTCAAATTGGATCCACCGATAGAAGTTATTGTGAATTTAATGAATTAACCATCTTGCATGATGATTTAAATGTAGATATTCTAGAATATGGATTATTAACTTCATCAAATATTCAAAGTTATTCTGGTGGTGATGGTGAAGGAATTTATACTGCAAGTATAGATGGTGGAAATTTAATTCTAAAAATGAACCCAATTGTTGGTTATGGAAGCTCAATTAATATTAATACTTTTGCAATATCAATAGCAAACCAATCATCAAGCGGTGTAGGAACTCATCAGTATTCCTCAGGAGAAATTGAATCGGGAGTAGTTTCTATATCGTCTTCTTCTTCTCCAACACCTCAAGTTATTTCCGAATTTACCACAAAAAGTACTGGTTCTTATTATGTCGTAAGTATTGGAGACACTACAAATAATAACTATCAGACTTCAGAAATAGTTGTTGTTGGTAGTGGATTAACTTCTTCTATTACAGAATTTGGCATCATTTATTCTAACGAAAGTCTTGGAGTATTTACGAGTGATGTTTTAGATACAAAAACTAGATTATTATTCACACCTCTACCTGATATTGATGTTGAAGTAAGATATTCTAAATTTTTACTATCAGAATTCAACGAATCCTATGAGAATAAGAAATCATTCACGAATAGTTCTAGTATTTCATTTAGTAATGGAGAATATCTAGGAACATTGCTAAATCTTAAGCAAAGTTTTGACTTAACATACAATCAAATTCCTATTTTCCAAAGAAACTTTGTTGGAAGTTCTTCAACATCAGTAAATGTAGATAAAGATACTATTGAATTTGTTGGAGGTCACTTTTTTGCAACCGGCGAAGAAATAGAGTATTCATATCCAGATTCGGATGAATCCACGGAAAATGCAATTGGAATTGCTACAACTAGTATAATTGGAATTGGATCTACAAATAAACTTCCAAAAACTTTATACATTGTCAAAGAAAACGACTTTAAAGTTAAAGTTTCCGCTTCGTCTTCAGATGCATTATCTACTATTCCGAGGGTTTTGAATTTAACATCTCTTGCGCCAGAAGTTTTAGGAAGACCAATACATTCATTCGTGGCAAAGAAACAAAATTCAAAATGCTTAATAACAATTGATAACGTGATACAATATCCGGTTGTTTCTTCAGGAACAACAACGGGTCTATCAACTTCTTTATCTAGATTCGGTTCTTTTGTTGACATAATTAATCCTGAAGATTTTATTGGTGGAGATTTAATCAAGATTAATAATGAGATTATGCAAATTAGGTCTGTTGGATTTCAAACATCTGGAAGACTTATTGTAAGAAGACCACTATTAGGAACAATTTCACAGGAACATGATCAGTTTGATGTTGTAACCAAAGTAAAGGGAAATTATAATATTATTAATAACACAATTTATTTTTCCGATCCTCCCTATGGAAAAATTTTACAATCCAATACAAGCACAAAGTATGACGAAGTTGATTATCTTGGCATAAAAGATACATCTACATTTAGTGGCAGAGTCTTTTTAAGATCTGGCATTGAAAATAGTTTGTTTGATACTTATGAGAAAAATTATGTTTTTGACGAAATATCATCCGAATTTACAGGGTTCACTACTCAATTTAACATCACTTCAAATTCAACTAATATAAATGGAATATCTACTTCAAATGCAATTATTTTAATTAATAATGTTTTCCAATCTCCAAGCAAAACAAGTGGAACAATACAAAATAATCAATATACTTTAAAAGAGAATTCTGGAATAACTTCTATTTCTTTTGATGGCAATACAAATATAAATTATGATTATGATATTAATTTAACTAATATTCCGAGAGGAGGAATAATTGTTTCTGTGGCGTCAACGCACGGGTTTGGGTATCAACCTTTAGTGTCTGCTGGAGGAACTGCCATAGTTTCTGCTGCGGGAACAATATTATCAGTTAGTATTGGTAACAGTGGATCTGGATATAGATCTGGAATTCAAACCACAGTTAATGTTGGCGTAACAACTTCTGATGTTGGAACACCAAATATTCATTATATTGGCACAGCATCTATTATCGATGGAAGTATTGTAAGTGTTGCTATTACTAATCCGGGAATAGGATACACTACATCAAATCCGCCTATTGTAATTTTCGATTCCCCACTTTCTTATAGTGATATTCCTTTGGTTTATAGTTCTGGTGTTGGTACTTCTGGAATTGGCACGGGAGCTAAAGTAAACATTGTTGTAGGTCAGGGATCAAGTGTTATTAATTTTGAAATTAAAAATTATGGTTTTGGATATAGAGTAGGAGATGTTTTGACAGTTTCTTCAGGGGGAGTTTCTGGTATTCCAACAAATACATCTTTATCATTTGAGGAGTTTCAAATAACTGTAGATAAAACTTATAGCGACAACTTCGTTGGTTGGTCACTCGGAGATTTGCAAGTTTTAGACTCCATTGAAAATCTCATTGACGGATCCAGAAAATTATTCCCAATTAAAATTGACGGGCAACAAACGTCAATAAGAGCGAAAAAGGGGTCAAAAATTGATGTTCAAGCAACACTTTTAGTTTTTATAAATGATGTTTTACAAGTTCCCGGTGAAGGATACTTATTCTCCGGAGGAAGTGTAATTGAATTTGTCGAGGCTCCAAAAATTGAAGATAGTATAAAAATACTTTTATATAAAGGAACAGGTGGTGTCGATGTTCAAAATGTAGATATTTTGGAACAGGTTGAGATTGGAGATACTATTAATATTAATTCTAATAATTCATTACTAGATGAAAATGAACGACTTATTGAACAAATTACAAATAGTGACCTAGTGGTTACAAATCCTTATTTTGGAATTGGTATTTCTTCCAATCTTCTTTTAAAGAGACCCGTAACCTTGTGCAAACAGACTGAAGATAAATTCGTGAATGGAAAATATATTGGAAAGACTAGAGTGATGTATGAACCACTAATTTATCCCACAACAAACATTATAAGTAATGTTAGCACTTCTTCTACTGTGATATTTGTAGAAAATGTAAAAACTTTCTTTGATAGCGGTAGAGAATATGTTCAGGATGGAACAAATAATATTCCACAGAAATCATTTAAAATAATCTCCCAAGATAACTTAGTATCAGCATCAGCAACTGCAATCGTTTCTTCTGCAGGAACTATATCATCAATTGTAGTTTTAGATGGTGGAGTTGGTTATTCCACATCACCAGCAATTATAATTCAAAACCCAGTTGGATATGGTTTGACGGTGGGAATAGGAAGCACTGCTTTAGCAACATCCGTTATATCGGTTGGTGGAACGGTTTCCTCTATAATTATAAATGATTCTGGTATTGGATATACATCATCAAATCCACCTCTAATAATTATAGAATCGCCATCTTTAATTCAAGAGGATATTACAAGTGCAAGCTATCATGGAGATTTTGGAATTATTGTCGGAATTTCCACTACTTCAGTTGGCGTAGCTTCTACGGGAATAGCATTTGATCTTTTTATTCCCCCATTGTCTTACGTTAGAAATTCTTTGATAAATCCATTTGTTGGAATAGCATCTACTGGTATCAGTGGAATTCAAACGGGATATTTATTTGTTGTAACAAATTCTAACATTGGAAATGGAGTTACTGCTCTCGATTCTTCAGGATCTATTGTTGGTATTGGTACTACATTTTTAGATAACATTTACAGTGCTACTTCGGTTTCTATTGCACAAACATCTGTTCCAGGAATAGGTATAACATATGTAACTAGAGTTATTGCAAGTGTTCAAAATTACAATGGGTTAACCGGAACTGGGTATAGTGAATTTTTTGGAAATTATTCTTGGGGACTTATTAGTGATTTTACTAGAAAAACCCCCAAACAGTTCACTGCAAATATTAATGGATATGCTGGAATTTCAACTTCTCCTAGCGTGATAAGATCAAATTCTCTTAAATATATTGGTTATTCCACAACATAAATAAATAAAAAATCTCAAAATGTCTGCAATTATAACTGACCAATTACGGATATTGAATGCCAAGAACTTTGTTTCATCGGCAACATCTTCCTCCAATTCATATTATGTTTTTATTGGATTACCGAATGCATCAGAATATGATTCTGATTGGGATATCAACCCACCGGCACCCAAAGATAGTTTTGATGATGAAAATGATTATTGGGATACTACAATTGCATTAAAAAAAATTAAACCGGAAGATGTTAAACAAGTAGTTAGAAAGATTTCTTGGCAATCTGGGACTACTTATGACATGTATCGTCATAAAATTAGTCGAAATAATTTATCACTCCCTTCACAAGCAACTAATTTATATTCCGCAAACTATTATATCGTTAATAGCGAATATAAAGTTTATGTTTGTATTCATAATGGATCAGATCCGGAAAATCCGGAAGGAAAACCATCTTTGGATGAACCAACTTTTATTGATTTTGAACCAAGACCTGCAGGAACTAGTGGTGATGGGTATTTGTGGAAATATCTTTATACTATTTCACCAAGCGATATTATTAAGTTTGATGGAATTAATTATATACCAGTTCCAAAGGATTGGGGGAATGACGAAAGCACTTCGTTAATAAAAGAAAATGCAAAAACGTCATCGCAAATTAAGAATATAATTATTAGAGATAGGGGAAATAATTTAGGATCCCCGGGAATTTATTCAAACATACCAATTAAAGGTGATGGAACTGGAGCAACCGCAACAATTGTTATAAATGATAATTTTCAAGTAGAATCAATAACTGTTTCTAATGGAGGTTCTGGTTATACCTATGCATCCGTAGATATTGAGTCTAGTGATATATCTACAACGGAGATCGGTTATTCTTCTCCCGTTTTTGAAGTGGTTATTCCTCCCTTGGGTGGTCATGGGTATGATATTTATAGAGAACTTGGTGCATATAATGTTCTAATTTATTCTAGAATAGAAAATGATTTAGAAAATCCAGATTTCATCATAGGCAATCAAGTAGCAAGATTTGGAATTATAAAAAATCCACTTGGATTTAACTCCGATCAAATTTTAACTGACGATAAAGTTAGTGCCGTTTATGCTATGAAATTGGGAGGAAATTTTCAAGATGCTGTTTATGCTCCAGATAGTTTAATTACACAAACAGTATCTACAGGAACAACAGCGGTTGGTAAAGTTATTTCCTACGATTCTAACACTGGGATTTTAAAATATTGGCAAGATAGAACTCTATACGGGTTTAATTTTGATGGTAGTGACAATTTTTCGCCAACATATGGATTTGAATCTATAAAATTTACTTCTTCCCCAGGAACAGGGGGAAATTTATCCATAGTAGGAGATGATTATTCTTTATTAATTGATGTGAGTTTTGGTACAGAAGTATCTCCATCCTCAAGTATTGTCATAAATAATAAGACATATTACTTAGGTCAAGAGTTTGTAGAAGGAATGGCATCTCCTGAAGTAAAAAAACATTCTGGAGACACATTATATGTTGATAATAGACCTTCGATCACAAGGTCTCAAAATCAAAAAGAAGACGTTAAGATCATTTTGCAATTTTAAAGAATCATGCCACAAAAAACAAATTTAAATGTATCTCCATATTTTGATGATTTTGATAAGGATAAAAACTATCAAAAAGTTCTTTTTAAGCCCGGATATCCCATCCAGGCAAGAGAACTAACAACTTTACAATCCATTCTTCAGAATCAAATTGAGCAGTTTGGAAACCATATATTTAAAGAAGGATCGGTAGTGGTTCCAGGTCTCATTAGAATTGATAATCCACTTTATGCAGTGGAGATTGAAAATTCATACAATGGAACTCCAATATCATTATATTTCTCCAATCTTTTAGGGAAAAAAATTAGAGGATCTATAAGTGGAGTTTTGGCCGAAGTAGTTTATACACTCAATGAAAATGATTCTGAAAGAAATAGTTTTACATTATATGTAAAATATCTAGAAAATGGCGGCGCTAATTTTGAAAATTTTCAATTTTCTGATGGCGAAACATTAATTTTACAATCACCCCTAACCTATGGTGATCTTGGATTTACAATACAAGCGAATGAAGGAATTTGTAATACAAAATCATCAAATGCAAATTCAGTAGGATCTTCTGCAATTGTAAATGATGGAGTTTATTTTATTCGTGGTAATTTTGTAAGTGTTAAAACTCAAAGAATTATTTTAGACCAGTATAGTTCTACACCATCATATAAAATAGGATTTGATGTAGTTGAAAGTATAGTTTCTTCGGACGAAGATGAATCTCTTTTTGATAATGCAAAAGGATTTTCTAATTATGCGGCGCCAGGATCCGATAGATTCAAAATAGAGATATTTCTTGCGAAAAAAAATATAGACGATTCCGAAACAGATAACTTCGTAGAGATATTAAGAGTTGAAAATGGAAATCTAATATTCAAGAAAGAAACTACTCAGTATAGTTTAATTCGTGATGAGTTAGCAAAAAGAACTTATGAGGAATCTGGAAATTATTATATTAAACCATTTAATGTTACGGTAAGAGAGTCATTAAACGATAGAGTAAGATCTGATGGTTTATATTATAGCAATGAACTTACTGCAAATGGAAACACTCCATCTGATGATTTACTAATTTATAAAATAAGCTCTGGAAAAGCATATGTTAATGGATATGATGTCGAAAAAATTTCTTCGGTAGAGTTAGTATCCGAAAAACCAAGAACCACAAAAACTATTGAAAATGAAGTTATACGTTATGATGCAGGAACTTCTTTAATTTTAAATAGAGGTTTTGGATCCCCTACAGTTGGACTAGGAACAACGGCATTTGTATCTTTGATGAACTCAAGGATAGGAGTTTCATCTCATGTTGCAGCTGGCACAACAATTGGTGTAGCGAGAGTGTATGATTTTATTCCAGAAACCAATTATGTTGATGATAAAAGTCGTCTCAATTTAAGATTATTTGATATCGAAACTTTTACTCGGATTGGATTAACTACAAGCATCTCTTCCTTAGAAACACCTGCGTTAATTAAAGGAAAAAGAAGTGGAGCATCCGGATTTCTAAAATCAAGTATTACGAACAATAGAATCCTAACTCTTTATGGTGTATCTGGAACGTTTCTAGAAAATGAACCAATCACAATAAATGGTTTAGATGATGGAAGGTTAATAAATGAAGTCACTGACTTTAATATTAGTGATGTAAAGTCTATTTACTCCTCTAGTGGAATTTCTACTTTTAATAGTGATGTTGTTTTATCTCAAAAAGAATTAATATCGCCAAGTGGAACAATTTTCACAATTACTGCATCTAGTGGGGGAATAAGCACTATATCTGCTGGACTTGATGTTGTCTTTACAAACAAAATTAAGTCTGGAGATATTGTTTCATATGCTAGCACTATTTTAGGTGGAGATGTAATCTATAACAAAGTAGAAAACGTCGCTAACGATGGTCTCTCATTTACAGTTTCCGGAATTACTTCAGTTTCTTCTATATGTGATGGAAAATTGCCATCAGAATTGATTGAGGTAGCTAATATAATTAAACTCACTGGACTAAGTGAATCTTCAAATACTTCATTAATGACTAAATTGAGGTTTGATAATATTTCAAATATTAGTTTAGAAAGTCAAGAAATACTACAACGAAGAGAATTTAATAATCAGGTTTTTTCTAACGGATATATAACTTTAACCCTAACGGAACCTGATTTATATTTTGCTTCTTTTGATGAGGATAGATTTGTAATAATTTATGCTGATGGATCAATAGAACCAATGAGGTTCGATAAGTATGATCTCGATACAACTGGAAAAATTCTTACTTTTTATGGATTAACACGTACGAGTGGAACGGCAACAGTAATAACAACTGTTAAAAACGTTAATCCAAGTTTTAAAATAAAAAATTTCAACACAGCATCAACATTAGTTATTGACAAATCACGAAATGTAGCATCTGGTATTGGTACAACGACGCTTAATGATGGATTAGAGTATAGTGGAGTTTATGGGGTAAGAGTTCAAGACGATGAGATATGTCTAAATGTTCCAGATATTGTCAGAGTTCTTGCTGTTTATGAATCTTCTGACACTTCTGAACCACAACTACCAAGAATTCAACTTACTGGATTTACCGGTGCTTCAAATACCAACCAAGATTTTGTAATTGGTGAACAAATTACAGGAAAATCAAGTGGTGCAGCTGCATTAGTTGTAGGAAAAATATCTGTTGATTCTCTAGAATATATTTACTTAAATAGAAATCAATTTTCTGTAGAGGAAGTTATCACTGGAGAACAATCAAAAGTTAACGCAACAATAACATCTAAAATAATATCTACATCAAAAGATATTAGTCAAAATTTCTTTGTAGATGATGGGCAACGATCAACACATTATGATTATGGTAGACTTATTAGAAAAGAAAATACAAGTATCCCTACTAGAAAATTAAAAATAGTTTTTCAAAATTATACAATTAATTCAGGTGACACTGGAGAATTTGTTGCAGTCAATAGTTACCCGGCAAATTCATTTAAATATGATATTCCTTTATATGAAAATCGTAGATTATCAGATCATATTGACATAAGACCAAGAGTTTCTCCCTTTGTCTTGGATGCAAATTCAAAATCACCATTTGAGTTTGAATCAAGAAACTTTAGCGGAGAAGGGCAATATTCTAAATATACACTGTGTCCAGATGAAAATTTAATTTTATCATATTCATATTATTTGCCCAGAATTGATATAATATATCTGAAACAAGATGGTTCTTTTGAAGTTGCAAAAGGAATTCCTAATGAATCACCATCAACCCCAGATTTTCCACCAAATACACTTGATATTGCAAGTATTACGCTTCCACCTTATCTCTATAATACGAAAAACGTAAAAATTGATATTTCTCAACATAAAAGATATAGGATGGAGGATATTTCTCTCCTAGAGGATAGAATTAATAGGTTGGAAAAATATACTACACTTTCTATGCTGGAAAGTAAAACTGAAAATTATAGTATAAAAGACTCAGTTACTGGATTAGACAGATTTAAATGTGGATTTTTTGTTGATAATTTTGATTCTCATGCATATCATGATTTGCAAAACCCTCTATTCAGATCATCTGTAGATTTTTCATCAAATACATTAAGACCTTTACATTACACAACTTCTTTAGAATTAGAGCTAGGTAGCGAAGCAATTGCCGGATTTACTGATACTTTTTCTGCAAACTCCGATAAGAGCTACCCATCAGATATTGGATCTCCTAATATTACAAAAACGGGAGAATTAATTACATTAAGTTATAATAGTACAATATTTGATTCCCAAACGTATGCATCAACAACAGAAAATGTTGTTCCATATCTAATTGGATATTGGGAGGGAACAATAGAACTTCGTCCAAGTTTTGATGATTGGATTGAAGAGAAGGTAATAACTAAAGAAACCACAATAGATAATTCTCCGGTAATAAAAGATAATCTTGATGACATTCCAATTTCTTCTCTACCACCATCACCAAATTCTGGGGTTCCTCCTTTCGATTGGATTGCCAACGCTAGAGACATTTTAACTGACAATTTGTTACTAAAAAGAAGAAGGTGGAGATTGATAAATGGAAAATATTATTCATTTGGAAGATATGGAAGATATTATAGAAATAAATGGTTAAGAATTGGAAGTCGTTATAGTAAAGGCACTGTAGAATTAATTTCTAGAGATTTAGTTGATAGGAAAGTAAGTAATGGAATTGTTAATGGAACTACCATTCATCTTGAGTGGGACAGCAGAAACGCAAAAAAAATATTCAAAAAAAATAAAAATGGAATTAGTTTTGCTGATTTAGTTAGACAGCTTGTTCCACCTGATATTGCAGAGGACTACATTACAAGGATTTTAAATTCTCGTTCCGGTCGAGGGAGAAAGAGAAATAGAGGAATTATCAGTCTAGATTTTACTCCACCAGCAAATCAAACATCTCCAACTCCTCCAATTGAGGAAGATGAATCACCACCTTCTTTTGAGGATGAATTTGATACAAATACGGAAGTAATGATAGACAAGAATACTGAAAATATCCAGTATTTGAGAAGTAGAAATATTGAGTTTGATATCAAGAATCTTAAACCAAGATCAAAATTCTCACCTTTCTTTGAAAATATAGATGTTTCCAACTACATCATTCCAAAACTTCTTGAAATTAGTATGATTTCTGGTTCTTTCCAAGTAGGAGAGACTGTAGAAAGTGATCCACATTTTACAACGGCAAAAATCAAATTTAGGTTATGCACACCAAACCACAAAACAGGTCCGTATAGTGAACCACAAGAAACATATAAGCTTATACCATACACTCAAACTGCACCCGAGGTAGTTTATTCTGGATCATCTACAGTATTGAATGTAGATACTAGATCTTTACAATTACCAACAGAGGTTGAATTTTTTGGTTCTGTTGGTGTTGGAATGAAACTAATCGGTAAAACATCAGGTGCTGTTGCTACTATTACCGATATTCGTTTAGTGTCTGATAATAATGGCAGACTCATAGGATCTTTATTCATTCCAGATTCAACTGTTCCAGGAAATCCAAAATGGATAAACGGACAAAATACTTTCAAAGTGGTAGGAAACACTCTCAGTGTTGGATCCAATAATATTTCATCACTTTCATCAACAGCAGATTCTAGCGCGGAAACAGAATTTACGTCATCTGGGTCTATAGAAATTACTGAAATTAACATAATTACAACGAGAACTCCATTAGTTTCAAATCCGAAGCCATCAATTCCAGAACCACCTACATTACCTGATCCCAATTTACCTGAAGAAAGTGATGCTGACGTAGAAATTTGCAGTAGTGTTTCTGTTAATAAAAACCCAGCATTAACCACAGCAAGTGAAGCATTGTGTGGATGGTTTTCTAGAGTTTCTGACGATGATAATTCCCCATATGAGAAGGCTGGAGATGTTGTCATTAAATGGAATGGTGCAGTAGTATATGATAGTTCTTCTGGAACTGGATCTTATGCAAGACAAAGAGTAAGTGCTTATTCTGGGCAAGTTGATTCTAGAGTAGGAAATGCTCCAATTGCAGATTATCGAGATTTTGTAAGGCCAAGAAATTTTATTAGATTTAGAACAACTTCAATTCTTAAAACAGTTAAGCATATTGGAACTTGGGGAATTCGTGTTGGAGATTATGTATATTTTCCAATATTGAGAACCGGCAAATTTAATTTAACAAAGAATACTTGGCCAGCTCCTGCAGATTCACTTAGACCCAATTCCACCGGAGTTTCTAGTTGGGATGTTGCTCGCATAAAAGCATCTTTACTTCCAGAAGGAAGATCATCGAGGAGGAGACAAGTAAGAAAAGATCCTCTAGCACAATCCTTCTTTGTCGAAGATGAAACTGGTATATTTTTAACCGGAGTTGATATTTTCTTTGAAACCAAAGATGATGATATTCCAGTTACTTTGCAATTAAGAACTATGATTGCAGGGGTTCCCAGTAACGTTATAATTCCATTTTCAGAAGTTACATTAGAACCAGAAAATGTAAATGTTTCATCCGATGGAAGTGTTGCGACGAGATTTGTGTTCCCATCTCCAGTATACTTATCACCAGCACAAGAGCAATCAGTTAGAGTAAATGAGGTTCCAAACTCAGAATATTCAATTGTTCTTCTTTCCGATAGTCCCAACTACAGGGTCTTTATTTCTAGATTAGGAGAAACCGATATTCTTACAGGAACTAGAATATCAACTCAACCAACTTTAGGAAGTCTCTTCAAATCCCAAAATGGAACTACGTGGACTCCTTCGCAATTTGAAGATCTAAAGTATGTAATTTATAGAGCTTCATTTGTTAATGAAGGAATTGTTAGATTCTTCAATCCCAAACTTTCTGTTGGAAATAACAAGTTGACAGTAACATCAACAAATAGTTTTACTCCTTTATCTAAAAAAATTATTGTTGGTTTGGGTTCCACTGGATTTGATGTAGAAAATGTAGTTCCAGGAGTTACTCTGTCACAAAATTCAGCGACAGGAACTTTAATCGGTATTGGGGGAAGTATATCTACATCTCAATCCGGCGTAATAATATCAAATGTTGGAATTGGTTATAGTGTGGGAACTTTTACAAATATATCACTCCAAACAGAAACTGGTAATGGAACAGGCGCAGTGGCAACAATTGGAGTTACCACGGCAGGAATTTCTACAGTTACTATAACATCTGGTGGATTCGGATATTTAATAGGAGATTCGCTGAGAATTCCAAGATTAGAAAATCTTGGATATGGAGGAAAAGTTACTGTTGTATCAATTGGATCAACAAATACATTTATTATAGATGAAGTTCAAGGAACATTTTCTTCCGGAATTACAACAATTAATTATATCAATTCTTCAGGCATAACAACACAAATCGGAGCTGGAGTGACTATATCTACAATTATAGAAGATCAATATTATGATGGGCTTCACATGAAAGTTTTCCATCAAAATCATGGAATGCATTCTCCAGAAAATTATGTTAAAATTGAAGAATTTAGACCAACTTCAGATACATTTAATACAATATTATCTGAAGAATTAGGTGACTCCGATACTTCAATATCTGTTCAATCTGGCGCAGGTTTCACGCAATTTGAGGGGAAACCGGTTAGTGCATCAAATGTTGGATATGTAATCATTGGCAATGAAATTATTGGATATACTGGAGTTTCTGGAAATGTTTTGACTTCTATTACAAGGGGTGTAGATGGATCTCAGGCTCAATCTTATGACATTAATTCACCAGTATTTAAATATGAATATAATGGAATTTCTATAAGAAGAATTAATAAAGTTCACAATTTTTCTGAAGTAGATACAAACACTCACCCAATTGATCTTAATAGTTACTATATCAAAATTGACACTGGTTCCACTGATTTTGATGGTGTTGGTATTGGATCGGATAGATCCAATGACTTATACTTCAGCAAAACAATTCAATCAGGAAGAGCTGGAACAATTCTTTCAAATAACATCCAATATGAAGTTCTTGGTTTAAAAATTAACAGTGTTGTTTTATCCGAAACTGATATGACATCTAGACTAAGAACCTTTACTGGCACGAGTGTTAGTGGAAATGAAAAATCTTTTGTTGATGCAGGATATCAAGATTTTCCATTAAACGGAAGACTTTATTTCCAATCACCAAGAATCATTTGCTCAGACATTAATGAGCAAAAATTCATCACAGAATCTCCACAAAGAAAATCTTTCAGTTTAGACATTTTAATGAGCACAAATGATGAAAGAGTTTCTCCTGTCATTGATATTAACCCACCACCTTCACTATTATTAACCTCGAATTTAATTAACAATCCAGTAGGATTAGATGAAGTTTCTAGTTATGCAGACAGTTTGGAAGTTAGGGGAGTTGATAATGATCCACACGCAGCTGTATACGTCACTGAACCAATTTATTTGACCATTCCAGCTAATTCAATTAATGTTATTCTTTCCGCAAACAAAAATGAAACTAATGATATAAGAGTTCTTTATCAAATTTTTAGACCAGACCAACCTATTGATCAAGATTCTTTTGAATTATTCCCAGGATATTCTAACTATAAACTGGATGGAATTGGTAGGAGTATAATTGATACCTCATTAAGTGATGGATCTTCTGACATCTTTGTTAAAGAATCAAACGATGGGGAATTTAAGGAATACACTTATACCGTTGATAATTTACCACCATTTACTGCATTTGCTATTAAGATTGTAATGGCAGGAACAAATCAAGCGTCTCCTCCATTATTGTCTCAACTTAGAGCGATTGCAACCAGATTACCCGAAGTAGATTAATTAAACTATGGAACACATAAAGGTAAAAGATAAAAACTATTTGATGAGAAATATTGAAAGTAATGCTATTATTAATAATGACCTAAATGGTTATATTGAATATGAAAATAATTATAAAAGACTTTATAATCAAAATAAAAGGATAGATCAGGTGGAAAAAAACGTCAATCAAATTAAAAATGATTTGGATGAAATTAAAATTTTACTGAGGAATTTGGCAAATGGATCATAAAGATATCTCTATAGAAAATATGAGTAAATTATTTGAATATGAAAAAATATCTAGAGATATAGATAGTATAGATGATATTGAAACTTTGAAAAGTTTAGCAAAATCTTATATCAAATTATATTTTAAACAACAAGAAGTAGTAGCGAGTTTTAAATTCTAATGGCACAACCATCCACTAGGCAAGAACTTATTGATTATTGCAAAAGAAAATTGGGATATCCAGTTTTAGAAATTAATGTCGCAGACGAACAGATTGAAGATCTAGTGGATGATGCTATACAGTTCTTTCAAGAAAGACATTTTGATGGAGTTTATCCAACATTTTATAAGTATCAAGTAACACAAGAAGATATTGATAGAGGAAGAGCTGGATTTGGATCCAAAGCTACAAGTTCAGTTGGTATAGCAAGCACATCAGCTGTAGCAAACATAGTAGGAACTGCGACAACATTTACTTTTTATGAAAATAGTAACTATTTACAAGTTCCACCAAACATAATAGGAATTAATAAAATATTCATGTTTGATGGAGCAAATACAATCACTCACAATATGTTTAGTGTTAAGTATCAGTTATTTTTAAATGATGTTTATTATTGGGGAACAACTGAACTTTTGAGTTACGCTATGGTTAAAACATATCTTGAAGATTTGGATTTCTTATTAAATACCCAAAAGCAGATAAGATTTAATAAAAGACAAGATAGACTGTATCTTGATATAGACTGGGGATCGGTAACGGAGGGGCAAATTTTTATTATAGATTGTTATTCAACTCTTGATCCAAATGATTACTCAAAAGTTTGGAATGACTCTTTTCTAAAACCATATTTAACTTCTTTAATTAAAAAGCAATGGGGGCAAAATATGATGAAATTTACTGGAGTCAAACTTCCAGGGGGTGTTGAGTTGAATGGAAGACAAATGTATGATGATGCCCAAAGGGAGATTGACATGTTAATGGAAAGAATGTCAAATACTTACGAACTTCCACCTTACGATATGATCGGATAAACTCATGCTCAATCCATTTTTTCTTCAAGGATCTCAATCAGAACAAAGCCTTATTCAAGATTTAATCAATGAGCAATTGAGGATGTATGGAGTTGAAGTTTATTATCTTCCAAGACAATTTGTTACAGAAAAAACAGTATTAAGAGAAGTTATTGAGTCAGAATTCAATAATGCATATCCAATTGAAGCTTATTTGGAAAGTTATGAGGGGTATGGTGATAATCCAACTATTTTATCGAAATTTGGCATTCAAGCCTTAAATGAAGTTACTCTCACAATTTCAAGAGAGAGATATAACAATTATATCTCACCGCTTATAAAAAGTCAACCAAATATAAAAGTATCATCTCGACCAAAAGAGGGAGATTTAATTTATTTTCCTCTCGGAAAAAGATTATTTGAAATTAAGTATGTTGAGCATGAAAAACCATTTTATCAACTTCAGGGATTATATACTTATGTTTTAAAATGTGAACTCTTTAGGTATGAAGATGAAATTGTTAATACTTCTATTGATGAAATTGATGAATTGCTTGTACCAAAAAATATCGGTAATATTGTCAATTTCACTATGGTTGGAACTGCAGTAACAGCTTTTGCAACTGCAGCAATCGTAAATGGTGGAGTTCGATATATTACAGTTACCAACCGTGGAGGTGGATATACAAGCACACCTACTGTTGGAATTTCTTCTGCTCCATCTGGAGGTAAAACTGCTATAGCAATTGCTCAGATGATTGGTGGCATTGTGGTTTGTAATGACAATATTTTTCCCAATGCAAAATCGGTTCAAAGCGTTCAAATAGTAAATTCTGGATACGGATATACAGTTGCACCGGCAGTTAGATTTATTGGTGGAGGGGGGAATGGAGCTACTGGAATTTCCTCTATTGGAGATGGTATTGTTGGAGTAATTACAGTAACAGATGGTGGTTCTGGATATGTTACTCCCCCGACAATTACATTTACGGGAATCTCATCAGTTTCTGCTGCTGCAACTGCTATTGTTTCTGCTGCCGGTTCTATTACAGCGATTTATATTACAAATTCTGGATTAGGATATACGGTTCCACCATCAATTTCTATCGAAAGTCCTCCAATTGTTTCTATAGGAGATTTTGTATTTAATGAGGTGGTGACAGGTTCTCAAAGTGGATCTACTGCTATAGTTAAAAATTGGAATTCAACAACGAATATACTTCAACTTTCAAATGTAGATGGCGACTTCATAAGAGGAGAAACACTTGTAGGATCTGAATCAAGTGCTTCTAGATCCATATTCTCTTTTGATGAATTTTCTGCAGTTGATGATGGATATGCCAATAACAAATCAATTGAAGAAGAATCTGATTCTATTATTGACTTCAGTGAAGTTAATCCTTTCGGAATGCCTTAAGTTACCTAAATATTAGTTATATCATAAGTTAATCAAATGTTTGAATATTTTTATCACGAAATACTAAGAAGAACTGTAATTTCTTTTGGTTCTTTATTCAATAATATAAGTATTAGACACAAAAATAATTCTGATGATGTAGTCAGTATTATTAAAGTTCCTTTGGCATATGGACCAACTCAAAAATTTCTTGCAAGATTGAATCAATCGGAAAATCTAAGTAAACCAGTTCAAATTACATTACCAAGAATGTCTTTTGAATTTACAGGATTAACTTACGATCCCGGAAGAAAATCAACTACTACACAATATTTTACAGTAAAATCTTCAGAAGATAGCACAGAAACTAAAAAAGCATATTTACCAGTTCCATATAATATGCAATTTGAATTGAGTATAATGTCAAAATTAAATGACGATGTTCTTCAAATTGTGGAACAAATTTTACCATATTTTCAACCAGCATACACGCTAACTGTGGATTTGGTTGATACGATTAATGAAAAAAGAGACATTCCTGTTATTTTAGAAAATATAACTATGCAGGATGACTATGAAGGTGATTTTAATACAAGAAGAGTTTTAACTTATACTTTAAGATTCACTGCAAAAACTTACTTATTTGGTCCAATATCTTCTGTCACAAAAGACGTTATCAAAAAAGTTTCTCTTGGATTTGTTTCTGGAGATACAAAATCCGTCACGAGAGATGTTGTTTATACTGCAAATCCAAGAGCAATACAAAATTATACCGGAATTGTAGTAACTAATTTGACTAACGATATATCAGTTACAGATACTACCATAACAGTAAATGACGCAAGTTCTATTGCAATCAATACTTATTTGGATATAGAAGGAGAAGAAATATTTGTATTGCAAAAATCAGGAAATGTTTTAACTGTTGAAAGGGGGAAAGATAACACAACAATTACTCCTCATTTAGCGGGATCTGAAATTAAATCAATTACTAACTCAGATAATTTATTAATTGAAGATGGTGATGATTTTGGTTTTAGTGGATCTTTTAATTAATAATAAAAAAATAAAATGACAAAAAAATTTGATAATCTTAACGAAACTTTTAACATAGAAAGCGAAATAGTTCCTATTGAATCTAAAACAATAGTTGAAAAAATAGAAAAAACTTCATCTGCAATTGATGACATTAGAAAAGACTATGATTATACTAGAGGAAATTTATACTCAATAATTGAAAAGGGTCAAGAGGCAATCAACGGGATTCTTGAACTTGCTCAAGAATCAGAAATGCCTCGTGCATATGAAGTTGCTGGTCAATTAATTAAAAATGTTGCTGATGCCACAGACAAATTAATGGATCTTCAAAAAAAATTAAAAGATATTGAAGAAGAAAATCCAAAGGGACCAACAACAGTTAATAATGCCCTTTTTGTCGGATCAACTGCTGAGTTAGCAAAATTACTCAAGCAACAGTCTAAAGAACAATAAATAGATACAGGTTCATTTTAATAATGTCTCTTATCAAGTCACACAAAACAATCGAACAAATAGCAAAGAAACATCACCTCGATATTTCTTTTATACAAAAGCAGCTTGATATTGGAGAGCCAATTGAGCATGAGCATACAAAAAATCATGATTTAGCAAAAAAAATTGCTCTTCAGCATTTAGATGAAATTCCTGATTATTATACCCGTCTAAAAAAAATGGAAAAAACTGCAAAAACGCAAGTTAAAGAACATTGTGGGTGTGAGAATGATGCGGTTAAAGATCTTGAGTTTGGCCTAAAAAAACTTCATAATACTTCATATAATTCTATTGACAAACTAATGCGTCAGATTATGAAAAAACATGACATGACTGCTAAACAACTTCATAATTCTTTTGTAAAAAAGCACAATAAAACTCCAGATGATTGGATTGCTAACTTGAAAGAAGGCAATCTTCATCATTGGTTTAAGGGATCAAAATCTAAAGATGGAAAACCCGGTTGGGTTCAATCAGATGGATCGCCATGTGCAAATGAACCGGGGGAAACTAAGACACCAAAATGTTTTAGTAGCGGAAGACTTGCTGCTCTCAAAAAAAAGGGAGAAAAGGGAGAATCTTTAATTAAGTCTGCAGTTCGTCGCAAAAGAGAAAAAGACCCCGATCAACAACAAAAATCTGGAGCAGCAAAACCAACATTGGTTTCAACTTTTACTAAGGGGAAAAGGAACCCAAATTATATAAAACCAGAACCAAAACTAAAGGAATCCATGATTATTAACGAAGCAGAAAAAGACCGACCGGGAAAAGGTAGTGGCAAAAAAGACGCTTGTTATCATAAAGTGAAATCTAGATATGACGTTTGGCCAAGTGCCTATGCTTCTGGGGCATTGGTTAAATGCCGTAAAGTTGGTGCCAATAACTGGGGAACTAAATCAGAGCAAACTATGCACGAAGAGAAAAGATATTGTCCTTTATGCAACAAAAGAGAAACTAGATCAGAGTGTTCTTATGGAAAAAAAGCATGGGATAAAGTTTCCGTTAAAGATCATGAATATTCTATGGCCAGATCTGAATTAAAAACTATCGCTAATGCAGTAAAAAGACTTCAAGCAAAAGTTGGTAAAGGTGAAGGTGATCTTGAAGCTTGGGTTCAATCTAAAATAACAAAAGCGGCAGATTATATTGATACTGCTGCAGACTACATTGCTAGCGGAGAAATGGAAGAGCAAAAGTTAGTTGATATAATTTTAGATGAAATTATATCTGAAAAATGTTGGTCTGGATATGAAAAGAAAGGCATGAAAACAATGTTTGGAAAAAAATATCCAAACTGCGTAAAAAAAGAAGATGTGACAATTGAAGATGCTGAAGGAAATACTTTTGCTGAAGTTGTTGATTTAATTGAACCCGAACCAATCAAAGGATTTAAATCCCAAATTAAAGAGGCAGTGAGACTTCAAGCACAAACTGGTAACGTTGTCGCTGTTACACTTTCTTGGAGAGGAAAATATTATTCGATGAGAATGTTCTTTCCTCAAGTCAAAATGCCTTCTCGTCAAGAAATTAATGCTGAACTACAAAAGGTTTATCCCGGATCAATATTAGTTTATCATTCAATTTCGGAAATTCAACCAGAACAACCTTTGATTCAAGTTTGTGGTTCTCAAGGCGGAAGTTCAGCAAAACTAGGATCTAATAAAAATTATGTAAAAGCAATGGGGGAGGAAGTTGAAATTGATGAAGATTGGCAAAAAGTTAATCGTCAAGACAAAACTGATGGATTAAGTCAAAAAGCAGTTAATGCTTATCGTAGAGAAAATCCAGGTTCAAAATTAAAAACTGCAGTAACCGAAAAAAATCCCACTGGCAAAAGAGCAAAGCGTCGTGCTTCATTCTGCCGTAGAATGAAAGGTATGAAATCAAAACTCACTTCAGCAAAAACAGCAAGAGATCCGGATTCAAGAATTAATAAAGCACTTCGTCGTTGGAATTGTAACTAATAAGTAGGTTTATTATGGCAAGTAATGATGTATATCTTGGTAATCCTTTATTAAAAAAAGCAAATACAACTCATGAATTTACTGAGGAGCAAGTTCTTGAGATTGCTAAATGCATGAAGGATCCTGTTTATTTTGCTAAAAATTATGTCAAAATTGTAACGCTTGATCACGGACTTCAAACATTTACTCCATATCATTTCCAAGAAAAATTAATTAGCAATTTTCATAAGCATAGATTCAATATCTGTAAAATGCCTCGTCAGACGGGTAAATCGACCACTGTAGTGGCGTTTTTATTACACTATGCTGTATTTAATGATAACGTAAATATAGGTATTCTGGCTAACAAAGCAGCAACAGCTAGAGAACTTTTAGACAGACTTCAAACCGCTTATGAAAATCTTCCAAAGTGGATGCAACAAGGTATTATTTCTTGGAATAAAGGTTCTCTTGAACTTGAGAATGGAAGTAAGATCTTGGCTGCTTCTACTTCTGCTTCTGCGGTTCGTGGTATGTCATTCAATATTTTATTTCTGGATG
>Ga0129333_10000403_pt1 | contig 34418 bp, 29 predicted proteins | sample CPB6_08_DNA_FD_94474 | JGI IMG/M metagenome (GOLD analysis project Ga0129333, IMG submission 94474) | Freshwater to marine salinity gradient microbial communities from Chesapeake Bay, USA - CPBay_Sum_0.6_0.8_DNA | ecosystem: Environmental > Aquatic > Marine > Coastal | place: USA: Chesapeake... | reverse complement strand
GGAGCAGGTACAGCTACTATTACTTACTCTACTACAGGTACTGGCGGTTGTGCCAATTCAACGGCAACCCGCACAGTTACAGTCACTGCCCCGCCTGTTGCGGGTACCCTTTCTGGAACACAAACTGTCTTTGCAGGAGCAACTCGAACTTTTGCTTCAACCTCTTCTGGTGGAAGCTGGTCTAGTAGTAATACGTCTGTTGCTACAGTTAATGCTTCTACTGGTGTGGTAACCGGAGTTGCAGCTGGTACTGCAACAATCACCTATACCGTTGCTGGAACTGGTGGCTGCTCCTCCGCTTCTGCTACCCGGTCAATCACAATATATAATTGCCCAACTATCCCGGCTTTAAGTTCAAGTGCGTATCCAGTTTGTGCGGATGCAAACTTTACGTTAACAGCTGCTGGATTAACTGGCATGTCTTCTTTCGCAGATGGTGTTGTTTTCAAATATTCTACAAGCCCTTTAGCAGATCCATATGTAGGGGGTACAGTAATAACCACTGTTCCTTTTGCCAGCTTGGAGGTCTCTTCTACAATTGCTCGTGCAACAACTTCACTCACCAATGGAGGCACTTACTACCTATATGCAATATTGGATACTATCCCAGATGGTGCAGGTTGTCGTCCATTTGCTACCACTACACTTGTAGTGAATCCAAAAGGTCAGGTTAACTTACCATCAAGTCAAGTTGTATGTTCAGGATCATCTATTGCCGCACAAACACTTTCCACTAGTAATAGTGGCGGCACTACCACTTATGCGTGGACTAATAATGCTACAAGTATTGGTTTAGCCGCTAGTGGAACAAGTGTGGTTCCTTCATTTACTGCCGTTCACACTGGCTCTGTTGGTGTAACTGCTACGGTCTCTATTGTGCCAACTTATACTGATGGAGGACTAAGTTGCCCTGGAGCGGCCTCCAGCTATAGCATTACCGTAAATCCTGTGCCTGCTTTATCTGCAGTTTCAAATCAGGTGCTTTGCAATAGCTCAACTGGTTCAATTAATTTTACAAATACTGCTTCAGGTTTAGTGAACTGGACAAATAGTAACACAGACATCGGACTTGCTGCAAGTGGAACTGGTAATATCAGCTTTACTGCAACCAATGCTGGTCCAGGTCAAATCTCTAGCACTATCACGGCTACTCCAGCCTATGAAAATGCTGGATTGAGCTGCGTTGGTTCAACAATTAGTTTTACAGTTACTGTTAATCCAAGTGGTCAAGTTAATACGGTGAGCAATCAGGTTCTTTGTGTAGGGTCACCAACTACAGCTGTTAATTTTACAACTGCAAATACCACTACTTCAACTCTTGGTACCCAAGATGCAACTAGTGGTACTATTTCAGTAGCTATTCCAGATAATTCAGCGGCGGGTATAACCTCTACCTTGTCTGTTAATCTACCTACTGGTGCAATTATTACTGGCATGCGTGTTACATTAAATGTGACGCATACTTGGATTAGTGATATGGTGATAAACCTGAAGGCTCCTAATGGCCAGGTTTTAAATCTGTTCAATGCACATGGCGGCAGCGGAGATAACCTCACTAACTCGGTGGTTAGTTCTGCAGGTACAGCCACTTTTGCAAGTGGTACACCACCCTATACAGGAACTTTTGCTGCAACGGGTGCATCTGGAGTTGGTCCTACTGGCTTCACATCCAATGCTGCCAGCTTTGCTTCACTCTATTCTACACCAAGTGGAAACTGGAGCTTAGCCTTACGTGATTTAGCTTTAGATGATTTTGGAACATTAACAAACTGGTCACTCAGCTTTGATTATGAAATACCTGTAGCGTATACTACATACAATTGGGTTAATAGTAATACTGGTGTTGGTTTAGCAGCTTCTGGAACGGGTAATATTGCCTCATTTACTGCTACTAACGCAGGGTCTACACCACTCACTTCTACTATCACAGTTACGCCAGTCTACACCAATAGCGGAACTAACTGTGCGGGTACTCCATCAACATTTACTTACACAGTAAATCCTCGTGTTACTGTTGATACTATTACTAATAAAACTTTCTGCGCAAATGCACTGTCAAGTGTTGCATTTACTGGAAATGCTACAGGTACAAACTATAGTTGGACCAATAGCAATACGGCAATCGGCCTAGCAGCAAGTGGAAATGGTGATTTAAGTTTTGTTGCAACCAATAACACCGCGGGTCCTATTAGTGGAACCGTTACGGTAACTCCTAGCTTTACAAATGGTGGATTAACTTGTACAGGTGCTACCCGTACATTCGTTATCATAATCAATCCACTTGGTCAAGCGAATGCTGTTTCTAGTCAAGTTATTTGTAACAATGCTAGTACCACAGCAGTTAACTTCTCTACTGTAAATGGTGGAGGAACCGTAATTGCTGGAACTCCTGTTGTTGCTAATTCTGGTACTATTGCAGTTGTTGTTCCAGATGGTGCAGCAGATGGAACAAGCCATACATTGCCTGTTGCTTTACCTGCTGGGGCAACAATCACCGACGTAAGAGTCAACTTTAATATGACTCACACATGGGTAAGTGATATGAGTATTAATCTTAAAGCACCTAATGGCCAAATTCTTAACCTCGTTAATAGAAGAGGTGGAAGTGGTGATAATTTCACGAACACAACTATTAGCTCTGCTAGTACTACTGCATTGACTTCATCTTCTGCTCCATTTACAGGAACTTTTGCTGCGGACGCTGCGTTGAATGTTGGGCCAACTGGTCAAGCATCAACGGCTACTAACTTCGCAGCCCTTTATTCTGTAGGAACAGGAAATTGGACCTTGTGGATGCGTGACCATGCTGCTGGCGATATTGGAACGATAACAAATTGGTCAATCACGATTAACTATACTACCGTTCAAGGTGCGGTCACTTCATATACTTGGACGAATAATTTACCAAGTATTGGGCTTGCTGCAAGTGGTATTGGAAATATTGCCAGCTTCGCGGCTCTAAATACTAGTGCGGTGCCGGTTACGGCTACAGTAAATGTGACACCTACTTACACGAACAATGGTGTAAGTTGTGCTGGTTCACCTATTTCATTTACCTATACTGTAAATCCAACTCCAACTGTTAACGCGGTATCTAATCAAACGGTATGCCGTGGATCAAACACTGCTGCTGTTACATTTACAGGTGCTACTACAGGTACCGTTTATAACTGGACTAATTCAAATACGGCAATTGGTTTGGCTGCGAGTGGCACGGGTAATATCCCAAGCTTTGCCGGCACGAACACGTCTACTGCTGCAATTACGGGAACCATTACTGTAACACCTGTATATACCAACGCTGGAGTAACATGTACGGGTACACCTCGAACATTTACGATTACTGTCAACCCAATTCCGACAGTTAATTCTGTGGCTAACTTCCCTGTTTGTCATAACAGTGTAGCATCCACAACATTCTCTGGCGCTTCTGCAGGTACAATTTTCAGTTGGACAAACTCTAATCCTGCTATTGGCTTGGCTGGTAGTGGATCTGGTAATATTTCGTTTACCGCCATCAATACAACCAGTGCGCCTGTAACCGCTACCATTACTGTTACACCAAGCTTTGTAAACGGAGGTACTACTTGCGTGGGTACACCTACTAGCTTCGTAATTACAGTTAACCCACTTCCTGTTGTCACTACAGGTACATTGCCTGCTCGCGTATGTATCAGCGATACTTTAGTACGTTTGAATGGTACACCTGCCGGAGGTAGTTGGAGTGGTTTTGGAATTTCTGGTTACAACTTTGTTCCGCCTGCAACTGCAGTGGGTACATGGCCTATTACATATACCTATGCTGATGCGAATGGTTGTGTAAATCGGGCATCCACTACTGTAAGTGTTCAAGCATGTACAGAGCGTGATCGTAATCTTGAAAACGATGCAGTGGTTCTTTATCCTAATCCTAGTAACGGGAAATTTAATCTCCGCATCAATTCCACCTTGTTTAATACGCTTGGTATGCGAGTATACAAAAGCAATGGTCAGCTGATGTATGTAAATCAGTGGAAAAGCTTGGTGTTTGGTCGTGTGATTCCTGTTGATCTGAGCAGATTTGCTGCAGGTGTGTACATGATTCGCCTATATTATGGTGATGGTATGGATCGTGGCGCAGATAGGACCTTTAAGATCGTTATTTCACAGTAACTAGATAAAATTTATAGTACAGTAAAGGCACTCCGATAGGGGTGCCTTTTTTTATTAGCTTTACAATCTCTAATGGCTAATTCAAATCTTCATTCAGAAAAAGGTCAACTTTCAGCAGCAGATCGCGAGTTTGAAAATAATATTCGGCCTGCGCAGATCAGTGAATTTGCAGGCCAGGAGCAGCTGATTGAAAATCTTCGCGTTTTTATCAAAGCTGCTAAATTACGGGGCGAGGCATTAGATCACGTGTTGTTTCATGGTCCCCCTGGTTTAGGCAAAACAACCCTTTCGCGTATTGTTGCAAATGAATTGGGGGTTCAAATCAAAGAAACATCGGGTCCTGTTATAGAAAAGCCAGGCGATTTGGCTGGACTGCTTACTTCGCTGGAGCCTAATGATGTGCTTTTTATTGATGAGATTCATCGGTTGAGTACAGTTGTGGAAGAGTATCTGTATGCAGCAATGGAGGATTATCGAATAGACATTATGATCGATAGTGGTCCTAATGCACGCAGCATTCAGCTCAACTTAAATCCTTTTACATTGATTGGCGCTACAACTCGTAGTGGGCTGTTGACTGCACCTTTGTTATCTCGTTTTGCAATCAAGTCTCGATTGGAATATTACACAGCTGCAAAGCTTGATACTATTCTTAAACGATCTGCTGCAATACTAAATGTTCAGATTGCTGCTAATGCAGTTTCAGAAATTGGTAGACGTAGTAGAGGTACTCCACGTATTGCAAATGGGTTGTTGCGAAGGGTTCGTGATTTTGCACAGGTGCTCAATGATGGAACTATTGATCTGGGTATAACACAACATGCGCTTCGCGCCTTGAATGTAGATGAACATGGGCTGGATGAAATGGATAATCGAATACTGGCCACCATCATAGATAAATTCAAAGGAGGACCGGTAGGAATCACAACGATTGCAACGGCAGTAGGAGAGGAGGCGGGTACGATCGAAGAAGTGTATGAACCTTTTCTGATTCAGGAAGGATTTTTACAGCGTACGCCTCGCGGTCGAGAAGTAACACGTAAAGCGTATGACCACCTGGGCAAAACGGGGCCGCAACCTACTGGAACTTTATTTTCCTGATAAAAAAATTAGAGGTCCTCTTCTCTTTCTAACATCAAAATTGCGCTCTGGGGAACAATGAAGTACTTTTCATTTTCATAGATCACCTCAGTGGCACCGCTAAGTAAAAAAATTGCGAGGTCGCCCTCTTTAGCCTGTAAGGGCACATATTTGATCCGCTCTTCTTCTGATTTCCAGCTTTCATCCTCTATGGGCATGGGAATAGCATAACCTGGCCCTGTTTTAATGACATATCCCTGTTGTACTTTTTCTTTTTCCTGTACGCCAGGGGGCAAATAAAGACCGCTGGCGGTTCTTTCATCAGGGCGGGTTGGCTTTATTAGCAATCGGTCCCCTATGACAATCAATTTTTTCAGGCGGTTATCGAGTGTGATGTGCATAGTTAAATTGAGTTCTGCAAAAGTAAATAATTGGGTTTTAACAAAATATTCAGCCAACTTCCTTCGTTCACCCATTGGCTTTGCCTTTATTTGTGGGGATTCAACATCAAATTAATCTGTTTATGGAAGCGAAAAAACCTAAAATACTTCTTTGTGAGGATGATAATAATCTGGGCTCTGTACTAAAAAATTATCTGGAGTTAAATGATTTTGATGTGGTACTGGAAAGGGATGGTCGTTTGGGATTAGCCGCTTTTCAACGCGAACGCTTTGATCTTTGTCTGTTGGATGTTATGATGCCCAACATGGATGGATTTGCGCTGGCAGAGGCAATCCGAGACGTGGATCCTGAAGTACCTCTTTTCTTTTTGAGTGCTAAAACCATGAAAGAAGATGTTATTCAGGGTTACAAATTGGGGGCTGACGATTATATCACAAAGCCTTTTGACAGTGAGGTGTTGTTGCTAAAAATCAAGGCTATTTTAAAAAGAAATGAAGAACAGCAACGCGAAACTGAACATCGTGAATTTGATTTGGCAAGTTATCATTTTAGCCCACGCTTACGCGAGCTGTCAGTGGGAGATCGTAAGCAAACTCTTTCTCCGAAGGAAAATGATTTATTGCGATTGTTAGCAGAACATGTAAATGATATTTTACCGCGTGAAAAAGCCCTCAAGAAGATCTGGGGCAGCGATACCTATTTTAACGGTCGTAGCATGGATGTGTATATCGCCAAACTTCGCAAGTATTTGAAAGAAGATCCGCGTATTGAAATAGTCAATATCCACGGAGAGGGATTTCGTCTTATGGTAAAAGACTAATCATGCCTTGCTGATTTATTTCAATGATTTGTTCGGCTTGTAAGTAGTCTAGTGTTTCCCATATTTTTTCTTCAGGATATTTTTGTAGCATCTTCAGAAGAGAATTTGTTGTCAACGATTCTGCTTGAAGTAATGCTTTGATCTGTTCATGGATAGACTCAAATTCTTTTGTGCTAAGTGATTTCTTTTTTTGGTTAAGACAATTATCACAGTTGCCACAGGGGCGTGTTTTTTCATCTCCAAAATAATGTGCGATAAACTGACTTCGGCAGTTCTTAGTCAGCGTTACAAACGCTAGTAATTTTTTGATACGTTGCTCCAGTTGCTTTTTTCTTTCTTGGTAGCCGGCTTGATCAATATGAATATCCTCGGCACGTATCCGGTTGATTGGAAAGTAGAGTTGGGGATCTTCTTTAGGAAGTTGCAGCTCGATAATACTTAGTGATTCTAGCTTCTTTAACTGGATACGAATTTCACTTGGTTCTAGCTTTAACTTAAAAGCTAATTGTTTTTCAGAAATAGTTACTAGTCGATCATAAATACCTTCGTAGGTACGAAGCATTGTTTTGCATAGTTGATCTAATTCTCGGTCTTCATGCGCTAGATTTTCTAGCACTTGCTTTGGTGCAATAAATTGAATACGTGCAGGAATAAAAAATGCCTCATTATATTGTATAAATTCTTCCTGCTCCAGAATTTTTAAACTTTGCATAACCACCGGAGCTGAAAACTTAAATCTACTGACAAAGGATGGCCAATCAAAATCAAAATACATACCCTCTCCACTTCCCAAGGGAAGTTGTAAGTAATTCGCAATAGCCTGGTATACTTCCTTTATTACTGCCAAAGGAGGAAATCGTTCCTCTGCAGATTGTTTTAGTGCTTCAATTTCAGCTGATGTATAAAGTAATACAGCATATGCTTTTTTACCATCACGGCCAGCTCTTCCTGCCTCTTGATAATAATTTTCTAAACAATCAGGGGTACCCACATGAATTACTGCGCGTACATTAGGCTTATCAATACCCATACCAAATGCATTCGTGCACACCATGATGGGTGTTCTATCCTCTTTCCAGTCTTGTTGTCGTAGCTGCCGGGTTTCAGCATCTAGTCCTGCGTGATACCAATTTGCTTGTAAGCCTTGTTCTTGTAACAGCGTTGCAATTTCTTGTGTTCTCTTGCGTGTTCGGCAGTAAATGATGCTGCTGCCTTTAATTGATGAGAGAATAGAATTGATTTTAGGAATTGCAATGTCAACGTGAAAGGCACTATAAGATAAATTAGGCCGTTCAAATGACTGCTTTATGATGACTGGATTTTCCAGTTCTAATTTTTCAATAATATCATTTTGAATGGCTGGTGTGGCAGATGCGGTAAGGGCCAGTAGGGGAGCTTCTGGGATTTCTTTTCTGATTTCGGCAATTCGTAGGTAGGGAGGCCTAAAATCGTATCCCCACTGTGAAACACAATGCGCTTCATCCACTGCTATTAAACTAATGGCTAAAGAGGGTAGATATTCTTTAAATAAATCAGACTCTAATCGCTCAGGCGATACGTATAAAAATTTACAGTTACTTGTGCCCGCTACCTCTAAAATATTTATCACTTCTTTGCGAGAAAGTCCGCTGTACAAGGCAAAGGCAGTACAATTTTTTTGCTGCAGATTTTCTACCTGATCTTTCATTAATGCGATCAGTGGTGAAATAACTAAACAAAGACCTGGTAGTTGTAAAGCGGGTACCTGATAACAAATTGATTTACCTCCACCGGTTGGCATGATGGCCAGTGCGTCTTTACCTGAAAGTACTGTATCAATGGCCGTTTGCTGGCCAGGTCGGAATGTTGAATAACCCCAATACTCTTGTAAGATGGATGCAGACTGATTCATTCCACTCTTTTTATAAAGAGTCGAACAGAATTGATCGCTAATACCACATCACTAAGTCCCATTACTAATGCTCCGAGCGTAGGAGTTAAATAGCCAAATGCAGCAACCGGGATTGCCACAATATTATAGGCAAATGCCCAAAAAAGATTTTGCTGTATCGTGAGAAAAGTATGTCGCCCTAGGCCAAGCGCTGTTGGTAATTTTTTAAGCCCATGGTTCATGAGTACTACTTGTGCGCTTTGCACCGCAATCTGAGAAGCTTCGTTCATTGAAATACCAATTGTAGCTTTTGCTAGTGCGGGCGCATCATTAATACCGTCTCCCACCATAGCAGTAGGCGCTTCTTGCGTGAGTTGAGTAATTACAGCCAATTTTTCCTCAGGACTTTTCTCTGCATAAATGACACCTACGCCTAATCTTTTTCCTAGTGCTTCACAACGAACTAAACTGTCGCCACTCAATAGAATTGTTTTTATTTTCTTTTTATGCAGATAATTGATCACTTCATGGGCTTCGGATCTGATTTGGTCGGCTACATCGATCCAACCTAGTAGTACTCCATTTTTCACTACATATAGGTTGTGCAACGAGTCGGTAGTAAGATCAGCCGCCATTTTAAATGAACCAATTTTAAATTGATTGCCTGTCAAATCGGTGGCAATCATTCCGAGTCCTTTAACTTCTTGAATCTCTTTCCAGCGTATTTCTGATTTTGTTTTCCAATAATTGGTAACGCACTGTGCAATGGGATGATTGGAGTATTTTTCTAGCGAGTAGGCGATGGCTTTGAACTCTTCTTCGGTAATACTGCTATCTAGTACTTTAACTAAACCAATTTCAAAGCGGCCGGTTGTTAATGTTCCGGTCTTATCAAAAACAACCTGTCTAATATTTTGAAACAACTCCAAGCTCTTTGCATTTCTAAATAAAATACCTGAGCGGGCTGCTCTGCCCAGTCCTACAGCAATGGCTGCAGGGGTGGCAAGACCCATCGCACAAGGACAGGCAATCACCAACACAGCAATACTTCGCAATAAAGCAGTTTCGATATTTTCAGTCCATACATAGTTAATGCCAAATGTGCCAATTGCAATCAAAAGGACTGTTGGAATAAAAACAGCACTGATGCGGTCTGCTAATTGTTGCACAGGTGGCTTTTCTCCTTGTGCTTCTTTTACGAGTTGTATAATTCCTGCAAGCACTGTATCATCACCGGTTGCCGTTACTTGTGCTTTTACCGTTCCATCTGTTACTAAACTTCCGCCAATCAATTTGTCTTTTGCTAATCGGTGTACGGGTAACGTTTCACCGGTGATGATTGATTCGTTTACATGCGCATCGCCCCATAATATTTTACAGTCAATCGGAACCTGGTCACCCGCCTTGATTAGAATTAAATCTCCAATACGTAATTGTGTATTCTCTATTGGAAAATACTGCTCTTGATGTGCATCGTCAAATGCAATCATGGTCGCCATCACTTTTTGAGATCGAACTAACTGATCTAATGCGCGCTGTGTGGAAGAAATGGAGGCATCTTCCAAATAATTACCTAAAAAAACTAAGGTGATAATGGTAGCAGCTGTTTCGTAAAATAAAAAGTTCTCTGCTTGTCCTGTCAAACTTCCATATAAACTATAACCAAAAGCTGCCGTCGCACCTAAGGTGATTAGTACATTCATGTTGGGCATCTTGTTGCGGATGCTTTTCCAGGCACTTTTGCCAAAAAACTGCATCCCTATCAAGTAAACAGGCGTGGAGAGTCCTAATTGAACCCAGTGGTTATGTAGCCATTCGATATGACCAACGATGAACGTAAGTGTATGAGAAAATAATAATAATAGAGTGGAAGGAAGACAGATTAAAAAACGAAGAAGCTGAGGGGAAATGCTTCTTTCTTTTTTAGGTTCAACACCTGCAGTTGATTTTTCCCGAATCGTGTATCCTAAATTCTTGATTCCTTTTTGAAGCGCTTCTTCTTCTCTGTCCATCACATTTTCAAATTGCACATCTCCGGTAGCAAAGTTCACCCGGATTTCTTTCATGCCCTCTTTTTCCAAAAAGCGGTGAATATTCAGTGCACAGGTGCTACAATCCATTCCATCTACTTTCCATTTTGTGACTTTCATACAACAAATTTACCAAAAGGGAGTGGCCTTCGGCAAGCCCTTCTTTATTATCTTGCTACTATAAATCAAAATGCGTGGAAATTCAGTTTGCACTTTCTGATATTGATCAGGCTGCCCAGCAATTTTGGGCTGGCATCGGTAGTGCGCGTGTTTTCGCTTTTCATGCACCAATGGGAACGGGAAAGACCACTTTCATTGCTGCTTTATGTAGAGCCAGGGGGGTGGTTACAGGTATTTCAAGTCCAACTTTTTCATTGATCAATGAGTACGCGACTGAAAATGGATCGACTCTTTATCATATCGACCTTTACCGCCTTCGTGACACAGAAGAAGCCCGGCAAGCAGGGATTGAAGACGTTTTATATAGTGGGCATATTTGTTTTGTGGAGTGGCCGGAAAAAGCTCCTGGCATATTGCCGGCCGATACGATGCATTTGAGGTTAGAAATCCTACCCTTACAAACTTTGGCAGGCGTCTTAGATAGCCGATATCTGTGTACATTTACTAACACAAGTCATGAGTCAGCATAAACCTTCCATATCACCTTCATTCAGCTATGAACCCCTCGAGGAAACGCTCGATCTACCTCCTCGTGCGGAAAAAATGCTAATCGGAATTCCGCGTGAAACCGCTTTTCAGGAAAATCGTATTGCGCTAACACCTGATGCAGTTGGCGTGTTGGTTAGTAATGGTCATGAAGTGATGATTGAACAGGGTGCTGGCGACGGTTCCCATTTTAAAGACAAAGACTATAGCGAAGCAGGTGCGCGAATAGTACATGACCGGGCTACCGTATATCAGGCTCCTATCCTTATTAAAAGTGCCCCTGTTATCGAAGAAGATTTAGCGCTGCTTCAATTCAATCAAATTATTATTTCACCTATTCATCTTTCTGTTTTGCAATCTTCCATATTGCAAAAAATGATGGAAAAAAGAATCACTGCGATTTCCTTTGAAAATTTAAAAGATGATAGTGGATCTTACCCGATTGTTCGCAGCATGAGTGAGATTGCGGGCAGTGCAGTAATGTTGATTGCGGGACAGTATTTAAGTTCTGCCAACCATGGCAAAGGAGTGCTACTTGGAGGAATTTCCGGAATTGCTCCAGCTAAGGTTATTATTTTGGGCGCCGGAATTGTAGGCGAATATGCGGCACGTACTGCGTTGGCACTGGGGGCTTCTGTAAAAGTTTTTGATAATAATATTTACCGATTAAAGCGTCTGCAAAATAATGTGGGGCAGCGTATGTGGACTTCTGTGATTGAACCCCGTTTGTTGGCTAAGCAATTAAAGACCTGTGAGGTTGCTGTGGGCGCACTTTCTTCTGCCTCTGGTCGTACACCACTGGTGGTTTCTGAGGAAATGGTCAGTAACATGCGACCCGGTGCTGTAATAATTGACGTAAGTATTGACCGTGGTGGTTGTTTTGAAACCTCTACAATCACTTCGCATGAAAAGCCTGTTTATTCAAAATATGGAGTCATTCATTATTGCGTACCTAATATTCCATCTGGATTTGCGCGTACTGCCTCTCAGGCAATCAGTAACGTACTCATGCCACTTTTATTACAAACAGGTGAAGAAGGAGGCTTTGAAAAATTAGTTTGGAAAAAAGCACATTTGCGCAGTGGGATCTATCTCTTTAATGGCGCGCTTACTAATTATTATCTCAGTCAGCGATTCAATTTGAAGTATACTGATTTGAATTTGCTGATGACGAGTAGTAGCTGATATTTAATTCGTGATTACACTGCTTATACTCAACAGGGTCATTACTTGCAATAATTATGACTCTGTCTTTTTTTAGCTGTTCTACAAGTGATTGATACATTTCAATGCCGGCTGCATCCAAATTCGTACAGGGTTCGTCTAGCAATAGAACAGACGTAGCGGAGAATAGACACTGCCCTAATTTTAAGCGTTGTTTCATTCCAGAAGAGTAATAGCGAATTTGTTTTTGTGCCGCTTTCTCCAATTGTATTTTTTGTAAAATAGTAGTTGTGTCAACACCGGGTATAAATGCTTTGAATCGCTGGTGAAAATTTAAAAATTCTAGCCCGGTCATTTCTTCTATTAATTCAAGATAGGGTGCGCAGAGGCTGACTTGTTTGAATATGGATTCATCTGTAATTATAGATCCATGGCTATTTGTGTAATGAACGGTTCCTTCATTATGAAAAAGAGCCCCTCCAATAATTTGAAGCAAGGTGCTTTTGCCTGACCCATTAGATCCAATGATTGCATACACTCCGTTGCTTTCGAACTGGTAATTCAAGTGACGGAAAACCCAGTCGTAGTTAAACCGCTTTCCTAGATCAGATAGCGATATCGTCATCTGTTGCGCCTTTGGTAAAACGTTTGATAATACCGCGATTGCTTTCTCGAATAAAGGTGACTATTTCGTCGCGCTCGTCGGAGGCTGCCATTTCTTCCTCTAAGTACTCTAATGCCTGAGAAGTGTTGAATCCTTTATTATAAATGACACGATAGATATCTAAAATGTGGTTAATACGGTCAACACTAAACCCACGTCTTTTTAGACCAACAGAGTTTACACCTGCATAGCTAAGTGGATTTCTGCCCGCCTTTATATAAGGCGGAATATCTTTACTTACTAAGGAACCTCCACTTACGAATGCATGCGAGCCAATATTCACAAATTGGTGTACCGCGCACATACCACCTAATATAGTCCAGTCTCCAATTACTACGTGCCCTGCCACTTGTGTATTATTGCTGGTAATAACATGGTCGCCCACAATACAGTCATGTGCAAAGTGGCAATAAGCCATAATTAAGCAGTTTTTGCCAATTACCGTTTTTTCACGGTCCTTGGTACCTCGGTTGATGGTTACAAACTCACGAATTGTCGTCCCATCTCCAATATGTACAGTGGAGTATTCCCCGTCAAACTTTAGATCCTGCGGCGTGGCGGCAATAACAGCCCCTGGAAAAATTTTACAGTTTTTCCCAATTCGCGCCCCTTCCATAATAGTCACATTAGACCCAATCCAGGTTCCCTCCCCAATCTGCACATCCTGGTGAATGACAGAAAAAGGGTCAATTTTGGCGTTTGGAGCCACTTTGGCATTTGGATGTATATAAGTATGCGGTTGGATCATGGAAGACAGCAAAGATAACTTTAACCTGGCAATTAGTAATTTTGCATTTGATGCACTCTACTATAGATCTGGTTGCCCTGGCCTCCCGTGAGGCGTTCAGTTTGGAAGCTTATGCCCCTTTGCAAGACCGGGTGCAGGAGATTCCAGGCTCCATCCAGTATAGTATTAAGCGTTATCGGAAGCAACCCGATTGGGATTTGGAAGATTTGGGAATGGTGGTTTACCACTACGAAAAAAAGAAGCCTTCTGAAAGATACCTTGAGTTGCGATTTTGTGTGAGCGGCAATGTCTACTGTCGCGAAAAGGATAAGGAGTGTGACCGTTGTCAATTTGCCGCTTCACCCAGTTGTATGGAGCGAGTTGAATCGGTTGACCTTGTCAGTTTTCTGTTTTCTCCCACACAACTTCGTCAGTTTGTAAAGGCAAAAAAGACAGACAGCCTGCATGATAATATTTTACAGTTCAAGCACGGATCTTCATTTGTAAAAACACATCCTATATGTCCCAAAACTTCGCATGTGCTTGACAGTATTCTGAATAATAATTACAACGATACTAGAGAGAATATTTTCATTAATGCACAAACGCAAATGTTGTTGTTATATACGATGGACTGTATGATTGGGGAACAGTCTACTGATATTGTGAATTGTAAATTTTTGGCTAACGAAGCAGATCGTGAAAAGATTACACACGCTCGCGAAATACTGATCAAACATATTGGTGAACCCATCACCATTAAAGAATTGAGCAGAAAAGTAGCCATTAATGAGTGCTACCTTAAAAAGGGTTTTAAAGAGTTATTTGGCACTACTGTTTTTGAATTTTACCAAAGCCAGCGAATGGAGCATGCCAAGTTTTTATTGTATGAAAAAGGCTTAACGGTTACAGAGGTTTCCCTGCAACTGGGCTATTCTTCGATCTCACACTTTTCGACAGCTTTTAAGAAACATACGGGTTGTAAGCCTTGTGAGTTGTTGAGATGATTTCTTATCTTGTTGGAAGAAAATTGAAGTGGTACAACATATTTGAAGCCAACTTCAAAAGATTAATAAAAATAGTATGGATAGAAAAGAATTTTTATCACATTTAGGTGTTGGTAGTGTTGGAGTATTCGCTATTGCCTGCATGGAGTCTTGTTCCAAAAAAAGTGTAGTGCCCAATAATGTAGATATTCAATTAGACCTAAACACCTCGGCTTATTCGTCATTGCGAACACCTGGCAACTATGTAGTAGTGCAAGGTGTAATTGTAGCACTTTCCAATAGTGGCACTTATCTGGCTGTGTCTTCCTCGTGCCCACACGAAGGAGTACAGGTGCAATTTCAATCCTCTCAGAACCAATTTATCTGCACCGCCCACAATTCGGTATTTACTTCAACAGGTGCAAGAGTTTCTGGTCCTGCTCCAAAGGGGCTCACTCAGTATAACACCTCCCTAAATGGAAATATTCTTCGTGTTTATTCATGAGAATTTACTTTTAAAGGCCAATAACATGCGTTCTTTTGTTTTACTCTTGTTCTTATCATTTTTTTTTGCTTCCACTTATGGTCAGGATGACCTACTAAAAGATGTGATGAAAACACAAGATTCAACTGTTGAGTTACTTCCTAAAAAAATGATTCTCACTCAACGTATTTTTTGGGGTGAGCATGGTCTGATGAGACCGATTTTACCTCTAACACAAGCCAAAAGAGAGAAGGAACTGAAATTAAGGAGAGGGATGCTAATTGCACATCAAATCCTTGGATTTGCCACTTTGGGTGCTATGATAGGCCAAGGTATGGTTGGATCTAAACTTTATAATGCAACAGGGCAAAATTATCGGAACTTAAAAGATATTCATGAGGGTCTTGCAACCACAGTCAACATTACCTATTCTACAACTGCTTTCATGTCTCTTTTTGCACCTCCCCCACTGATTAATCGTGATAAGAAACTTTCTTCAATCCGTTTGCACAAGTGGTTGGCGATTGTTCATATGTCAGGTATGATTGCTACTAATCTACTTGCAGAATCCGGAAATAGACGTTTACATCGGGCGGCCGCCTATACAACGTTCGCTAGTTTTGGTGCAGCTGTTATAGCAATAAAATTTTAATTTTTTATCAATGCGTCTTTTCATATTTCTCTTGTTGTTGCCTGCATTTGGAGTTGCACAAGTTAAAAAGTCTCTGGACAAAAATAAATCCTCTATTACCTACTATATGAAACATCTGCTGCATGCGTGGGATGGAACTTCAAAAGAATTGACCGGTGTGGTTCTTTCAGGAGCAGATAGTAAAATTGAAAAAGTAGCTATCGCTACCAAGGTCTCTAGCTTTGATTCAGAAAACTCAAATCGTGATGCACATCTTCTTGAAGTGGTAGAGGCATTAAAATATCCTACTATCAGTTTTTACAGTACTTCCATAAACGAGCCTGTAAAGGGTGAGTTGGAGGTAAAAGGAATATTGCAATTTCACGGGGTTAGCAAAGAGGTAAGCTTCAAGGCTTATGTGACTCAGCAAAAAAGTAACACACAGGTGGTGGGGAATTTTATTTTTCTTCTTGAGGATTTTAAAATTGAAAGACCTTCCTTTATGTTGAAGCCGGTCGATAATGAAGTGAAAGTGAAATTTGATATTTTGTTTTGATCAATCAGTACGTATTTTTACAAAAAAGAAATTTATTTTTTATGAAAAAAATTATTATAACATCGTTGATCATTTTTGCAAATACGGTAATTAATGCACAGCCCCCAGCTGGAGAGGCAAAATTGGGTGATTTTTATGGTGAAAAAATTTCTACTGAAGGAGCGCTATCTTTTTCCGATGTAATACGTAAAGTTCAGGGGGGGAATGATTTTGAAAATGTTAAGTTTACTGCAAAAGTGACGGATGTCTGTCCTAAAAAGGGTTGCTGGTTAAAACTAGAAACGCCACAAGGGGAAGAAGTAATGGTAAAAATGAAGGACTATGCATTTTTTCTGCCTGTAGCAGCAAAGGGAAAGCAAGTGGTGATTGAAGGAGAAGTGATCATGAAAACAACTTCTGTTGCTGAATTAAAGCATTACGCCGAAGATGCAAAAAAAACACAGGCTGAAATTGACGCTATTAAAGAACCTAAAAAAGAAGTGCGTGTTACCGCAAAAGGAATCGTGATTGCTCAATAGTTTAACAAATTTTGTTATAGGTAAAGGCTGCTCTCACAACGGGCAGCCTTTTTTGTCATAGTTCTGTCAAACAAGTTTTTTAGTGTATCGTTTTGACAATTGGATGATAATTGATTCAAGGTTGCAAATGAGCTTTGCGTCCTCATGCAACGATTTTGTTTCCTGCTTCTTTTTCTGGCAGTCAATCTTTCACTTTTTGCGCAGTCCGATTCGCTTCGTTCATTAGAGGAGGTAGTAATTACTGCAACACGTCAGGAAAGAAGAATGGGAAACGTGGCTATTCCTGTTCAGGTGATTCAAAAAAAACAGGTACTTGAAGCAGGTTCACTTCGTTTACGCGATATTCTTCAAGAGCAGACGGGTCTTCAGCTAACATCATCCTTTGGAACCGGAGTGCAATTGCAAGGATTAAATCCTGAGCATACATTGATTTTGTTAGATGGACAACCTTTGGTTGGTCGTACCTCTGGTGTGTTGGATCTTTCTCGTATTGCTTTGATGGGTATTAAGCGCATTGAGATTGTAAAAGGTCCTTCATCTAGTCTTTATGGCTCAGAGGCTATGGCTGGGGTTATCAATTTAATTTCTGAACCCTTTAAGGGGCCTTCTATCGAAACTTCGCTGCGTTATGGTGTAGCAGATCCAGAAAGAGGTTGGGGAGCTCCTTTTTCAAAATCTAGTTTTCAGCAACTTGATGCAACTGTTCAAACTTCTTTTTCTATAAAAAAATGGAACATTAATCAGTCGCATAATTTTTTATACACAGACGGAATTAGTTTTCGTCCTTTCTCAACAGATCGTATTCCCCGTCCTATTCATCGTTTGACGCATCAAACTACTTTACAAAAACGAATAGGGGAGCACGGTGATTTTCGTTTGTTATTCCGGTTTAGCCAAGATCAGATCAAACAGGAGTTTTCTGTTCGCAATAATGGAGCAGTAATTGATTCGTATGGAAGAGAACTCAACCAAGAATTTAATGTTCAACCTACCTATACGCATCGATTTTCAAATAGGTTACGTCTACATTCACGAGGTTACTTTACCAGATATACGGGGGATCAGCAACTTCGGTTTATGCAGAAACCAGATAGTCTGTACGTAGATCGATTTGAGCAGCGACTGATACGAATTGAAGAACAGCTGGACTGGAAAAAAGGTAAAGCAGATTTTGTTATTGGAGCAGGATTGCAATGGGAGCAGGCTTGGTCTACCCGCTATGACGCACTGACAAACAGAAAGCAAAATGAGGTGGTGTATGCTTTTGCACAATGGGAGCAACCGCTTTTGGAAAAGCTTATTAGCATTACCGGTTTTCGCTATGATGATAATCGTTTATTTGCTGGGGCCTTTACACCTAAATGGGCACTTCGTTTCAATCCTACTTCTAAATTGTCTTTGCACGCTTCTTTGGGACGGGGATTTAAAGCTCCAGACTTTAGACAACTCTATTTGAATTTTACAAATAACGCTGCGGGAGGTTACTCTGTTTTTGGAACACAGGATGCGTTACGAGTGATCAATCAATTACAACGGAATGGACAAATTGCTGAGTTAAAAAATGATTTTTATCTACTTCAGTCTCTGCGACCTGAGCAGTCAACCGGTATTAATCTGGGAGTAGAGTGGAAGGGTTTTCAAAGAGTAGTAACTCATTTCAATATGTTTAGAAATGATATACAATCTCTCATTGATGTACGCCAAGTAGCTACTCGTGTGGATGGCTCTCAACTGTTTAGTTATCTTAATGTCAATCGTGCTTTTACACAAGGTGCCGAACTAAATATCAGTTTACAGCCCAATTCAAAATGGAATCTTCAATGGGGGTATCAATGGTTACAAACGGGAGATAAAGAAGAATGGCAACGTGTAAAAAAAGGGTTGGAATACATTCGTGATGCAAGTGGAGCCAGTGTTGTAATGTCTCTCAAAGATTATGTAGGACTACCCAACAGAAGTAAGCACCAGGCTCAGTTTAAACTTCGATATCAACCTGCCGAAGGTTCCTTTTTATACCTGCGATTAATCTATCGAAGTCGCTGGACTATTGCCAATAGCAACGGAAATGGTGTGCATGATCTTCAAGACGAGTATGCAGCTGGTTTTGTACAAGCAAATATTTCCGGAGGTGTCACAATAAGCCGTGTACTACAACTGCAAGCAGGTGTTGACAATCTTTTTAATTATCAAGACCTAATTTATATGCCCAATTTTCAAGGTCGTACCGTATACTTTACAATTCGTCATTCAATTAATACTCAAAAAAATAAAAAATGAAAAAGGTAGCAATTGTTTTTACCGCTTTGATTGGTCTGGTTGCTTGTGAAAAAAACCCACCTGCAAAAACTACAGATCTGCGCGCTTATTCAGTGCAAACTGTTGGTAAAATCACGACTGTTAGCAATCTCCCTGGTGATACTATTATTGGAACGAATGCACAGGGACAGCCCTTTGGTGCTGGCAAGTATAGCTTTTTTAGCCTGGAGACAGGTCAGTGGATTCCTAATGTAGATTCAAATACAAATCGCTGGGATCTGGCTTTTGCAGGAACCATTATTCGTGTCAATAATCAATCTAGCGGTCCAGGATTTGGTAGCGCTTTTGTTTACAATGGTGCGTTTGATGCGCTAACAGCCGTGCCCACTGATTCTGTGTTCAGAGTAGATAATCATCCCATCTCATATGCCATCACACGTGGTTCAGGAAGAGCCTGGTATACCTATGATGGCCCAACTAATTTGTTGACCCCTATCCCTGGTCGTACCCTAGTGATTAAAACGGCTTCGGGCAAATATGCTAAAGTGGAGATTTTAAATTATTACAGAGGGGGTACAACTCCTTCAGCCACAGCTCCAGATAGCATCAAAATTCGTGACCAACGTTTTTTCCATTTCCGCTACACCTATCAGGGAAATGGGTCACGTCAGTTTTGATCAGTCACTTAGCTAATTTACCCGTTAAAACAGGCTTTCAGGTCGGCTCAAATACGTAGCTTTGCCGACCTGAAAACTGTCATGAAATCTCAATATCGCGAGTTTACGGGCCTTCATCTGCCCTCTATTGAAAAGGAGGTATTAGATCGCTGGACCGCCCAGAAAACCTTTGAGCAGAGTGTAATGCTTCGTGAGGGTGCGCCTGCTTTTGTATTTTATGAGGGTCCCCCTAGTGCAAATGGAATGCCCGGTATTCATCATGTCATTTCACGTACGCTAAAAGACCTGGTATGTCGCTATAAAACCATGCAAGGTTTTCAAGTAAAGCGTAAAGGCGGATGGGATACGCATGGGTTGCCAATCGAATTGGGTGTTGAAAAGGAGTTAGGAATCACAAAAGAGGATATTGGCGTTAAAATCACAGTAGAGGAATACAACAAAAAATGCCGCGAGGCAGTTCTTCGCTATAAGGATAAATGGGACGATATCACCCGCAAAATGGGATATTGGGTGGATTTGGATGATCCCTATATCACTTTCAAAAATGAGTACATTGAGACCCTTTGGTGGTTGTTGAGCGAGTTACATAAAAAAGGATTGCTGTATGAAAGTGTTAGTATACAACCTTATTCACCAGCTGCAGGTACCGGTCTTAGCTCTCACGAATTAAATCAGCCTGGAACTTATAAAGATGTTAAGGATACTAGCTGTGTGGCTATGTTTAAAGCCATTAATCAGGGGGTCGCAACTTTTTTGTTTGATGCGGTAAAGGGGTTGACTAGTGAGGATATTTTTTTCATGGCCTGGACTACCACACCTTGGACCTTACCTTCTAATTTGGGATTGACAGTTGGTGCAGAGATTGAATATGTGCTGGTGCAAACAGTAAATCCATATACCCAGGTTCCTGTAAACGTGGTATTGGCAAATGCATTAGTTGGCAAATATTTTAAACCTGAGGGCGAGAACGCAGATTTTTCAGTGATTGATGAAAAATTAAAAGTGATGCCCTGGAAAAAACTTTTGTCATTTAAAGGAAAGCAAATTGAGGAAGCACAATATGAACAGTTGCTTCCCTTCGCGGCTAATTCACCTGCAGTGATAGAAGGGATTACACCAGGTGCAAAGCCATTCAGGGTTTTGGTGGACAGTTTTGTTACTACCGAAGATGGTACGGGTATCGTACATACGGCTCCTGCTTTTGGTGCAGATGATTACAAAGTGGGAAAGAGATATGGCATTGGCATACTGACCATGGTAGACCGTGAAGGAAAATTTGTGGAAGGACTTGGAGAGTTTAGTGGTCGTTATGTCAAGGATTATAAAAATCAGGAAGGGTATGTTGATGTGAACGTGGATATTTCAGTCAAACTGAAAAAAGAAAATCGGGCCTTTCGTGTTGAAAAATATGAACACAGTTATCCGCATTGCTGGAGAACTGATAAGCCTATTCTTTATTATCCGTTGGATGCTTGGTTTATTCGCACTACTGCACTGCGTGATCGCATGGTTGCGCTCAACAAAACAATCAATTGGAAACCTGCTTCTACTGGTGAGGGACGTTTTGGCAACTGGTTAGAGAATATGGTTGATTGGAATTTGAGTCGTAGTCGGTATTGGGGTACACCTCTTCCTATTTGGCGTTCGGCTGATGGATCGGAAGAAATGTGTGTTGGAACCATTGCACAATTGAGAATCGAAGTACAAAAAAGTGTTGATGCTGGTTTTGAATTTGGTGGATGTAAAAAAGGTGCTGCTGATTTACAACAAAAGATTGATCGCTTGTTGGCTGATTTACATAAACCATTTGTGGATGAAATTATTTTAGTCAGTCCTTCTGGTCAACCCATGAAAAGGGTTCCTGATTTAATTGACGTGTGGTTTGATTCCGGTGCAATGCCCTATGCGCAATGGGGTTTACCCGATACCAGCTCCAACCAATATGGAACTCTAAGTCCTGAAAACTTTTTCAAGTATCACGCACTAAATGGCAAAACAGGTGCAGGCACTGCGTCATTTCCTGCCAGCTTTATTGCAGAAGGAGTTGACCAAACACGCGGTTGGTTTTATACATTGCATGCCATTGCTGCGTTGTTATTTGATTCTGTTGCTTATCAGACTGTTGTGAGTAACGGGTTGGTGCTGGATAAGAACGGAAATAAAATGAGTAAGCGATTGGGTAATGTAGTTGATCCCTTTGCAACCATTGAAAGCTTTGGGGCAGATGCGACACGTTGGTATCTGATCACGAATGCTTCTCCATGGGATAATTTGAAATTTGATTTGGAGGGAATTAAAGAAGTTCAACGAAAGTTCTTTGGTACGCTCTACAATACCTACCAGTTTTTTGCATTATACGCTAATGTAGATGGCTTTGGATTTAAAGAAGCAGCTATTCCAGTAAAAGAGAGACCTGAAATTGACCGATGGATCCTTTCCTCTCTACATACATTGATTGCACAGGTAACGTCTGCTATGGATGATTATGAGCCAACGCAGGCGGGGCGTCTCATTGAAGATTTTGTCGACGAGCAGTTGAGTAATTGGTATGTGCGTTTATGTCGCCGCCGTTTTTGGAAGGGAGAGTATTCGCACGACAAGATTGCTGCGTATCAAACGCTCTATGAATGTATAGAAACGATCACGCGTTTGATGGCTCCGATTTCACCGTTTTTTAGCGATGCCGTTTTTTTACAACTCAATGCAGTAACCGCTCGATTTACGGCTGCTTCTGTCCATCATGTTGAATTTCCAACCTCTGATGCCTCAATCATCGATAGAGATTTGGAAGATCGGATGCAACTGGCTCAGGATGTTTCTTCCCTGGTATTATCATTACGCAAAAAGGTAAACATCAAAGTGCGTCAGCCCCTTCAAAAAGTGTTGATCCCTGTTATGGATACTATCATGCAGGATCAACTCGAAAAAATTGAAGATTTGATCCTTGCAGAGGTCAATGTTAAGGTTATTGAGTACTTACGAGCAGATAATACTTTTATCAAGAAAAAGATCAAGCCCAATTTTGTGGCCCTGGGTAAAAAGCTAGGACCCAAAATGAAGGCTGTATCAGCAAACCTGTCTACTTTTTCACAGGAGCAAATTGCACTGTTAGAAAAAGAGGGTCAAATTAATTTGTCAATAGATAATGAACCCCTACTATTGCAACTAGCGGAAACAGAAATCAGCAGTGAGGATATTCCGGGTTGGACGGTAGCTTCAAAGGGTAGGTTGACTGTGGCCTTAGACATTACCGTTACTCCCGAATTAGAATCGGAGGGACATGCCCGTGAGTTTGTGAACAGGATTCAGAAAATTAGAAAGGATGCTGGATTTGAGTTAACTGACCGGGTGCTTGTTAAGGTTGTTGCCTCGGAGGGTTTAACAAAATCACTAGCTACTTTTAAAACCTATATTTGCGCCGAAATCCTTGCGGATACGTTGGATTTTTCCAATTCAATTTCCGATGGGACCGAAGTGGAAATTAATGATGAAATAATAAAGGTGGACGTAACCAAAAAAGGCTAAGTCATGGCAGTAAAGAAAAAACCAACTCCTAAAAAGGTTGTAAAAAAGCCAGCGGCAAAGGCAAAGCCTGCTGCGAAAAAAGTAGTTGTAAAAAAGCCAGCGGCAAAGGCAAAGCCTGCTGCGAAAAAAGTAGTTGCAAAAAAGCCAGCGGCAAAGGCAAAGCCTGTTGCTAAAAAAGCAGCTCCTAAAAAGCCTGCTCTTGTCAAAGCTCCAGCGAAAAAAGTAGCTGCATCTGCTGCTAAAACTCCTGCTAAGCCATTTGTCAAACCTACTTCTCATGCGGCTAGACCTGCATCCAAAATTATAAATAAGCCTGCTCCTGCCGCTGTCAAGCCTGTCGCTTCCTCTTCAAAACCTGCGGAGGTTGCTCCCAAAAAAGCTACAGGTCCAGCTGCATTGGTATCCATTAAGCCTAAAGTTCAGCCTATAATTAAAAAAGAGCCGCCAAAGCCAGCAAAAGTGGTAATCCCTAAAACTTCTACTAAAAGTTCTGTTCGTTACGAGCCTGATTTTACCAAGTCAATTTTGGATGCAAATCGTCAGGAGCCCGTTATCTCCGGCCCTTCTCAGCGTTACTCCGATTCGGATCTTGCCGAGTTTAAAGAAATTATTCTTCGTAAACTCGATGCAGCAAAAAAAGAATTGAATTATCTGCAAGGGTTAATTACTCGTAAAGATGAGGGTGGTGATATGGATGATGCTCGCTACATGACCATGGAAGATGGAAGTGTGAGTATGGAGCGCGAGCAGTTAAGTCAAATGGCCAGCCGTCAAATCACATTTATTGATCACTTAGAGAAGGCTTTGATGCGTATTGAGAATAAAACCTACGGTATTTGTCGCGTAACTGGCAAACTCATTGATAAAGCGCGTCTGCGTGCAGTTCCCCATGCCACATTAAGTATTGAAGCCAAGCAGATGATGAATAAGTGACAATACGGTTACCTTTGCGAAAATAATTTCGCATGTCACGTTTTTTCCTCATCTTGATTTTGCTTTTTGCTCGTATTGCACTTTTTGCCCAGGCAACAGTGGTATCAGGTCCCATGCTGGGTCCCGTCGAATTAAGAGATGCAAAAGTTTGGTTTGAAGTAAGCAACAATGTTTCAAAAGCATCGCTCCGTGTCAATAAAAAAGGGGAGTCCGTTTACAAGGTAGTTCCATACAAAGGCTCATTGGGAAATGAATTCAACCCCATCACTTTTACCGTCGGTGGATTAGAACCAAACACCACTTATGAATACACGTTAATCGCAAATGATAAGCCAACAAAATCAGTAGGCCAGTTTACCACAAAAAAGTTATGGCAGTGGAGAGAACCTGCCCCCGATTTTAGTTTTTTAACAGGCTCCTGTTCTTACTTCAATGAACCAGCCTACGATAGACCGGGTGTTCCTTATGGAAAAGATTCAACCATTTTTGCTTCAATGGCAAAGGAAAATGCTGCCATGATGGTATGGTTAGGGGATTCTTGGTATACTAGGGAGGTGGACTTTTTTAGTGAATGGGGCTTGTGGTATCGAGCCAGTAAAGATCGGGCTAGCACTATTTTACAACCTTTTCTCAAATCGATGACCCATGTAGGAATTTGGGATGATCATGATTATGGGCCTAATAATTCAGGTGCCGCCTATCATTTGAAGAATGTAAGCCGAAATGTGTTTACGAGTTACTTTCCTAATCCCTCTGCTGGACAAAATGGACAAGGTATATATACCAAGACCAGTTGGGCAGATGTTGATTTCTTTTTGATTGATGATCGTTGGTGGAGAAGTGCAGATGATGTGTTGGATTCAATTAATGGAAAGCCTAACCCTGAAAAAGTGATGATCGGTCGCGAGCAATTGCAATGGTTGAAAGACGCTTTATTGGAAAGTATAGCAACATTTAAGATTATTGCAGTTGGTAGTCAGGTGTTGAATCCCGTATCGCCCTACGAAAAATGGGGACGTTATCCTGTTGAATTCCAAGAGCTGATGCAGTTTTTTCAGATCAATCCTATTTCTGGCATAATGTTTTTGACGGGCGATCGTCATCATAGTGAAATCATTAAAGTGGATCGTCCGGGGTATTATCCTTTGTATGATATCACCGTATCACCGCTTACTTCAGGCACCCATAAATTTGACAGAGCCGAAAAAGATAATCCCTATCGAATAGTGGGTGTAGATGAACTTCAAAATTATGGGCGTATTTCAATCACGGGACCTCGAGGAAATAGAAAGTTAACTGTTGACTTTTTGGGGGTAAAGGGAGACTTAATCAAAAGTTGGTCAGTGGGTGAAAAGGAGCTTCGTGTACCCAGAAAATTATAGTTTCTTTTCCATTACTACATGTGGAATAGTTACTTCAAGAAACTCATCACTGGTAACTTGGTATCCCATTTTCTCGTAAAATCCAACGGCATTTTTACGGGCGTGCATGTTGAGTAGGGTATAGCCTCTGTCTCTGGCAACATTTTCTGCAAAATTCATGAGGGCTCTGCCAATTCCTTTTCCTTGTTTCTCGTTATAAACGGCCATTTGACGTAATCGCACGGTAAAAGGATTTTCTTCAATTAGCATACAGCAACCCAAAATGTCATCTTCTTCGAATGCACCAATCAAAATATCATGATTTTCGCAAGCTAAATCGACAGGTTCAAATCGTAAACCAAGCGGTTTACGCAGAATGTTCTCACGAAGTGCTAACATCTGTTCGTATTCGGGGCTTCCGTGTTCAATGATTTTGAGGGCCATGTCTTTCAAAATAGCAAAAATTTTGCTTGTATCCAATTTGACAGGAACCCTACTGACCAGAATCATGGATAAATGATAGCTGACAGCCTCGTTTTCAATTGTTTAATCTTCCTGCCGAAAAAATAATCAAGAGCGTATGTATTTGATCAAAAACTATATTTTTGCACCCTGTAAACCAAACTAAAAAAACATGTCAGACATTGCATCAAGAGTAAAAAAGATCATCGTTGATAAATTAGGTGTGGAAGAAGCAGAAGTTACCAACGAAGCTTCTTTTACCAATGATCTAGGAGCCGACTCGCTGGATACAGTTGAGTTGATCATGGAGTTTGAAAAAGAATTCAACATTTCCATTCCTGATGAACAAGCTGAGACCATTACTACCGTAGGTCAGGCCATCACCTATTTGGAAGAGCACGCCAAGTAATTTGGGTCTTCCACTTCTTTTTTTCCTGACCAGGAAATAAATTGCACCGCCTTCCTCACTACTTTTATAGTATTAAGGAAGGCGGTTTTTTTAGAAAACAACTTTAACTTTCTCCTATGCAACTCAAGCGTGTCGTTATTACTGGTATGGGTGCCATTACTCCAATTGGCAATACACTGGATGAATATTGGAAAGGTCTGATCAATGGTATTTCCGGTGCTGGCCCCATTACTCAATTTGATGCCACAAAGTTTCGTACTCGATTTGCCTGTGAAATCAAAGGATTTGATCCCACTCAATACATGGATAGAAAGGAAGCGAGAAAATTAGATCGTTTCGCGCAATTAGCTTTAGCGGTCAGTGATCACGCCATGCAAGACGCTGGGCTTTCCAAAGAGAATATCAATCCGGATCGTGTGGGGGTTGTATTTGCAAGTGGTATTGGGGGTTTAACCACTTTTCAACATGAAGTGACTGATTTTGCAAAAGGAGATGGTACTCCCCGTTTTAATCCGTTCTTTATCCCTAAAATGATTCTGGATATTGCAGCTGGACAAATTAGTATGCGTCACAACCTACGTGGGCCCAATTTTGCAGTGGTTAGTGCTTGCGCTAGCAGTACCAATGCAATCATGGATGCATTTAATTTGGTTCGCTTAGGAAAAGCTGATATTATTTTGACTGGAGGAAGTGAGGCTGTTATCAGTGAGGCTGGGGTAGGTGGGTTCAATGCTATGAAAGCCATGAGTGAACGAAATGACGATCCTGCTACGGCAAGTCGTCCTTATGATAAAGACCGTGATGGGTTTGTAATGGGAGAAGCCGCAGGAATGTTAGTGTTAGAATCTCTGGATCACGCCATCGCACGCGGGGCTCGTATTTATGCAGAAGTTGCAGGCTGTGGTGCTACTGCAGATGCATATCATATTACCGCTCCTCATCCGGATGGTTTAGGGGCAAAAAATGTGATGTTAGCTGCATTAGAAGACGCGGGAATGAGTCCCGACGAGATTGATTATATCAATACGCACGGAACTTCTACTCCCATTGGTGATGGTGCCGAGGTAAAAGCTATTACACAGGTATTTGGGGAACACGCCTATAAGCTTAATATCAGTGCTACTAAATCTATGACGGGACACTGTCTAGGTGCAGCTGGAGTAATTGAGTCTATTGCAAGTACAATGGCGGTTATACACGATGTAGTTCCTCCTACTATCAATCACTTTACAGATGATCCTGACATCGATCCCAAGCTTAATTTCACCTTCAATAAACCTCAGCATCGAACAGTTCGTGCGGCATTGAGTAATACGTTTGGATTTGGTGGACATAATGCTTGCATGATTGTACGCAAGTACTCTGTTTAGTATTCTGTTTTTTGTGTAGCTTGTGCAAGTGCTTCGGTTATTTCACTGGCTTGCTTTTCGCAAACGAAATTCTTTTACCCGGGAACTTACCAATTTACTCGGGTACCATCCTTATTCCATAGACTTATATGAAACTGCATTAACCCATCGTTCATTGGGAGATCAGACCGATCAAAACAACGAACGACTCGAATATTTGGGTGATGCCATTCTAAGTGCATTGGTAGCCGATTACTTATTTAAACGGTATCCCTACAAGGGCGAGGGATATCTAACCGAGATGAGAAGTAAAATGGTCAATCGTCAACAGCTTAACCATATTGCCTTGCGAATGGGTTTGAAAAAAATTACACGCTACAACAAGTCCGATGGTTCACTTCGACTGAGTCACATTTTTGGAAATACGTTGGAGGCCTTGATTGGTGCCGTTTATTTGGATATTGGGTATAAACGAACAGAAAAGTGGGTCATGAAAAATATTATTCTGCCTCACATGTTTGTCGATGAGCTAGAGACAAAGGAGTTCAATCATAAGAACAAGCTTTACGCCTGGGCCAGCAGAAATGGGGCTATGTTGGAATTTGAGACGCTGGATGAGCGAATTGAGAATGGTCGTCGATTATTCACCGTAGCTGCAATGTTGAATGGTGAGCCAATCGCTGAGGGAAAAGCATTCAACAAAAAAGATGCTTCACAAATAGCTGCACAAGCTGCAGTAGATAAATTAGGGTTACCTGCAACAGAACCTGGCGACTAATTATTTGATTTCCTGACAAAGTTCAATGAGTACACCGTGGGCATCCTTAGGGTGTAAAAAACAAACCAATTTGTTATCAGCCCCCTTCTTGGGCTTTTCGTTTAGAAGCGTCAATCCCTCTTTTTTTAATCGTTCCATTTCTCGTTCAATTTCCTCTACTTCATAAGCTGTATGATGTAGCCCTTCGCCTCTTTTGGCTATGAATTTTGCAATGACTCCGTCCGGGTCCAGGCTTTCCAATAACTCAATTTTCGATTCTCCAACCTTGAAAAAAGCAGTATTGACTTTTTCATTCTCTACTAGCTCTGTTTTATAGCAGGATGTGCCTAATATTCGCTCAAAACGCGGAATTGCTTCGTTTAACGATTGCACCGCAATTCCTATGTGTTCAATTTTATTCATTTTCAAGTCGTTTTGTCAGGGCTTACGAATTCGGTAAAATCTTTGTAACCATGAAATTACCCCATTCGAATAGAACCTTTTGGGATAATTTTGCGTTGTACAAAGGAAACAAAGAATTTATGCTAAAACTTCCCATTTATCTGGATCATAACGCAACCACCCCTTGTGACCCCCGGGTGGTAGAGGCCATGGTCCCTTATTTTACCCAGAATTTTGGGAACGCTGCAAGCCGTAACCACCCTTTTGGATGGCAGGCTGAAGAGGCAGTGGATTATGCCCGTGAACAAGTAGCAAAGCTGATTGGCGCGGATCCCAAAGAAATCATTTTCACTTCCGGAGCAACCGAAGGTGATAACCTTGGAATTAAAGGGGTATTTGAAATGTACGCCAGCAAGGGAAATCACATCATTACTTGCAACATTGAGCACAAGGCTGTTTTGGATACTTGTCGCAATTTGGAAAAGGAAGGAGCTGAAGTTACCTACCTCAATGTAAAACCAAATGGACTAATTGACTTAGCCGAACTAGAGGCAGCCATTAAGCCTACTACAATTTTGATTGCAATCATGTACGCCAACAATGAGATTGGCACTGTGATGCCTATGCGTGAAATCAGTGCTATTGCTCGCAAGCATGGTGTACTGGTATTTTCGGATGGAGTGCAGGCAGTAGGTAAAATTCCTGTTGATGTTAATAAAGATGGCATCGACCTAATGGCTTTTACAGCACATAAAATGTACGGTCCTAAAGGAGTTGGTGCTTTATATGTACGTCGTAAAAATCCTCGTGTAAAAGTAACAGCGCAAATTGATGGTGGTGGTCACGAAAGAGGAATGCGTAGTGGCACATTGAATGTTCCAGGTATCGTAGGATTTGGAAAGGCTTGTGAGATTTGTATGAATGAAATGGAAGCTGATGCTGCTCGTATTAGCAAGCTTCGCGATAAATTGGAAAATGCGTTACTCAAATTGGAAGAGTCTTATCTGAATGGGGATAAAGAGCATCGTTTGCCACACGTCACTAATATTTCTTTCAAATATGTAGAAGGAGAAGGACTGATGATGGGTTTTAATAAAAATATTGCCCTCTCTTCTGGTTCTGCTTGTACTTCTGCATCGTTGGAGCCTTCTTATGTGTTGAAAGCGTTAGGGCTTGGCGATGATCTTGCACATAGTTCATTACGATTCGGCCTAGGACGTTATACCACAGAAGATCAAATCGATTACACAATTGAACATGTTTCTTCTACGGTAACGAAACTTCGCGAGATGAGTCCACTTTGGGAAATGTTCAAAGAAGGTATTGACTTAAATACCATTGAATGGGCGCATCATTAATTAAAATTTAAATAACAAAATTGTATGGCATATTCAGAAAAAGTAATCGATCATTATCAGAATCCTAAAAATGTAGGAACGCTAGACAAGAGCAAGAATAATGTGGGAACAGGTCTTGTAGGGGCTCCTGAGTGTGGAGACGTGATGCGTCTTCAAATTGAAGTAGACGCAGCTACTGGCGTGATCAGCGATGCAAAGTTTAAGACCTTTGGTTGTGGTTCTGCAATCGCTTCCTCATCACTTGCTACAGAGTGGTTAAAAGGTAAAACAGTAGACGAAGCGGTTAAGATCGATAACATGACAATTGTTGAAGAACTTAATCTTCCTCCTGTAAAAATTCACTGCTCTGTATTGGCAGAAGATGCTATTAAGGCAGCGATCAATGATTATCGCAAAAAGAACGGATTAGAAGAGTTACAATTTGAAGAGCGTCCCGTTCACTAATTGATTAAAATGAGTACAGAAACACTAACTACAGCGGCTCCGACAGAAATGGCTAACACCATTTATGTAAGTGATAAGGCGCGGGTAAAAGTGCTTCAATTACTTGCAGATGCTGAGGTGGCAGATGATCCCTCTTATTTTCTTCGAGTGGGAGTAGTAGGAGGTGGATGTTCCGGATTGAGCTACAAATTGGACTTTGACAATGAAAAAAAGCCAATGGACCAAGAGTTTGAGGACAATGGCATTCGCGTAGTGACTGACCTCAAAAGTTTTTTGTATCTGGTTAACACAACACTTGATTTCTCGGATGGTCTTAATGGAAAAGGATTCTTTTTCAGCAATCCCAATGCCAGTCGCACTTGTGGATGTGGAGAGAGTTTTGCTGTTTAAGACCTGTTAAAGCAATTAAATTAAGGGCCGCTTTGTAAAAAGCGGCCTTTTTGTTGTAGCGATATTAGTACTTTAGCAACCATGTGGGCACTATGTAAAAAAGAGTTGTCGCAGTTTTTTAGTAGTCTGAGTGGCTATATTGCTATCGCTGTCTTTTTGTTGGTTAACGGACTGGTTCTTTTTGTTTTTGAGGACAATGTGTTAGACTTTGGATATGCAACGCTAGATCGTTTTTTTGAACTGGCGCCTTGGATTTTATTACTCCTCATTCCAGCCATAACTATGCGCAGTTTTGCTGAGGAATTTCGCACAGGAACTTGGGAAGTGCTTCGTACCCAACCACTGACCGATTGGCAAATCATAGGTGGAAAATTTGCAGGTGCGTTTTTAGTAGTGGCCATTGCACTCTGTCCAACTTTTTTATATTCATTTATTGTTCAAGCACTCTCAGCAGATCAGGGATTGGATTGGGGTGCCACCATCGGGTCTTATTTAGGCTTGTATTTACTGGCTGCGGTTTTTACAGCAATTGGTATTTGGTGTAGTAGCTTAACAACAAATACAATAGTTGCCTTTTTGCTAGCTGCGCTTAGTACGGCGGCACTGTATTATGGTTTTCACGCCATTAGTTTATTATCATCACTGCCTGCTGGTTTAGGGTATTGGATTGAATGGATGGGGATTGACTTTCACTATCGTAGCGTCAGCAGAGGATTGATTGTGAGTACAGATCTGATTTATGTGATCAGTTTGTGTTTTTTATTTTTTCTATTTACCATTCGTAATCTCCGCAAGCGATAAATGAAACAGGTGTACCATTGGATGCTTCAACATAAAATTGGAACTGCTCTTGCGGTTGCTATATTTTTTTTGATTAACCTTTTATCTTATCAATTGCCAGTAAGACTAGATTTGACTGCTGAGAAAAGGTATTCAATCGATTCAGCTAGCCGTTCTTTAATTCGTTCATTAGATGACGAGCTAGAATTACTTGTTTTCATAAAAGGAGAGTACCCTTCAGGTTTTAAAAAACTGGCTAACAGCACCGATCAGTTTCTTTCCTTGCTACAAGCGGAGAATCCCAGCCGCTTTCGTTATCGATTTATTTCTCCAATGGATGAAGTAGAGGATGGAAAACTATGGGGAGACTCATTAATAAAGTTAGGAGCGCTTAATATCAATCTCACAGTACAAAAAAAGGCGGGGCAGAGTAGTAATATAATTTTCCCAGTAGCTTTAATTCGATATAAAGGTCGACAGAGCTTAGTTACGCTATTACCTGGTGCAAGTCGTTCCATTTCTCAGATAGAACTAAATCAGGCTGAAGCATTGATGGAGTACCAGTTTACTAGTTCTATTGATAAACTAATGCATCCTAAACGACCTGGCGTTGCTTATGAAACAGGACATGGAGAACCCCTTGATGAGCGTACCTATCAATTACGAATGGCATTGCAACCCGATTATGAACTTCGCACGCTCGATCTTACGAAGCAGCCTATTGTTCCTGTTGGGGTAGATGTGTTATTGATTGTAAAACCTTCTTTACGATTTACTGAAAATGAGAAATTTAAGATTGATCAATTTGTAATGCGGGGTGGAAAGTTGATTTGTTTTCTGGATCATCTATATGCAGAGATGGACAGCTTCGCACGCAAATCTGAGTTAGTTGCTTTTGATCGTGATCTTAATATTGAAGATCTTTTTTTTAGATACGGCGCACGGGTTAATCCAGATTTAGTTATGGATTTGCGTTGTGAGGTTAGTTATATTCAGGTGGGTGGAACCGCACAGCAACCTCAAAATGAATTTCTACCCTGGAATTACTTTCCATTGGCAGCTGCGCCGGATGCCGATACTAAATTAAAAACGGCGGGTTATGTATCGATGCGGTTTGCTAATTCAATTGACACCATTCAAACACCTGGCGTTCTTAAAACACCTTTATTGGCAAGTTCTGATCGGGCACGTGTGATTAGTACCCCTGCCTTGATTTCGCTGAATGAAAACAGTACGTTGCCTGAGAATGAGTTATTTAATCGCTCTGCTATTCCTTGTGCGTATTTATTGGAGGGCCAGCTTTCTTCATTATATAAAAATCGAATTGTTTCCTCCCTTATGGATTCTCTCACACCTGCTGGTATGTCTTTTATACCGCAAACTGACCAGGGAGCTGTGATTCTGGTGGGCGATGGTGATCTTGTCTTAAATGACTATATCCCTGCTGTAAATGAACAGGGACAGTACGATCCACAAGCACCACTGGTTCCTACAGAAATGGGTTGGAATAAATACACTCAGTTTGAGTACCTCACAGGCGGTGACGCGGGTCGATATTTTATTCCAGTGGCCAATAAAGAATTTTTACTCAATTGCGTAGAATACTTGGTTAGTAATTCTGCAATCATTCGGTTAAGAAGTAAAGAAATTACACTCCGATTACTAGATGGTGAAAGAGTAAAAGCATCGCGAGTTAAGTGGCAACTTATCACCCTGGTAGCTCCATTAGTTCTATTGGTGCTGGTTGCGTATAGTGTACTGTTTTGGAGAAAAAAGCAATTCGCACGCTGAGGCCCTATCTTTGAAGGTTGAAGTACAGCTATGAATATCGATCAAATTAGTTATCTCGTTTTTGGATTGGTGTTGGTGTTAGCCCTTTTCTTTGACTTGGGCTTGATGAGTAAAAAAAACCAGACCATTACCATCCGCCAAGCATTAAATCAAACATTTTTTTGGGTTGGACTTGCTCTGTTATTCTTTGTTTTTGTCTGGGTTGAAAAAGGACAACAACTCGCTCTTGAATATTTGAGCGCTTACTTGATGGAATGGAGTTTGAGTATCGATAATATTTTTGTTTTCATATTGATCTTTACTGCTTTTTCAGTTAAAGAGAAGAACTACGGTCGGGTGTTGTTAATTGGAATTTTGATGGCGATAGTGTTTAGGGTCTTATTTATCTCGGTAGGAGTAGTATTGGTTGAACGCTTTCATTGGGTTTTATATGTGTTTGGAGTTTTTCTGGTTTATACCGGATTTAAAATGTTTACAGCAAATGAAGGCGAGGAGTTTAATCCTCAAGAGAGTAAAGTATATAAATTTCTGAAGCGTTTTTTACCATTAGTACCGCATGATGGTAATGGAAAATTTATGGTGCGAGAAAATGGTCGTCCTCTTTATACAACTTTATTTGTTGTAATCATCATGCTTGCCTCAATAGATATTGTTTTTGCTTTAGATTCTATTCCAGCAGTAATGGGAATTTCGCGAGACCGTTTCGTTATTTATACTTCCAACATATTTGCAGTGCTGGGGCTTCGATCTTTATTTTTTTTATTGCGGGGGGCT
>Ga0129333_10000402_pt1 | contig 34444 bp, 52 predicted proteins | sample CPB6_08_DNA_FD_94474 | JGI IMG/M metagenome (GOLD analysis project Ga0129333, IMG submission 94474) | Freshwater to marine salinity gradient microbial communities from Chesapeake Bay, USA - CPBay_Sum_0.6_0.8_DNA | ecosystem: Environmental > Aquatic > Marine > Coastal | place: USA: Chesapeake... | reverse complement strand
ACCTGGTGGCAGTCAAAGCAGTACGCCGCTGGTTCGGTTAACCCAACCCGTCAAAACATTCTCCAGTACATTTCCGGTACTGTGAAGAATGGCGCTGAAGTGCCTAGCTTTGGTGTTTGCGGTTTTGGTACTTGGACTCTGCTGGCTCAAGACTTTGTTGGTCAAGAGCAGTACATGATTACCCCAGGCAACGGTTTTGACGGTGATGCTAATGGTCCTCAAGCCGCATTCCGTGCGTTGATGGTTGCTGGTGTACCCATCTATCCTGATCCCTACTGCCCCGAAGGTACTGTGTACTTCCTGAACAGCAACTACCTCTCGCTCTACATTCATGAGCAAGGTTCGTTTGTGTTCACGGGCTTTGAATCGACTCTCCCGAACTGGCAGATTGGCTATGTTGGCGCAGTGCTGACAATCGCTGAACTGGTTAATACCAAGCCGAAGTCGATGACCAAGGTGACGGGCTACAACTCTCTCACACTGTAAGGAGAAATAGTCATGGCACTTGGTTTAAATAAAATCCTAGTAGCGGGTGCAGCAACCAATGCGGCATCAGCTTATTTCACGGCTTATGCCGCCGGTACTGCAACAGTTGTTCCTCCTGCTGGCACTTACTACATTGCACCGACTGCTAACGTCACCATTGAACTTAACACCAATACAACTGGCAACATCAGCAATGCTTCTTGGAGCGTTGTAGTTGCCAACAATACTGGTGGTTTGTTTATTGCTGACGGTACTAACGTCCGTGCTAATGTACTGGCAGGTACGCCGACGATTACTCTGTTCACCGTCAATGGTGGTCAGAACGTCAGCGGCACTTACAACACCTAAGGAGCCAACATGAATGCAAACCATGTAGGCTCACTTTATCCTGACAGCTTTGGCAGCTTTGGCCTTGCTCATGCGACCTCAGTTTCTTTGGGTTCGACCGGCAATGCAGTTGTCCAGTTGCCAGTGGTAGGTGGCAGCACATACATTGTTCGCAGGATTACGGTTGCTAACGCAAGCGGCAATATTGCAACGGGGAACATTACCATCCTGACTTCTAACGATGGTAATGCTTCCAACGCTGTTAGTAATGCCGTTACCCTGTCTTCCGTTACTAGCAGCAGCACGTTCCAAGATCTTGGTCTTGCAACGGCTGCGGCTACGACGGTTTACTCGGATGGCTCACTGTATGTAAAAGTGGGTACTGCGGTATCGAGCGCAACTTGCGACATTACTGTTTATGGTGACATCGTAACGCTATGACAACTGTATATGTGACCAATCGGGGTGAGAAGCCTCTGATCGACGAATACGCTTACAACACCTACAAGTTCCCCGTAAATGAACCTGTAGAAGTGGACGTTGCCGTTGCGCGTCACTTATTCGGTTATGAGCAGGAAGATAAAGTTCCTGCGATGGTGCGTATTGGGTTGTGCATATCGACCAACGACATTGAGGATGCCCTCAAAAAGTTGGAAAAATTTGAAATAACCCAAGACAAGCCGAAACAAGATCGCTTTTTATCCCCTGGCGATGACTCAGTAACCCCCCTTGTGCCTAAAGCACAGCGGGGGAGAACAGTCGAAAAAGCCGCTTAAATATGGATATTAAATGGCAACTCTCAATTCGTATATCACGGAGGTCAGAAGGCTTCTGCACGATGCGAATGGAAACTTCTATTCTGACTCTGAGTTAACTGACTACATTAACTCAGGGCGAGAGCGTGTTGCCAGAGATACGGGTTGCCTCAGAAAACTTCAGGTTTCTCAAACGCCGATAGCACCAGTAGGCTATACCGGCACTCCTGTTGCTTGGGCTGCTAATACCGCAGTTAGTCTGAACGACCTTATTTTCTCTAACATTTTTACCTATGTGGTGACTACGGCTGGAACCACAGGTAGTGATCCTCCGCAGTATCCGTTGGCAGGTAGTTTGTTTCCTCCGACTGCTCCATTTACTAACGGAACAGCAGAATTTCAGTATGTTGGTAATTGCGAGATTATTCCGTTTGCCAGCTTGCCGGACAGTATACAAACGCTCGACATTCTGAACATTAACATCTTCTGGGGAAACAGCCGTTATCCGCTGTCTTACCTGCCCTGGACACAGTTTAATGCTCAGTTGCGTTATTGGCAGAATTACATTGGTCGGCCTATTGCGTTTTCTGTGTTTGGTCAAAACCAAATTTACATTTCTCCCGTGCCTGACCAATCTTATGTAATGGAGCTAGACACCACTGTTTTGCCTTTGCCGCTGGTTAATGGTGGCGAGGTAGATACGATTATTGACCCATATACAACGCCTGTAGCGTATTACGCTGCTTATACAGCGAAATTTAAAGAGCAGTCTTATGGCGAATCTGAGATTTACTATCAGCAATACGTCAACAAAGTGCGCTCTGTTCTCAACACGACATTTACACGGCGTTTACCCGATCCTTATAGCAATCCTTTCTAATCATGGCTGCGACAGAGCAAAAGAAAAGCTACGAAGTAGTCAAAAACTTCAAGGGTGTTAACACCAAGGCTAATCGCACGGCTATTGATAAAGAGGAATTTGCCTGGCTAGAAAATGCCATGCCCGTTGGTTACGCCAATCTCAAGATTGTTCCGACGTATAGCAACATCAGCATTACGTTTGGAAATACTGTTTCTACTATTGCATCTTGCAATTTGAATGTTGTTGATTATGTTTTAACATTTCAAGAAGATGGCAGGGCAGAATCAGTTAGGATCGACACTAATACCAAGGCAAATGTAGCGGTAGCTGGAACATTCTCTAACACTGGCATTAACACAACGCAGTGGAAAGACAACATTGTTCTTATTAGCGACCCTAACAATGGCATTTATTCTTGGAATGGCACAAACCTAGTTTCTATTGGTTCTGTTGGCTCTATTGCTATTACTAATGGCGGTAGCGGTTACACCAGCACTCCTGCAATTATTATTTCAGCGCCTAATGAAACAGGCGGCATCCAGGCTACGGCTCAAGCGACGATTACTGCTAGTGCGGTATCGGCTATCACGTTAACCGAAGCTGGATCTGGCTATACCTCGCCGCCTACTGTCACAATTACTGGCGGTGGAGGCACAAATGCTACAGCTATTGCCAGTTTGGTGACTTTTAAAAAAGGCACGGTTGCAGTCAACGTGACTAACGGCGGCACGGGTTACACAAACGCAGCTAACACAGTAGTGACCATTTCTGGTGGCGGCGGCACAAATGCAGCAGGTACGGCAATCTTGTCCGGCGGTCAGATTTCTCGCGTCATTATGACTAACCCTGGCACGGGATATACCAATAACGCAAATATCACAGTAACAATCACTGGCGGGGGTGGTTCTAATGCGACAGCTAATGCGGTTATCACCACTGAAACAATATCCGGAATTCAGACGTTCTCAGGTCGCAACTGGGTGGCTCAAGGAAGGACTGTGTATTACTCTGCTGCTGGTAGTTATAGCGACTTTACAACTGTTTCTGCTGGCCTTATTACTCTGACTGACACAACACTGCACAGCAATATTATTCAGTTGTTGTCTGCCAATAACTTTTTGTACATTTTTGGTCAAGATAGCATCAATGTATTTTCTGACGTTAGGGTATCAAATGCTGGCACAACTATATTTACAAATACGAATGTAAGCGCGTCGGTAGGTACTCGTTTACCTTACGCAATTTTCCCGTACTTCCGTTCTGTGTTGTTTATGAATGAGTACGGTGTTTATGCGCTGGTTGGATCTACGACTTCCAAGTTATCAGATCCACTAGACGGTGTGTTTCCAAATATTGATTTTACGACCGCTAAAGTAACAGCAGGTCAGGTGCTAATTAACAACATACTTTGTGCTGCGTTTAATATTAGATATAACGATAGTGGCACTTATAGATATGTGCAAGCGGTATTTTTTGAAAAAAAATGGTTTTTCACAAACCAGGGATCTGATCTTTCTTTAATAGTGTCTGTGCCTACGGGTGGCAAAATTAAGATGTACGGCACAAACGGAACTAATTTTAATTTGTTGTACAACGATTCAACAAACTCAGTGCCAAGCATTATTAAAACAGCGCTTGATCCTATGACTGATCCAATTAGGACAAAACAAGCATTGAAGGTTGGTATCGAGGCGACGATTTTTGGCGGTGGGTCTTTAGATACAACGATAGATAGCGAAACTGGATCTAGCCCAGTTTACAATCTTGGAAATTATACTATTTGGTTAAATAATTTTGGTGATGCTATTCCTTGGACAAATAATTCTAGCGCCACAATTCAATGGTATGGCGGTCAAGGATATGTGTTGTACAAGACTGACGCGCAGCAGTGGGGTAAATATCTTGGTATGACAATAACGTCTAACTCGCCAGCGATGGTTATTAACGGTTTTGAATACGAACACGAATTGAGAGTGAGGTTCTAAATGGCTGTTCCAAATATTTTTGCTAACGTAACAACGTCAATTCCGTTGTCTGAACTTGATAACAACTTTGCTACGCCGATAACGATTGGTAATACGGCAGTCCAGCTTGGTAATACTGTGACTACGTTAAACAACATGACGTTGGCGAATGTCACTATTAGCAGCGGAAACACTACGGTTACGTCTGAGACTATTAGTGGAAATTTGACCTTCACCGGCACAGGCAATCGCATTATTGGCGACTTCAGCAATGGGACGGTGGCTAACCGTGTGATGTTCCAGACGAGTTCTTCTGGAAGCAACTCCGTTATCTCTGCAATTCCTAATGGAGCCGCAACACAAGCTAGTTTCGTCGCGGCAGGTAATTCTAATCCAACAAACGCAAGCATTATTCAAATGCTGGCAAACGGAACCACTGATACAAGATTCGTATCGACATATTTCGGCACCGGCACCTACCTCCCCATGACCTTCTATACCGGAGGCGGCGAGAGGATGCGGATTGATACCAGCGGCAACGTAGGAATTGGTACGAGTTCGCCATCGGCGTTAGTAACTATTGGCGCAGGTACAGCTTCAGCAAATTCAGCACCATTAAAATTTACATCTGGAACAAACTTGACAACGCCGGAGGCTGGTGCAGTTGAGTATGATGGAACAACCCTTACCGCTACTACTAATACAAATTTTAATCGCGGTACGATTCCAATTATCAATTACACATCTGGTATTGGTACATCGGGAGGTGCGGCAACAACTAATTACCCTCTTTTCCCATCAGGCAATGACACGATTACTTTGCCTTCCGGAACTTATTTAGTAAAAGTGGGAATCAGAATTAACGTTAGCGGTTCTACAACTCCCTCTGTTTGCAATTTTAATATTCGTGGTGGTGGCACTGCTGTAGGCTCATTTAGTTGGAGAGGAACAGGCTCTACTCAAGATGCCGGTACTGCAATTTCTTTTGTTGTGGCTGCTACGGCGCTTGGTACTGTTTTTCAAGTAACAAACTCAAGCTCAACAAATCCTCGCCAATATATATTTATGGGTGAAGGAATTTTAAAAGTTACATCACAAGGAACAATAATTCCGTCGTATCAATTCCCTGTCTCACTTGTATTGCCAACTGTAACGCTTGTGGCTGATAACTATATGACTATCCAACAACTTGATACACAAAATGCAGCGGCATTTGGTCCTGCTGGAGCAGGATGGGGCTAATAAAAGCACAAATTATTTTTTGGAGTAAAAATGAATACCACTTGGACAATAGATTCTATAAGGTGCAAAGCCTTTAATAACGGCAATGCTAATGTTGTATCAGAAGTTCATTGGCGTGTATCTTCTGAAGACGGTGGTTTTTCTGTGAGTTCCTATGGTTCCGCAAGTATTCCATTTGAAGGAACTCAATTTACTGCCTATGAAAATCTAACAAAAGATCAAGTATTGAGTTGGTTGTTTTCTCAAATTGACAAAGAAGAAATTGAAAATAACCTTACCTTGAATATCAATTCTTTAAAAAACCCAACTGTAGTAACTAATCCGTTGCCTTGGTTAGAACCTGTGCAGCAACTTGATGAACAGCCTCAAGTGGAGGAAATTCAAAATGGCAGTTAATGCACCATTTACGCCTTCAGGTAATACAGTAACGTTTACTGCGGCTGGCACTGCGCCTACGCCAGTTCAAGCAGTTTCTACGACCCTTGGGGGCAATCAATATCGAGTGTTAAATGCCGGTTCTGTGACAGCATTCTTGGGTATTGGAACGACTGCCGCAGCCGCAACGTCTTCTGCTGTTGCCGTTACCTCATCCCAAGCATCTATACCTTTGCTTCCTGGCACAGATGAGATTTTGACGTTTTTGCCAAATGCGTACTTTACGGGCGTGACTAGCAGCAGCACGGCTGTTATTTACATCACGCCTGGTGATGGCAGCTAATTATGTTAAAAACAGTAAGCTCTTTTAGCAGCAATATTGGTGCTCTTGTTTACAAGGGAACGTGGGATGCCGCGACCAATAATCCTGCGCTTGCTTCTGGCGTTGGCGATAAAGGAGATTACTACTATGTATCTGTTGCTGGCAGCACAAATTTAGATGGAATTACAAATTGGCAGGTAGGTGACTTTGCTGTTTTTAATGGAACTGCCTGGCAAAAAATAGACAACACAGATGCGGTTTTGTCGGTCAACGGGCAAACTGGCGCAGTCGTTTTAACGGCATCAGATGTTGGGGCAACGCCAAACACAACGTATGTGTTGACTAGCGGATTGTTGTCGGGTGGCGGTCAACTTAACGCCAATGTGACGGTTAGCCTTACTTCTGTGCCAGTAGCAAATGTGCCTGGCGCAGTTCCAAATACGGTTAATGTGCTGGCGGGTGGCTTGCTTTCTGGTGGCGGTGCGTTAACAGGAAATGTCACAATTAGCCTCAACAGTGTTCCTGCCGCTAATATTACCGGCCTTGGCACGATAGCAACCCAAGATGCCAATAATGTCACAATCACGGGCGGTAACATCAATTCTGTGGCGCATTCTGGCGGTACGTTTGCCAATGCCAATATTACGTCGGTAGCTGCCACATTTCCGAACAGCTATTTGTCTAATAGCGCAGCAACTCTTGGCAATGCCACAATTACACTTGGATCAACTACAAGTTCTGTAGGTAATTTAACACTTGATAACGCCAACATTACGAGTGTCGCGGCTACTTTCCCAAATAGCTATTTAGCTAATAGCACGGCTACATTGGGAAATGCCACAATCACGTTAGGTGGCACGACTACTAGCGTTGGAAATTTAACATTAACGAATGTCACGGTTTCCAGCGGTAGCGTAACGGCAAATATTAGTTCTAGCGATGTCAATTTCACCGGCACTACGTCTGCAAATGCAACATTTGCAACGTCTAGTTTGCCCCTGATTCCTGAAGGTTACATTACGGTTCAGATAGGTGGCGTAAACAAAAAAATTCCTTATTACGGAGTGTAAATTGGAAGGCCAAATGTTATTTAACATTGTTGTCGGGATAGCAGCGTTTTTTGGTGGCTGGACACTTAACCGCATAACAAAAATGCTTGATCGTATGGATGAAGACATCCGTGATTTGCCGCACGTTTACGCTGACAAAGACACTTACAAGTCCGACATCAATGAGATTAAAGGGATGTTGGGCAAAATATTTGACAAGCTGGACGGTAAGGTAGACAAAGTATGAACATGGACACTCTTAGCATCGTTAAATTTGGAGATAGAGATTCGCTAGGAGAGTTTTTGTTTGAAAACGGGGTACAGCACAGGCTTTTTCAGCAAATATTGATGGACGCAGGGCAATATGTTCCAGTTTATCCAATTATTGATGCCAATGTTGACAACTTAGATGATTGGCTGATGGTTCATCAAGTTGAGCATCAAGCGCTTGCAAATTTATTAGATTTAAATAATCCATTTAATTTGATGGACTCAGATTGGAATAAGGAAGAAGATTTTTACGATTGGATAGCAAATCATTTGTACATCCACGAACAAATTGTTGCTGCTCTTAATATTGCGAGTTAAATATGGTAGCTAAAGCACTAACAGCCTCAGCCGTAATTCCCGCAACCGGAATTAAATCTACTAAGGCAGAAACAAAATTAAGAAATATGGGTTATGACCCATCGTCTTTAACTAGGCAACAATGGGCAGATATTCTTCAATTAGATATTTACAGACCTGGCGGCGGCACAAATTATGTTGATGCTTTTGTTGGTGGTTCTATCGATCAAATAACGGGAGAGGCTTACACAAAACAAGAAACGCAAGAAAGACAAGCAACATACAATGCAGAAAAAGCAAAACAAGAAATTGCTACTTTCGCAAAAGAATATTATGGCGCTTTGTATTCTCCATTTAAACCAGGAGCAACTGAAAAAGGCTATGCTTTAGCAACTGAAGAATATAATAGAAAACTTAATCTTTTACGAGAAAGAGTTACTACTGCTGGCATTTCTGGTGAACGTTTTGCACAGATTTTTAAAGACTCTATGATGTCACAACATACTTCTGATGTTCAGCAGTATGAAAAGATAAACGCGAATAGAGAAGGATTGCTTGGGTTTTTGGACGTTGCTACACCATTTATTACTCAAGCTGTTATGGGTTCTATTACTGGTGGACTTGGTTTAACAATGCAAGTTGCAATCAACTCAACGGCTGCAATTATGCAGGGCGCTGATATTGAAGATGTTATTAAAGCAGGTATTGGAACTGTTGGCGCTAATCAAGCAGCCCAGTATTTAAATGATATTAAAACAATATCTGATGCAGACCCAATAATTAAAAATGCAATTATCAACGCTGGAGCGCAAGGAACATTTTCAGCCGTTACTGGTGGAGACATAGTTAAAAACGTGCTTGCGGGCGCTGCTGGTGGAGCTGTTGCCGGTGCAACATTTAAAGCATCAGATAGTAAAGCTATATCTGCTGCATCTGGTGAATATGCAAAAAATTTAGCTTCTGGTATGTCGCCTCAAGAAGCAATGGCTGCCGCTATTGTTGATTTTGTTGCATCTGATCGTTCTGAAGCAGAACAAAAAATTAAACAAGAAGCAGAGAATATTCAGTCTGTATCGCCAAAATCAGGAAGTCAGTTAGGTGAGCTTTACGCTAATGTTGGGGATATTGTTGTTGCTGCGCCAACTAGCGTTTCTTCCTTGCCTCAATTTAAAACACTTTCTGGAGAAACCGGAGATGCTGTTATTAAGGTAACTGAAAAAGATGCAGTTACCGGCAAAACTATTGTTACCTACCGAAGAAATATTACTAAAACCGATCCATCTGGAAAACAAACGGGATATACGATTGTTTATGATCCAGAAACAAACGGGGTTTCGTATGATTATTCGCTTAAAACCGGAGGAATTTCTCCTGAGATTATTAGTTCCAAAACTAGACCAGGTGCAGAAGGTGTTGGTGCTGGAGGCACAACTTCCGATTCCACAATTTCGTTGACAACCAAGCCTAAAATTCCAAGTACTACAGGCTCAAATATTACATCTAACATTTCCCAACCAGTTTCTAATATTACTATTGGAACTGGTGGCGCTAATGTTATTCCATCGAATGCCGCAACTGGCAATGTAACTATTTCTCCAACTGGAAATGCAACAACAAATGCGTCGGGTAATGTAATTAGCAATGTAGCCGGAACAGGCAATGTGACTATTTCCGCCGGTGCTGGAAATGCTACTGCCAATACTTCTGGAAATGCTACTGCAAATGTTTCCGGAAATGCAACATCAAATACAACTCAGCAAATACTTGATTTAACTGGAATTACCGGCGGTACAGGTACGGGTACGGGTACGGGTACGGGTACGGGCGGGGGAGAGGCCGCAGGTGAGGAGGGTGCGGGAGAAGAAGGAGGTACTTCTTCATCCGAAGATAATTTAATATTATTAGGGTTATTAGGAACTTCCAAAAAACCAACAATCCCCAAGGCTGGATCTACTTCACCTGGATCTACGCAAGCTCTATCTCAGGCTTTGAGAATTGGTGATGCTGGTGAACCTTTGTTTGGTAGCAAATTAGGCAAGCGTAAGAACGTATGGAATGTTGAATCTTTGAGAACTAAAGACGAGGTGGGTGGTTAAAATGGCTAAACAAATTGCAAAACTTCTCAAAACGACTATTAGCGATAGCAGCGATCTTAAAAAGATTGCCAGCGATCTTGCCAAAAAAGGTCGCGGCGGCGATTCCATGCTTGCTCATATTACGCCCAAAGAAGCCGAAATGCTGAAGTCTGCGGGTGGATCTGGAACTATCAACCCTGACACTGGGCTGCTTGAGTTTTATGATTGGAGTGGTTCATCTGATAATTATGATAATTCTTCAGCAAGAACTTATGCTGATACTTCTTCTGAAAGTTATCAGCCGCCGCCTCAAACCTTTGGAACGCCAGATTTTTATGGGGATAATGTTTCGTACAAATACAATTTCCCATCTCCAGCAGAAGATACGACAAGTTTTGGTTTTCAGCCACAACGTCAAACCTTTGGAACGCCTGAATACTTTGACGCAAACGCTGCCCCTACAAGGTTGCCTTCTGATTTTTATCCTAGAACGGCTGAATCTGATATAGATGTAAGCGCACTTCGCTCTAGTCTTCATGAACCATCCATATATGGTCTTGATCCATATCAAGGAGGTTATAGAAGTTCACCAGTAGAAACTCCTCCCGAAAAAAGTTATTTTCAAAAAATAAAGGAAGGATTTAGTCAAGATCCATTTTTGCGAAGATTAGGATTGGCGGGTATTGGTGCGTTGCCAGGCATTTATTATGCAAGACAAGCAGGGAAAGAAGGCCGCAAAGCAAGAGAGGAAATGGAAAAATTAGCTGCCCCTTATCAAGCAGAGGGAAAGCGATTATTGGAACAAGCACAACGAGGTGAGTTGACTGCTCCTGCCCAACAACAAATACAAGCATTACAAGCCCGCGCTGCCCAGGGTGTTGCTGGCAGAGGCGGGGTAGGCGCAGAACAATCGGCAGCGCAGGTAGAAGCCTTCCGTCAGCAGTTGTTGGCTAACCAGTATGACCTTGGATTAAAGGTTGCCGGAATTGGAGATCAAATCGCTGTTGGAGCAATTAAAACTGGTATGCAAGCAAATCAATATGTTAACGAATTGACAGCTAATTACTATAGTAATTTGTTCCGTGATATTGGTGGATTGAATCAACCAATTATTCAAACAAATCAACAGCCTCAGAGGTAATCATGGCAGATCCAGCATTTTCTAGTGCGCTACAAGAACTGACGGGGATGCCTGACCCATTGGCTTTTAAGAAAGTCTCTCCGTTAGTGCGTGGCGGCGGTGCATTTAAAGAAGAGCCTGTTGCAGCAGAACCAGCAGATAGAACTTTTGAGCCTCCGGTAGATATTACTTTGCCGGAGTTGCCTAACTACGAAGAGACGATTGCAGAACCAACAAGATTGTTATCGCAAACCCAACAAGAATATGAAACATTTTTGGGTGAAAAAGAAGCTGATGCAGCAAAGCGTCAAGCTAAACAAGCGCGGCGTAAATTAACGGCTGCGGAGAAATATAGAACCGATTTACAAGCACAGGAAATAAGAAAAGAGCGCGATGCTTTTGAGGAGCAATTAGCAAAACCATTTTTGCCGACACAACAGAACTTTTCTGATCTAGCAACTATGTACAGCCTTATAGGTGTATTAGGTTTTGCTATTGGTTCTAGCGGCAGGAATAGTGCTATACAGGCGATGAGCGCCATGAACGGCATGATAGAAGGCTACCGAGAAGGCCGGATAGATTTATACGAAAAAGAAAAAGATGCGTTTGAATCTAATGCAAAAGCACTGCAAACCAAGATCAATTCTCTTAACAACAAAATAAAAGAAATTGCTGAGTTGGCAAAAGTTGATTATGAAAAGGCTGATTTGGAAGCAGACGTTATGTTTGCAGAAGAAGGCGCTGAGTTTTTAAAAAATTACAAAGACAAAATTGGTCTTGTTGGCACAATAAAAATGCTGCAAGAAAAGGTTAAGGCTGGAGAAAAGCTGTTTGAGTTCATGACCAAAGAGCGCACTCGCGTTGAAGAAATAAACAAAAAGGCAAGAGACAGGTTTGAAGAAAACGTTAGAAACATAGAAGCAAAGAGAGAAGCTGCTGAACAAATGGCTTCATTGAGAACTGAAATAGCGCAAGCTCAAATAGCATCACAGCAGTTTATTGCTTCTGAACTTGAAAAAGGACGCGCAGACCGAGCTGAAGAACAAAATAGATTGCGTATGCAACTTGCCGAAGCAGAAGAAAGATTGCGTAGAGATCTTGCGGCTAAAGAAGAAGCTGCTCGTAAAGAACGGGATGCTCAAAACAATCAAGTCCGTCAAGAGATGCAAAAAGAAAGATTAGCCGCAGAAGCAAGACAAAGAGAAAGCGACAGACAGATAAGGATTCTTATCGCAAAAATGGCTGACAATAGAGAAAGAGATAAATCTGGCGCTAGAATAGACAAGATTCCTCAAAAAGACAGAGATGCTTACCAGTTGAGAGAAACAACTATTCCTGCTTTGGAATCTGGTTTAAAAACACTTGATCGCTTACAGAAAGAAGGCAAGTGGACAAAGATGACGGGTTTGCTGGCTATTGATTCTCGCGCTGCTGAAGCTGCATTTTCTAATGATCCTGAGGCATTAAGTCTTATTAGGACATTTGCGAGGTTCCGTAGTGCGGAATTTGAAACCGCTGGTAAGGCATTGACAAAGATGGAAGACAAAATCTTGTCTCCTCTTTACAGGGCTGATTTGCGTTCGTATGAAGCAACCAGGAACGCAATGGACGAAGGTTTGAAAGAAATGAAAAGGCAGAAACAGGGATTGGAAAATCAGTTCCCAAGTTTGGCAAGAAGGGCTGCTGGCGAAGTAGATGTTGCTAGGCCAAAAAACCAAAAAGAATTTGACGCACTAAAACCTGACACTTTGTACATTGACCCCGATGATGGTGGGCTTTATAGGAAAAAATAATTATGGGTAACAGATTTGGTGGTGAACCCGTAGAAAGAGAGACGAAGCCTAGATTTAGTGGCGAGGCTGTGGATGCGGCTCCTGAAGCTGCTCCTGCTCCTGCGCCATCACCCGTCGTTGCCGCACCCAAAAACGAAAAAGATCCTATAAAAGAAATGCTTTACGCAACAGGCTTGGGCGGCATATTTGGATTAGCTACGCCTGAAGTCACAATGGCTACGGGTAAGGTTTTGGAAAAAGTGCCATATACACCCGTCAGAATGGCTGGCAAGTCTATGCAAGCTGCCGCACCATCTATGACCGGCGTTGGACAAAGGCTGCTTGGTGGTACTTTAGGTGCTACTGGCGGCTTTACTGGAGAGGCTTCAGGACAGATTGTGGAAGCCTTTGGTGCGCCTCAACCCGTAGCTGAATCGGCGAGAATTGTTGGCGGTATTCTTCCTCTTGAGTTGGCGGCACAGGCTGCAAAAGGCGGCTCTGCTCTTGCAAGGTATGTGGCTTCCAAAATACCTGGTTTTAATATTGTCCGTAGCGTTATGGATGATGTTGGCGCTGAACAGTTAGTTGGTAAGCAAAAAGAATTAGTAAAACAGCGTATCCAAGAATTGCGTAAGTCTCAGTTCACTACAGACGACCAAAAGAAAATCTATGACGTTCTTTTTGATGAAGTTAATAAAGCAAAAAGTCTTGCTGATTTAGAGGCAAATTGGTCAAGACTTGCTGGTGAACAGGTTTCTAAAGAAGAAAGAAAAGCTGCCACAAGTTTTGCTGGCATGGCTGGAGAACTTCAGGAAACTAAGAAAACTATTATCCAACGCGCAAAAGACGCAATCAGAGATGTAGGTGATTCCACTAGAGAGCTTTCTCAAATTGGAACATCTTTGCGCGACAAGATTTTATCCAGGTTTGAAACTGGCTCCCTAGAACGATCTGCCCAATACAAAGAGCAGAAAAAGATCAGGGATGCTGTTGTTGCTGGAAAAGAAGGTCAGGGCATTTTGGTTGAGTCAATGCCAGAATATAAATCTCTTGTGCAAGACCTCCGCAATAAGTTATTAAAAGGGAAGATTGCTCAACAACAAAAGACAGCGCCGGTAACTGAGCCTGGTGTACTGAAGGCTTATCAAAACATTTACGATGCTGTTACAGCAAGGCGTGTTGAAATAGGCGTTAATGAAATGGGGAATCCTGTCTACAAGACTTTCCCAACTTCGTTTGATGCTCTGGATGATGTACGTCGCAGATTAGGTGATGCTGCTTTTGGTAAGGCTGCTGAAGGCTATGAGGCTTTAGGTCAAAAGATTGCAGAAGAATATTACGCAAAGATTAGCAACATTCAATCTAAGTTTGCCGGTGAGTCGCATGATACGTTGCAAGGCAACTATGAGCTTGCTTCACGTTTGCTAGAAAAGTTCCGTACCAAGGCTGGTGCTAAAGCTACTGCTATGGATCGTATTGATCCAACGCAATTCAAGACAGACGCTAAGTCATTGCCAGCAACCCTGTTTAACAGCCAGCAGTCGATTGCAGATGCTATTGCGCTAACGGGTGACAGAAACCTAGTTGTGCAAGAAGCCAAAAACTATGTTGCCAAAAACTTAGCCAATATGAATGCGTCACAGGCAAAGAACTGGCTAACCAGCAAGGGTAATTCTGATTGGCTTTCTGCTTTACCTGAAGTCCGTCAAACAGCTAATGCTTATGTTGCAAACCTTGAGCGTGCTGAACAGCGTGCTGTGGGTGCTGCCAAAGTAGAAAAGAAAATGGGTTCTAAAGAGAGCCAGGCTTTGAAAGAATCTGGCAGGGCATTGGAGGCCGGAGAGAAAAGGGCTGGAGAGATTACAGATGCGGCTAGAAAAGACGCAGAGAGAATTCTTGGAACAAAAGAACCCGCAGCCCAAGTTTCCTCAATAATTTTGTCTGGTGACAGGACGATGTGGGATCGTATTGCTCCTGCTATTGCGGCATCCCCAAATGGAAAGCAGGTGTTGGAATCAGCGGTTAGGCAGGTGATGGCAGACAAGGCTTCTCAAGGCATTTTTAGTGCAGAGAGATTTTGGCAGACCAGCTTGAAAGATTCCTTAGCTAGAACTGGCCTAATGCCGACTGACAAGATTAACGAGATTAGTCGGCAGCTAAATGCTATTGCTACCTCAACTTTGCCGGAGCAGCAAAAGCTAACCTTCTTTGGCAGAACGTTGAAAAACATTGTTATTACTTACGGTGCGCCAGGAACCCGTCGTGCATACAATGTAATTACAGGCGCAGGACAGCCGACCTCTATGGAGCCTGGAGCGCGATGAGCAAGAAAGCCAAGGGGATAAATCCAGATCTGGAGAAGGCTATTTCCGATTTGCTAAAGGCTACGATGAGTGACCCGATGGCAAGCCTGACGGACAAAACCAAGATTCTGGACAGAGCGTTAAAACTTGAGCAACTAAAAGCCAGAATTTCCGATGATGATTGGGGCGCTGGTTTTGCTATTGATGATGATGAGTAGTATTATATGAGTATCCATTTTAAAAGGGGATACTTGTATGGATGCTATTCAACTGGTACGGTTAGCTTTGAACGTCATCAGCGAGAGATTGCTGGTGATTTTTGCCCTACTCCTGAACTTCGCGGTAACGTGTTGGACAATGTGGGGTTTAATGTGGGAAAGATTGGTGGCAATGGCGGTGTTCGCTCTGTTCAGCTACCTTTTAATCAAGATGGAAAGGACTAAAAATGCGCGACCCGAAAGACCTGACATACAAGAGTAAAGTGCCTGGCGCTGAAGAACTGAATTACAGCCAGAAATACGCCAAGGCTATCCGTCCACAAAAACCGGCTGACGCTACCGAACGGTTCCAGAAATGGCAACCAGGCCAAGTGCCGATGGGTGGATTTCGTTCGACCTTCTGCTTTGATGACAGCTACAACAGCAAGCAAAGCCCGACTTCAGGCGGCGGCAAGAAGGTGTACTAATGGGTATCATGGCCTTCACCCCGATGGGGAATGCGGTAACGTTCAACGCTGCCGCTACCCCGCCGACTCCTGTGCAAGCCACTTCGTCTACCCTTGGCGGTACGCAATATCGCGTACACAACACGGGTAACGTGGTGGTTTACATGGGTTTTGGCAACTCTGCTGCTGCCGCTACCACGATGGCAAATGCTTCTCTAGCTGGCTCAACTATCAGCCTGATGCCTAATTCGGTGGAAGTGTTTACTTTCAATGCCAATCAATATTTTACTGGCGCAACTAGCACCGGCACTGCCGTTGTTACGATTGTTCCTGGGGATGGATCATAATGCTACGAACTGCTGGCGGTTTGACGGTTAATCAGACTACCCAGTTTGGTGGTTATTACGGCTCCTTTTACAGTTCCACAGACCAGTTTGATGGCGTAAATACGCCAACACTAATGTATTGCGAGAACACCGCAGACAATGCTGGTGTGACAATGGAGCTAGGAACTAGCAGCAAAAAGTCACGCATGACCTTTGCCAATGCCGGAACCTACAACATTCAGTTCTCTGCTCAATTACACAACCTTGGTGGTGGTGGATCTGGCAATACCGTCAACATTTGGTTTCGACTGAACGGTTCTGATATTTCTAATTCAGATACCAAAGTAACGGTTCCCTCTAACGCTCCGTATGTGGTTGCTGCTTGGAACTTCATTGTTACCGTCGCTGCTGGTAATTACGTTGAGATGGTTTACAAAAGCGATAACTCAAATATTGGTTTTGAGCATGAAGACGCAACAGCAAACAACCCTGCCATTCCTTCCATCATTATGACTGCCCAACAGATAAGGTGATGATATGAAACAGTACATTCTTGACCGTGCAAGAGAGCCATCCACTTGGCGTGGCGCTATCCTCTTTCTGACTGCTATCGGTGTGCCTATTGCTCCGGCTGTGGCTGAACACATCGTCACAGTTGGCCTGGGGATTGCTGGCCTAATCGGGATGGCTACCAAGGGATGATTAACTCGCGCAACTTGAATGACCTGCTGCCTCCTGTAAAAGATCGCGCAGAGAAAATGATTCAGGGTTGCGGTGCTGTTGGCATAGATTTGCTGGTAACTAGCACTTACCGCGACAATGCTAGTCAAGATGCTTTATATGCACAAGGGCGCACTAAACCAGGAAAGATCGTAACCAATGCTCGCGCTGGTCAGTCTTTTCATAATCATCGGTGTGCCTTTGATGTTGTTCCTCTGCGTCACGGGAAGCCGGTCTGGGATGCCAAAGACCCTGTATGGCAAGTTGTTGGACAGATAGGAAAGAAATTCGGTTTGGAGTGGGCGGGTGATTGGAAGCGGTTTAAGGAATATCCGCACTTCCAGTACACAGGGGGATTGACATTAGCGCAGCTTCAGCAAGGAGCGAAAATTGGCTGAACTCTCTGAGCTTGATAATATTGATACCTCTATGCTTGATGTCATACAAGCAGATCAAGGCGCTAAACTATTTGAAAAAGCTCAACAAGAATATCCATATCTTTCTGGCAAAGATATAGCGTATAAATATTCCCCAAACCAAGGAAGGGGATTTCTTGAATTTTATGATCCTGAAGAAACAGGATCTCCAGAATATCCTCGACCCAAAGAACTTCCTTTGGGGAAGGTTGGAATTGAAGTTTTTGATCCAAAAACAAGACCCATAGACATATTGGCTGATTATGTAAGCCACTATGGAGTTGAAAAAGATCCTTACCTTACACAACGGTATCAAGAATTTATCAACTCAATGAGTCCAGAACAGCGACAAATTTTGAGAGAACAGTATCAGTATTACCAGCAACATCCAGAATATAAAGAGCAACGCCCGTATGAAGAATGGGAAAAAATAAGTGGGTTGCCAGGATATTTTAGGGGTTATACATTTAACCAATGGGAAAACCCACAAGAAATGTATAGCCCTCAACAAATACAATTACTTGACCAAGTAAGACAATACTTAGGAATAAAATAATGCCTAAGAAGAACGTCAAATTGTCCGTCGGCAGGGGAGAGAAGCTACCAGCCTCACAGGGTGCTGGCCTGACTGCTAAAGGCCGTGCCAAGCATAACCGTGCTACTGGTAGCAAACTCAAAGCGCCGACTAAAGATCCTTCCAATCCTCGCCACAAGTCTTTCTGTGCGAGAAGCAAGAGTTGGAAGGGAGAGCGCGGCAAGGCCGCTAGAAAACGTTGGGGGTGCAGATGAGTGATGGTCTATATGCAAACATTCATGCCAAGCGTGAACGTATCCGTAAGGGTTCTGGAGAGAAGATGCGGAGTCCAGGAAGTAAGGGCGCTCCTACCGCTGCGGCTTTCAGGAAGTCTGCAAAAACAGCCAAACGAAAAGCGCAGCGATAAAGAGCGTTATCCCCATCCCAACAAGAATCCCGCCGACAAAGATAACGGTCATCCCTCGATGCTGCTTCCTGGCAGGTAGCCCCTAATCTTCTCAATGCTCCAGCCAGTAGCGTCGTAGATCTTCAGGATATGAGTTGCGTTGATTGCCAGCTTGCCGTGCCGGATCTTGCTCAAAACCGGCGGCGGTATATCTAATTCCTCTGCCAAAGCAGCGTCATTCTTTAGATCCAGTTCATCTTTCAAGATGTCCAACAAGTCATGTTGCGGGAGCATTTCTCTCATTTCAGCCATGTTTCCTCCTCAAGGTGTGGCAAGTAAAGCGCCTTCAAAGACATAGCTGCCAACGTGCGCTAGATGCGCCCAAGGAGCAGCAAAGATTTGCCCACCGGCTTCTCGCCAAATGCGGCAAAAGTGGTAGTCCTCCGACAGCAGACGGTTCGTGCCTGGCTCAATACTGGTAGCAAAGAATTCCTTGATCTCATCTGCCTTGATGTTGCCGGACAAGTCGGTGACATCATTGGTGTAGGACGGAACCAAGTCAGCCAGCTTCTCAAACACTTCCCGCTTAATCATCATAAAGCCTGTACCGCCGTTCCAGATCTCTACCGGCTCATTGACCGGCACAGTAACCTCGCCAGCGTAGCCCACCAGGTTGACCACAAAACTACCCGTATGCCACTTCAGTTCGTCGTTAGCAACGCCAGAATCCATAGCCCTCTTGACGCTGCCCCAGTTGATCTCTTTCTTGGGATAGATGCCGCAGATAATGTCCTTGTCGGCCTCGATCATCTTGAGAACGTCAGGCGCATTAAAACGAATATCAGCGTCAATAAAGAACAGATGAGTGCAGTCAGTCTTTAGGAATTGGTGTGCCAACGCATTCCTGGCACGGGTAATCAGGCTTTCATTGAACATGAACGACATCATGCTGGTAATGTTGTTATCCCGCAGAATGTTGTTCAGTTGCAGCAGGGATTGCGTATAGAAGCCAAAGCATTGACCGCCATACATCGGGGTAGAGATAAAAAGTTTAGTCATTTAATCATCCTATAAAACCATTTGTTAGCACGACGCTGGCAGCTAATGTCATAGCCGTTAGCCCGTAGTTCACTGATAATGCTGTTGACCGCACAGACACCAGCCTTCTGGATGATCTCTAGTGTGGTGTATTCCCCGCCTTTGGAAAGCAGTTTAAAAACTCTCTGCAAGCGATCTGAGTTGTCTAATGTTGCTGCGTTCATGAAATATCCTCCACTCTCAAAACGTATCTGCCTTTAGTATTCTTGCGCCATCCATGAACTTCAATTCTGATACCGGCATCTCGGACAAACGCAACTGTGGGTGAATCCTGAATCTTCTTAATCCGTTCTGCGACACCTGTGCTAGTCACTTGAACCGCTAACACTTCGCCCTTGCGAATAGCCAGGATGTCGCACCAGCCCCACAAGTCCTGCCGCTGCTTGGTAAAGCTATTCCACTTCTCCACTATCGCGCAGAAATAGCCCTGCTCCCGCAGATACTCAAGACTTCTTTGTGTAGGACTAGACTTAGCCATCAGAACGGCACTTCGTCATCTTTAAATGGATTGAACTCATTTGGCTTCTTGAGTGTGGCTTCTGGTGCTGGACGGTTAGCCTTCCAATTAGGATCGGGAACCCAGTTATCCTGCGCCATAGAGATGAGTTCACCTACCCTTGTGGCCTTCTTCCAGGCGGCAATCTTGACCTGCTCACCCGCTTTAAAGTCACGATCCAAGGTAATCATGCCCTTGTAGTCAGGTTGACTTGGGGATGTCTTCTTGTCGTTCTGGAACAGTACGCCCTTACCAGGCTCAGAGTTATGTGTCTTCATTTGATCTCCAATGTGTTTACGGCTTCTAATACGGCTAATTTGCTTTCATTGCTCATGGTGTCGATGATCTGCTGATTGGCTTTCTTAAATGCCTTCAGCTTGTCAGCCTTGGTCTTGTCCTCCATCTTTCCTGCCTTGACGCGATTTATCATTGCGTAGAAGGATGTCTCCCAATCGGACAAACTCTCCGCTGTATCGTATGGCTCCTCCTGACCTGGAATGTAAAGCGGCAAAAAACCCTCACCTACTTCCTTTGCCTGTTTGATTTCCTCAACAATCTCTGCGGCTCCCATATCTTTGACCTTAGGTGATTCAGCCTTTGGCGGCTTATCGTCAAAGTCTTGGACTTCCTCGACTGTGTATGTGCCAACGGCACAACCTGGATAAACGGCTCTAATCCCCTCGCTAATGCACCTGGAGCGAAGCATTGCTCTTGGATACTTAACCCATCCACTGTCGGGACGAACAAGTCCAATCTGTTGCGCTTGCGATATTGTCCATGTAACAGTGATACTGCCACCAGAAGGATGGCTAAACACACCAGTGACCACATTGTCTGTGTACTCCTTCCATTCCACTTTGCCAGCAGCAGCTTGAAAACGGGCGAGTAGCGCATCTGCTTTCAATGCTGGACGACCTTTTATGATGTGATAGTCACGCGCAGCAATAGCAGGATGCTGTCCTTCTGCCTGTGCTATTAGCATCAATGCCATAGCTTCATCGGCGGTCTTGACTCCGAATAGGCCGGACTTGGCAACGGCTAATGCCATGCGCTCTATGTCTTGAACTGGAACTAAGTTGCTCATCTAATCCTCACTTGAGTAAAAAACGACGGGAACCTGGCATCTCAACAACGAACTTCTCATAGATGTCAGGCATGGCTTGCTGGAACAGCTTTGCATCAAACTTGTGGGATGACTTGGCAGACTTCCAAGTAGCCAGTACCTTGCCGCCCAGATCAATCAGACTAGCCTTGTCTGCCATGAAATTACGGATGGCTAGTTCTATCTGCTCAGACTCAGATTCCAGTTGACTGATACGGGTTTTGTACTCGCGCAGGATGGAACAGGCTTTCTCTACGGACTCAGTAGCGGTCAGGGTTTGTCCGTTATCTGTTGGGTAGATGATCTTGGCTGCGTCCAGGCTGTCGGGTTCTGGTGTGGTGTTGGTTGCGACATAAGACCAGAACTTCGCCATCTCCTGAATCAACTCATCCTTCATCTCTTGGGTGATGGTGAAATGGTAGGTACGGAACTTTTGTCCTCCGAACAAGACTGCAAGGTATATCTGCTCCACGTTATGTACCGCTGCTTCGTGAATAAGTTGCGCCAGATCAGCAGCAGGAACCAGGTTTGTTTCTTCGTCGAACTTAGACATAACGCCCATGTTGTAATTCTTGCATTCAACGAGTGTGCGTCCATCTGCACTGATGTAGTCAAAGTGAGAGCGTAGCCACGACTCAGTGGGATGTGATAGTGCATAGTCTGCGTCCTTGAGTTCTATCCGGTGTTTGTCTTGGAACAGTCGGGCAATAGTAGGCTCCATTACTTTACCCATCTGGACTTCCTCAACATGGGAAAGATCAGGCGGTTCTTTCTTGCCCTGCTTTTCTAGGATAACGTCTGCCGCTTTGCCATTGGCGGCTTTACGGCTGTCACCTGACCACCAAGCAGAGCGCCGGATCTCTGGTGCAAAATCAGATTGGTTAGGACTTGTCATGTGTTTTTCTCCTTTTGTTGCGGGGCGGTATAGAGTGGAATGTCCATTTCTGCGGTTCCAATCTTGCCTTTTATTTTTGCTGGAATAACCTCTGTGTCATAGTCAAAATCAAGATCGGTTGTCCATGCCACCGGCTCCGGTTCAGGCTGCTCGAATCGGGCGCGGAGTAGTTCGATTGCTTTGTTGTGCATCGTGCTTCTATCAATTTTCCAAACAGCATTCAGCGCATCCAGCACCATTTGCGCTTCCTTTCTGGTTAGTGTGATGGTCATGGCTGCCTCACAGATCAGGGTCAATCCAAAACCCTGCGCCAAAGATCAGCGGGATTGGATCGTAGTCATCACCCTCGGCCTCTTGAATCTCTTTTTGCAAGTTCATACATTTCTCATGCAAATCCATCACTAAGGCGTAGACTTTTTGGCCTTCTTCTTGATATTGGTTGTGCAGTTTCTTTAACTCGTTAATTTCTTTTGGTGTCATTATTGTTCTCCTGTAGCTTTGGCGATGGCTTCCTGTGCAATCGTGTTGCCTATGCTGTTACCGTATCTATCGCCATTGCCAAGTCGAGCCAGTTTATCTAGAGCCGCCAACAACTCAGCATTCACCTGATGCAAGCGGCGTAGTTCGGCGGCGGCTTGTTCAACATCGCGCTGGTGTTTATCGCCCGTCGAATAAAAGTCGAGGCTTTTAGCCAGCCGCAGGGCTTCGGGTTGTTTGTCAGTCATTGCATCCTGCCTTTCTGGATATTCTTTAGGGAATCTGCGACCTCCTGAATATCAGCTTGAGCAATGTCACAGATGATCGTCAGCAAGACCATAGTCACGGCTCCCCAGGCTCCCAGGTTGTCGCCACATTCGTCCTCCAGAACGGCTGTCAGGCGGTCTATAACGCGCTGGAGATCGTCCTGAGACTTCATCCCTTCGGGTAATTTAGAGTTCCGGCGCATCACGCATAGCCTCCTCAAATTCCTGGCGGCGTTTCTCGCGCTCGACTGCTGCGTCATAGTTCAGGATGAAATACTTGGCCTTGCTACCGCAGGAATCGTCAGACAATCCTGTACGTTCAGTAAATGCCAGTGGGTAGAGTTCCTGTCCATCAACGGGGTGAATCATTGTTCTGGAAGGTTGTAGGCAACGATCACGCTGCCCTTGTGGAGTGCCAAAAAACTCGCAATTGATACAGAGTTTTATGTCTTTAAGGTAGGCCATACGAATCCCCTTTCGGTTTCTCATCTGTGCGAAATTGCACAATCGCAACGTTACTACAACATCAAACTATTTCCAATGAATAATTACTATCGGTTTCCAATAATCAATAGTTGTCAAAATGTCTGTGGATAACTCTGTGGATAACTATACCTGGCATGATTCTTGGTTATATAGGTATATAGTAAGATTCTGCATTAGTACTACTGTATTAGTTAATTCCTTAGTACTACTGCGTAGTACTATCGTCTCTTTTATATTTTTTCTCCCATATAAAAACATATATTAGGCTGCTTAAAAATTAAGCAGTTACTTTCCGAATTGGGGTTTTCGGGGTTTTGGGGTTTTGAATCCCATCGCTTTGAACTTAGCTCGAAGGTCGGTTGCTGACGAACTTGTGTACTTGAATCGGCTGTCCAGAATGCTAGTCGGCGCGGGTTCAGGCGCGGGTAAGGGTTTAGCGGTCTTTTTGCCAGCCTCGCTGTTTTCCTGGCGCGCGCGCGTGGGAGAAAAATCGACAACAGATAGCTTGTGTTTGTGGTTCATGGCTCATCCTCCTGATGGCAATGCGGTTTAAACGGGTTTTAAAGGGTCTGGAAGGCCGCAAAAAAGGCCGGAGATGGAAAGATACCACCACCGGCCTAAAGCGGCTAAAACGGCTTAAAAAGCCTGAGCAAGTTCTGATATATCAATAGTCCAGGATTCGGGTATAGGTTTATTCGGCCTGAATCCGTTTGACGGATAACCGCCAATAGCCTTGAATTCAATATCGCCAATAGTAAAAACGCCGGTCACGCTATTGGCTAGATACACTTTAAACGTGCCATGCTCAGTGAATACTTTGTGCAATTTGCCAATATTCAATGGCTGTCGGGTTTTGAGTGTCTTCATTATCTAATCCCCTAAAATTGATTAAAACGGCTTACAAGCAAAGAAAATAGGCCGATAGTGTGTAGATACCGGCCTGGTAGAAAACGGCTTAAAACGCTTTATTTACAATTTATTGAAAATGGAACCATGACAATGTCACGATGACCGGCAATAGTTAATCTGGCAATTAACTTTATGCAACGCCAACGCGGTCTTAGTTTTTCCCCTAGTGGCGTACTGTACGCAACTGGAGTTTTGTATTCCCGAATCTGATAGAAAATCTTTTGCATTGTCTAATCCCCATTAAAACGACAGCAAAACGTACAAGAAAACGTAGATAAAAAAGGCCGTGAATATGCCAGCGATATATTGTAAAAATGTCATTGTCTAATCTCCAAAAGTGGAATGCCTGGAACCGCCAGGCCGGTATTGCATTAAGCGGCAAGCAATTCAGTTTCTTCGGACACTTTGCAATTAAGCACAAAATCAGCGGCGGATTGTGCTAATCCGCTGGCTTTGAAAATAGCCTTATTATCGTTTTTCAACGCTTTCAACCAGGATTCTATGTAACCGGCATGGCGAAGATCACCGGCAATACCATGCGTTGAACATAGGAAAGCCGCACCTAGTTCTGCAACTAGTTCTTCGAAAGCGTATTCAGGATTTCCGAAACGGCCTTTGCTAATATCTCTGTCGCAACGCTTTTTATCGCTAGTCCAATGGGTTAGCTCATGGAAAGCGGTAGCGTAGTAGTGCTCTGATGATTGAAACGTGCCTATTTCAGGCATCCTGATAATGTCAGAACTAGGGATAAAGCAAGCGGTATCTCCGCCATGAATAATCTTTGCTTCAGTGGCCTGGATAGTGGCTTCACAATTCTGAATCTTGGCATTGTCATTCTGTTTATCTTCGGAAACGATAATGTCAATGCCCTCTACTTGCTCTACATTGAAGACAAAATAGGCTTTTGCGAATGCGTATTCTTTGCTCTCTCCAGTAGCGTTATCTGTACTGGTAGCTTTAGACCAAAAAACGATTTTGGCGGCTTTTTCACCCTTGCGTACCTGCCCGCCTAACTGTTCCCATTGTTTATAGGTTCCCCATGCCGGATTAGAATAGCCTTTGATACCGCCTACCATTGCAAGCAATAGGCGATTGATACCGCGATATGGTTTCTGAGAAACAATGTTCTTATCAGCGCCTTGTGGTGCATTCCAAGGTTTAACCCAAGGTGCAGCGCCTTTTTCCAGCTCTGCAATGATTGAATCTGTTATTTCCTGATAGATATTCATTGTCTAATCTCCGCTTAGTTATCGTTTGCCAGGTTATAGAAACCTGCGCCAATTAGTACCAGGCCTGACACTGATAGAACGGCACAAGCCGGTATTGGCAAGCCGCTAATGACAGCGATGATTGTGAGAGCATTTACGCAAAGTGAACTAAGAATGAGTGCTGTTGAATCTTTCATGTCTAATCTCCCATAAGGAATTGATGAGTGCTACAAGTAGAATGTTAGATGATTAGATTATTATTGTAAATTGATTGTTGCTATATAGTTTTAATTATCGATAGTACTTAACTATATATTATATATAGCATATATCTTATCATTCTATATACTTAATATACTGGTAATAATATATGATTAGGGGTAAGTAATGGAGAAATTAGGGTCAGAGCACTGTTAAATGCTGCGCTCTCCGGATTTAACAATTCCTGGTAGCAATGGGGAGACAATGCTTCAATCCATTGCATTACTCGCGTATACGCTTGCATACCGCGTTGAATGGCCTGAATCGGCATGGCCTGACAATCAATAACCAGGGTTTTAGGGCATTTTGGACACTAGGGCAGTGATGTCAGTCTGCTACTTGCTGCTTCGGCAACATCGATGGTCGAGGCGGGGTGGTGTTGGCGCGCCCCCCAACCAACTCCCCCCAAAAGTTTTTTACGTTTTTCTGTAATTGGTCTATGCTATTGGCAAGACCTCCTAAGTCTTGGCGATTAGACGGGTTAGGTGCTGCTACCACCTAGCCGCCCTTGGCGGTTGGCGCTGCCAGGGGCAACACGCATGAGGATTGGGGCGCGAATCTAGTAAGCGAACTAACCTTGAACCGGAAAGCCGCGAGTTCTAGACACCTTGGCGGTAGGAAGACAGGAACAACAGTCCTCAGTCGTGTTGGTGACGAGTAACAGCTATCAGCTCACCGTTGAAAGAATACGGACAAGTCGGCTCGACTGAAAAACATCTCGCCAACAACTTCTTTGCTGTGCTCTCTGAAGCGGGAGCAACGTTTAACCCCGTCCTTGTGCGGGGTTCTTTTTTGTCTTATCATGATTATGTAGGGAGGACAGTATATGCAGACAGGAGTAGTTATGGGGATTAGGGTAGAGAGAGGGGTGGCTCTGCCATCGGAGAAGGTTGTTCGGAAGTATCCGCATGAGGATATGGAGGTCGGTGACAGCTTCTTTTTGGTGGGTGTGAGTATGCAAGTGGTGTTGAATGCGAACTGGAGGGCTGGTAAGCGCCTTGCCAGGCGGTTTACGGCTAGGAAGGAAGGGGATGGGATAAGGGTATGGAGGATGACATGAGTAAGGTAGTGCAGTTGCATGATGATTATATGGACATGGCGCAGGATGATTACTGGGATGCGGTGCGTCGCATGAACCATGCTGAGTTGATTATGGAGTTGCGGCGGCAGCAAGCCCGTTCTGCTGGCCTTTTGGCGGAGTGTTTGTCGGAGTTGTCGCGCATGAAGAAGGTGGTGGATGCCCACACCTACGCCTGAAGACAGGTATCAGGAGGAATTGCTGCTCTCACGCCGGATCTTGCGGGATGAGATGCGTCGTGCTATCAGAGCCATTCGCCCTGATGACAAGCGTAACTTGGTTGCCGAATGGAAGACCCGTTACAGCCCTGTTTTGGCAAGAGAACTCTTGAGGGTGGCTAAAGACCCTGAAGCCAGGCGGCGTATCTCTGAATGGAACTTAGAGGCATTTGACAAGGAGAGGAGAGGCGCTAAGAAATGAAAGACCTTTTAATTTACATCTATGTATCCATAGTAGGTCTGTTGTGTATCTACATGGCAGTGCTGGCAATAGAAGCCAAGCCTAAGGCTGAGTTGAACTGTACGGTAGCTGAGATCAGTCCTGACTTTAGCCATGCCGACAGAGAGAAGTGCCGACTGATCCGTTCAAGGAAGTTATGAAATTTAATCTCGCGCAGTTTTACAAGTTTTGCTCCCAACTCAAGATTGAGACTAAAGAGCAGGGCTTGAAGAAGATGGATACGCTGCTTGGCACACAGACCTATGTGATGGATGAGATTGCCAGTGGCTTGCAGCAAGACATCCACTTCTTTGTGATTCTCAAGGGGCGGCAGTTGGGTATCACCACTATCTCCCTTGCCCTCGACCTTTACTGGCACTTTATACACAATGGACTCCAAGGCACACTCACCACAGACACAGAAGAAAACCGAGATATGTTCCGGTCAACCCTCTCCATGTACATGGAAGGTTTACCAAAAGAGTGGCGCATTCCGCTTATTGCCCACAACCGGAATCAGCTTCAACTCAAGAATCGCAGCCGCCTCTTTTATCAAGTCGCTGGACTCAGGGCTAAAGGTAGCCTTGGTCGCGGTAAGGCCATCACGTTTCTACACGGAACTGAAACTTCGTCCTGGGGTGATGAAGAAGGTCTAGCATCCTTGCTGGCCTCTCTCGCAGAGACTAACCCCAACCGTCTGTACATCTTTGAATCCACTGCGCGTGGATTTAATATGTTCCATGATATGTACGTCACTGCCAAGAAAGCCAAAACCCAACGGGCTATCTTCTGCGGCTGGTGGCGTAACCAGTTCTACTCCGTCGATGCTGACTCTCAGATCTACAAAGTCTACTGGGATGGCAAGCTAACTCCAGAGGAGAAAGAATGGACACGGGATATTAAGAAACTCTACAACGTAGAGATCAACAGCAGACAGATGGCCTGGTGGCGCTGGAAGCTGCATGAAGGCATTAAGGACGATGCCCTGATGTATCAGGAGTTCCCGCCCACTGAAGACTATGCGTTCATCATGACGGGTACTAGCTTTTTCTCTAACGCCCGTTGTACAGACATGATGAAGATAGCCAAGAAGATTGGCTGCGATTACTACCGATACAGCATGGGCGCAAATTTTGTGGACACCGATGTGCTGAAGTCCACAGAACGCCTTGCAACCTTAACGGTGTGGGAGGAACCCGTTGATACGGCTTATTACGTCATTGGTGCTGATCCTGCTTATGGCAGTTCTGATTGGGCTGATCGTTTTTGCATACAAGTGTTCCGTTGCTACGCTGACGGTATGGAGCAGGTTGCGGAGTTTGCGACAAGCGAAATGAATACCTACCAGTTTGCGTGGGTCATTGCCCACCTAGCAGGTGCTTACAAGAACTCAACCCTCAATTTGGAGGTCAATGGTCCTGGTCAGGCGGTCATTAACGAACTGCGTAACTTGAAACGTCAGGCTTCTGCACTTGCTGGTCAGATGGGCTACGACTTGATGAACGTGCTTGGCAGCATGAGTAACTACATCTGGCGGCGTAATGACACATTAGGTGGCATCTCCAACAGCATTGGCTGGTTGACTACTTCTGCCACCAAAGAGCGTATGTTGTCCTACATGAAGGATTACTTTGAGCGCGGCATGATGGCAATTTACTCCGTTGACTTGATTGAGGAGATGAAGACTATTGTGCGTGATGGCGGCAGTATCGAGGCCAGTGGTCGTAACAAAGATGATCGGGTCATTGCCGCAGCCTTGGCTTGCGCTGCTTACGCAGAGCAGATACAGCCTCGCTTGATTGCTCAGAAAGTGACAAGAGAAGTTTCTCGCAAGACAGATGATATGACACCAGAGCAGGTAGCAGTCGGCAGGAACGTGTCGGATTATTTAAAGCGTATTGGGATTTACGGGGGGCAGCAGTGATAGAAGGCAAACAAGGTTTGAAGTATGAAGTAGCAAGTGAACATGACTTGATTGCCAAGCATTTACTCGCCAACGGCGAATATGAGCCAGAGGTTGTGCAGATTGCCGCTAATCTGATTGAACACAATCCTGGCTGCATCTTGGACATTGGTGCAAACATCGGCACGTTTGTGATTCCCCTAGCTAACCAGTTTACTCATCGGCAGTTCTATGCGTATGAAGTGCAGCCCAAGATATTTGACTTGCTCTCAGAAAATATCAAGCTGAACAAGTTGACTAACGTGGTTGCCCATGACTATGGCTTTGCTGAACGTACTGAGCATCTGAAGATTACGGTTCCTGATTACAGCACAGAGGTAAACGTAGGTGCGTTCTCTTTGGACAAGCAAGTGCGGGAGACTGAGTACGAAGTTATTACCCAGGGCGAGGAAGCCGAGATTTACATTCGGCCTTTGGATACTTGTCACTTGCCGCCCGTTGGCCTTATCAAGATGGATGTGGAAGGTTTGGAGTTGGCGGTCATTGCCGGTGGCTTGTTCACCTTGAGCAACAATAACTTTCCTCCGCTAATCTTTGAATGCTGGACTTGGAAACCTTGGTTTATGCAAAGGCTTTCGGCTTTGTTGGGTGCAGTGGAATCGTTGGGCTACAAGATCCAGCAGTGCGGTAACAACTTTATTGCTCAACACCCAGGCCGACCTGTTTATCTGGAGTTTCAATTTGATTGACGTTATTCCAAAGAAAGAACTGCTCCGCATTATCAAAGCATTTCTTGCGGACAAAAAGCGGGGTATCCCGATAGAGTTGTTTGCAGAACTCTGCGGCGTAGAAAAGCGAACGCTGCAATATGTTTTCATGGAAGAAAAGTATCCCATGACGGAACACGTCCAGCGGCGGGTATCCAAGGGATACGATGCTTGGCGAAATGGGCATATTGCCGTAATGGAACGCTACGGCAAGAAATGGATCGAATGGCGTAAAGCGCCAAAGATGAGGATGGTCAAAGGCTATGGACTTACGGTCAAAGATGGCGAGATTAAGCTGGACATTGGCATTAAGAATAGGCTTGATTATTCTGGTTATTCACTTGATGATAAATTGAAGGGGATTTGATTATGGCAGTATTACATGATTATAAGTGTCCTAATCACGGGTACTTTGAATCGTTTGAGGCGAAATGCCCCATGAAACAATGCGATGAAGAAGTCGCTTTGGTCTTTTTGCAGCCGGTGGGTTTGAAGTCGGATAAGACAAAACACAATGACAAAACCCTAAATCAACTGGCAATAGACTTCGACATGACGGACATCAAGTCGGTTCGTGAGGGCGAGAGCCAATCTGGTTACATGACGCGCAATAACAAAACCGATAAAGAGATTCCCCGTGAGGCAAGACCTGGCGATGCCGTGATGTGGGGCAATACTGCCGGTGGTCGCTGGCAACTAGACAGCCTAGTTAAGGGAAATGGTTATAGTTCTATTAACGGCGAGCCGGTAGGGATCAATCCAAAATCTCTTGGCAACTTGACAGCCCCTAAGACTGCGAGTTATATAGCAGACCATGACAACCTACAAATAAACCCAAATGCGGATACCTAGCGACCCAGTACACCGCGAGATGTTCTATCTGGATTTAATCCAGAAGTGCTTTGTGTCGCGGGATGAACGCAAGTCTGACTACGCCGCACTTCGTTCTTATTATTTGTTTGGTGCAGCGCCGGAAGAATCACCGGCGCTTTTTAACAAGATTTTCCCGCATATTGACCAGCTAACGTCGTTCTTATACTCAGCAGAAACGACACGCTTTACCATTAGTATTGGCGCTGAAGTCAACCCGATGGAGCATCGTAAGATCCCCGTGTTGACAAACAAGCTGAACGACGAATGGTTAAATAGTAACTGCGATCAAGTTTTCTCTACCGCCCTGACTTGGGCGCTGTGCTACGGAACCACTTATCTTAAACTTATCGTCAATAACGGCATCCATCCTTACATGGTGGAACCGGCTGCGATGGGCGTTTTGCGAGAAGATGTGCCCTACACTGACCGCCAAGAAGCGGTTGCTCAAAAGTATTACATCACCAAGTCCGAACTCTATGCCCGTCTGTACTCGCACCCAAAGCGCGACAGCATTGTTAAGAGAGTAACTTCATCTTATCAGCCGCAGCAGGTTGATATTCCTGACGGTATTGACCGAATCATCATGTCGCAAAGTAATCCGACACTGGTGGGTACGGTCAATTTAGATCTCTCCGGCATGAACCGCTACAAAGCGAAAGTGGCTGAAGATACCGTAGAGATGACGGAATTATGGGTTTGGAATGATGACATCATGGATTATCAGGTTGTTACCATTGCCGAACCAGATGTTATTGTTTATGACCGCCCAGGTGAGCAAGTCTTTTTAAAAGGTGAGTTGCCATTTATTCAGCTTTGCCCTAACCCAATGTACGATTATTATTGGGGACAGAGTGAGGTGCAGCGTTTAGTTTTCTTGCAGAGTTTGCGAAACAAGCGCATGGAAGAAATTTTGGATTTGCTCTCCAAGCAAGTCGCACCGCCTACAGCCATGATTGGCTTTACCGGCATTTTGGACGAAAAGAATTTTGCTCTGAACCGTGCTGGTGGTCTGTTGGCAACGGATATGCCAAATGCCAAGGTAGAAAAGCTGGCTCCGCAAATGCCAGGCGATCTTTTTGAGGTGATCCGTGAAGTGGATCAGATGTTCGCGGAAGCGTCAGGTATTACAAGCGTCCTCTCAGGCAGAGGCGAAACTGGCGTTCGCAGCCAAGGACACGCCAGCCAGCTTGCAAGACTTGGCTCATCCAGAGCAAAAAAACGTGCCCTCATCATTGAAGATAGTCTGGAAAAAGTCTCGACACTTTTCTTAAAAGCAATTCAGGCTTACGACGATACCAAGATGGTAGATTCAGGTGGCTTGAAATTTATCCCAAAACAGTTTACAAATAACTATGTAGTGAAAGTGGACGCTCACTCTAATAGCCCCATCTTCACCGAAGACCTACGTCAGTTGGCCTTTAATATGTTTAAGGCTGGAGCTATCGACAAAGAATCTTTGATAGATTTGCTTGAACCACCGATGAAACAGTTGTTGAAAGAAAAGCTAAAGCGCATGGAAGAAAAAGAATCGCAGCAGCAAATGATGCAACAGCAACAACAGCAACAACCGCAACAAAAACCGGAAGGTAAACCTGACTTGAAAGCGGTAGGTGAATAATGGCTAGACAGAACATTTCGCCCAAAGCGGATCAGCCCCGTGCTGGCACTAGCCAGCCGATGAAAGATTCGCCACGAATGCCTGATTTGCAATATCGGGTGCAAGGTGTAAAGAATTTTGACCGTAGCCCAAGTACAAGGACTTACGGACGAACCACAAGGGGATGATACTAGGAGAAGGCTATGTACAAAAAGATGAAGCGCGGTCGTAAGACCCGTCGTTGATAGTTTCCCCATCCAGGGAAAGGGTATGGCTGACTTCCCGTTTAAGTTGGCCGCATTTTGTGGAGGCTGTTATGGCACGCAAAGGTCGCAAAGGTCGTAAAGGCCGCAAGTAATCCGCGAGGATTATCCCTGGCGGGGCGGGGAAATTAAATATACGCCCCCACCTATTGACAAAATTTATGGTTGCGAGTATTCCTATCGCAAAATTCTATCGGGGCTATTATGAGCGTACCACCGGATAAGTTAATGGAAATGATGAAGTCGCAGCGCGGCGCAGAGCAACCACCGCCTATGGATTCAGAGGCTTCCGCAACGGATATGACACCGCCAATGTCTGCCCCGATGTCTACTCCAGAACCCAAGATGGGTAACAAAGAAGGCGCGATGGTCAACCTTGGTTTGGCAATCGACCTTATCGAACAGTCACTTCCCGCACTAGGTAGCGCATCTCCTGAAGGCATGAAGGTGTTATCAGCATTGCGTACTTTGACCGGCGTAATCGGCGGCAAAAAAGATTCCGTCAACGAACTCAAGCAATCTCAAATTCTTGAGATGTTACAAGCACTTCCACAGGCGGGTGGCGCAACGCCGGAAGGTAAATCATTGGCAGCAGCGCCGCCTATACCTGGTATGCCTATGCCAGGCGCAAACCCTCAACCTATATAAGGAGATTATTGTGGATCTTTTTAAACCTCGTGGCGCAGCCTCAACTCGTCGCCCAACAGACAACAACCAGCAGAATGGTCAGATGATTAACACTCCACGTTTTTCAGAGTTTGGTGGTCTGAAAAACCCTGCGGCTGCTGGCAGCAAAAACAAAATGCAAGTTCAAAAGCCTGGTGACGGTAAGCGCGTCATTTAAACAATTAAGGGGATACCATGTCACTCGAAGATCTTTCACCTGAAAGCCGCGACGAACTAGCAATGTTGGCTCGTCAACTGGCTGAAAATCCTGCCACTCGCAAAGATATGCTGCGTCTGACCAAAAAAATCAGACCAGAAATGCCTATACCTGAACTTGAAATTGAAGACTATACGCATTCCGCAGTGCAGCAAGCCAACAATCGCGTAGAGCAATTAGAGGCTAAGTTGCGCGAGAGAGATGCGATGGATGAGTTGAACTTCCGTCGTAACAAGCTCAAGAAGAAAGGTCTGATTGACAAGGATGAAGATATTGATGAAGTGGAAAGAGTAATGCTGGACAAAGGTATTACTAACCATGAAGTAGCCGCAGAATATTGGCGCTGGATGCAGCAATCTGCTGCCCCAACACCTACTGGCTACAACCCGTCTGCTATCAACAAGTTCGACCTGTCGAAATACTGGAAGAACCCTGTTGCTGGCGCACGGGATGAAGCATCAAAAGCACTCAATGAGTTGCGGAAAAATCCGCGACCCATTGGTTTGTAAAACAGGGGATTCTTTGACTCGGAGATAAACTATGCCTATTGGTGGCGGTATTCTTCCGGCAACGGGTAGTACGCAATTTACGGAACTGACTTACGTTACCCGTAGAGCGTTTATCCCCAAGCTGGTCGTACAACTCTATAACTCGACACCGCTGATGGCGGCTCTGATTGCTAACTCGCAACAGGCTTCCGGTGGTGTTTCGTCCGTAACTGTTCCCGTCCAGGGTTCTCAGTTCGTAAATGCTCAGTGGTCGGATTACAGCGGCTCGTTCGCTCAACCATCCGTTCAGCAGGGTGCTTACAACGCTGACTTCAACCTGAAGCTGATGATTGCTCCAGTTCCGTTCCTTGGAATGGAAGGTGCAGTTCAGCAGGATGCAGCTATCATCCCTCTGATCGAAGCGCGTATGAACGACGCGACCAACGTCATGATGGACGCGATGGCAACGGCTCTGTATAACAACACGACTAACAACCAGCAGTTCATCGGTCTTCCAGCCGCCGTGTCTTCATCTGGCACTTACGGCAACATCGACCGTTCGACCTACACCTGGTGGCAGTCAAAGCAGTACGCCGCTGGTTCGGTTAACCCAACCCGTCAAAACATTCTCCAGTACATTTCCGGTACTGTGAAGAATGGCGCTGAAGTGCCTAGCTTTGGTGTTTGCGGT
>Ga0129333_10000401_pt1 | contig 34514 bp, 75 predicted proteins | sample CPB6_08_DNA_FD_94474 | JGI IMG/M metagenome (GOLD analysis project Ga0129333, IMG submission 94474) | Freshwater to marine salinity gradient microbial communities from Chesapeake Bay, USA - CPBay_Sum_0.6_0.8_DNA | ecosystem: Environmental > Aquatic > Marine > Coastal | place: USA: Chesapeake... | reverse complement strand
CTCTAACACCGAATACGATCCTTTTTACAACGATCATTTGTTATGGTCGGCAGTCAAATAGTTACGGCACAAGGCCGTAACCTTGGAACTCAGCGCTTGAACCAACTTCAAGAAGAACACTGTTCCCATACGGATGATTGACTGCATCCTGCCCACAGTTCGAGCTGTGAGATGATTTAGAGATCCAACGATCTCTGATGTTGCATGCCGCATTTATGTCGGCATGCCCCTTGTAACCACACTTCTTGCAGGAATATCTGCCTCCTTGACGGTTGCTTTTCAGGATATTTCCACAAGAAGAACACTTCTGCGAAGTGTATGCTGCAGAGACAACCTCAATTGATATTCCTTTAGCCTGACACTTATAAGCTAAGAAAGATTCAAACTGTTTGAAAGCCCAAGAGTGCAAAAGTTTATTCATCTTCCGCCCTCTCTTCTGTCTCCTGATCGCAGTTAAATCCTCTATGGCATATGTCTTGACCTCGCTTCGTGAGGCAAGCTTCTTCGCAATGATGTGATTCACTTCTCGACTGAACCGCTGCTCTTTTCCACTCAACTTCTTTAGAAGTTTTTTAGCAGAACGAGTGCCTTTTGTCGATAACCTCTTCCTCAAGAAGAGGAACTTCCTCTGATTCTTTCTGACTTCCTTTCCACCGAATATCTCTCCCGATGAACTTGTTACCAAGTTGATTAAACCCCTGTCAAGACCAACAACTGTTCCGTCTGCTTTAGGCTTGACATCATGCAGAGAAAAGACAAAATTCGCATTGAACTGCTTCTTCTTTTTGTCCCAGCAGAGTTGAATCCCTTGAGTCTTTCCGTCTCTGACAACTTCTCTGCACCACTCAGGAAATTTGACGATCGTCTTGATTCTTCCGTTGATAGAGCTTAGAGTGAGTTGTTCTCCCCTTAGGGAAAACAGTCTCTTGTCATACCTGATTCCGCTGTTTTCTGATTTTTTAGGCTTGAATTTGAACTTCAATGCCTTGACTGACTCAAGAGCTGTGTCCCTTGTGGACTGTAACATCGCAGAAGGGAGTTGAGGATGTTTCTCTCTTTGAGAGAAGTAGAGATCCTTGTGGGCTACTGTTTTAGACCAAATTCTTTTCTGAAACGACCATTCGATATGGTCGTTGAAACAGGAAGCAACAATCTTCTGTGTCTCTCTTAAAGACTGAACTTCAGATTCGTTGAGATTCAACTTAATCTTTATCGTCCTGTTCATGTTTATATATACTAGCGACTTTTGAAAAAGTCAAGATTTCTAGAAATATTTCACATGACGATTCATGATACGGCACAAGGCCGTATCTTTTCTCGAGACTCATGATAAAATTGACAGTTGAAAATTGGTAGTGCAATCTGTCCGCTTACTGTGATAGGATGAGGATATGACGATACTGGCAATTGACTTCATGAATATAGCTCATCGTGCTCGGTCTGGTTTCAAGCTCGGACCGGCACCGGTGGTTTTCAACTTCTTCAGACAATTCAAGTCTCTAGTTGATCGTTTCAAGCCCAATCGCGTGTACGTTGTACTCGAAGGTAAGCCCGTCAAGCGTTACGAGGCTCTTGCAGAATACAAAGCCAATCGTAAAGTTGAAGCAGACGATCCCCGCGCTGAAGAACTGGCCCAATTTTTCAAGCAAAAAGATGTTATCGTGGACCTTCTCACGAAGTATTTTCCGGTGTCGGTCGTTCGACATCCAACCTCCGAATGTGATGATACCATCGCCAATCTCATCCGGACTTCTTCAACCGCCGTGGATTGGGTCATCGTCTCATCCGACACCGATTTTACGCAGGTCTTACATGATCGTCCCAATGTCCGTCTCTACAATCCTGTCCAGGATAAATTCGTGGAGGCTCCAGCGGATTACGATTATTGCGTCTGGAAAGCCCTCCGAGGGGACGCTACAGACAACATCCCAGGAATCCCAGGCGTCGGTGACAAAACTGCTGCCAAGTTAGCTTCTGACCCAAATTTGCTTGCGGAATTTATATATCGACCGGAAGTGAAACCTATATTTGAACGTAATTACAACCTCGTTCGATTCCAGGAATGGTCGGAAGAAGAACGTCTACAAATGACATCGTCTTCACCAACGGCGGATTGGGACGCAATCAAATCCGTGTTCGAAGGTTATGGTTTCAATTCGATGGTGAAGGATGGCTCGTGGCAAAAATATGTGTCTTCTTTTGAAAACCTCTGGGGCAACAATAATTAAAGCCATGAAAATCACCGTCAACGAACTCCGCAGAATCATCAAAGAAGAAATCATTCGTGAAATGGAAGGCGCCCCGCGCACAATGGCCCAGGAAGTATCCGATGAAGATGTTGCGATACTTGAATTCATCAAGAGCAAAGGATTGAAGACGGCGAATCTTGATCTTTCGCTTTCAGACACTTTTGGTGAGGTGACGCTTTCGGACGGATCGAAATCCGTTGATGCGTCGGCGCGTGAAATCTACGAACAAACTGGCAATACGTTGGTGCAACTTGCATATTCCATCGATGCACTTGGCGGCAACGTATTAGATGCTATTGATGCTTTCGAAGAAGTCGATGCAGCGCAAACCTATGTCTAAGACATCTTGATTTTTACTATCAGATCTTCGTTGCCTCTACGTATCACGCGGTGCCACGTTTCTTGTGGGATTTGAAATACATCGCCAGGATGCATTGCGATGGGCAATTCATCATCTAGTTGCAGGTACCATCCTCTTGATTGTACCACGGTGACTTCGCGACTTTCATGATCCCTGTGCCATGCAAGTTCTTCTTCGTCCACTGTACCAGAGAATGTGCGAATGAATCCCGAGTCGGTGGTGATTTGCTCGAATGGAAACTTCACCACCAGCCCGGTATGTTCCTGCCGAAGAACTTGGTAGACCTACACGCCCAGTATCCTGGCTTCGTCCGGTCTTTTTTGTCGGCACAGTTGTGCCTGTCGCCAAAAGATTTGCGACGTTTTCGTGCTGCATCGGAATCCCCCATCGCGTCAGGCATTGAAGAACCGAAAGACACCTTCTTCACGTTTCCACTCTTGGGATCTCTAACATATACATAGGCTCTACCACCTTCGCCACGTTTTGGTTTGCCAAGCTCTACTTCTCTGCCTTTGTATTTTGCCTCTTCCAGCGCGTTTTCTCTCATTGGCAAGTCGAGTGGAACTCTTTGTCCTTCGAATTCGCCCCACTCTCCGAGGTCCGATTCCAATAAGTCAACCTCGAAGTCCGACTTGGGTTGGTAACGACCGTCTGCATAAAGGAACCTCGCTTCGCGAATCAACTCGAAGTATCTCTCCGACCCAACCCGATATATGGGCCTATCGAATGGCACGCCTTCCGTCAAGTGCCAGTTGATTCCTTCTGAGAGTTTGGGGGCGAACCCGCGGTCGTCGCAGTCCTTGATGTATTCTTCGCCGATGATCTTTCGCAGTTGGGTTTCGGTCAATTTCATGTCCAATAAATAACTCTATCTTGCATACTTATCTACCAGAAACTTCTGGAAACGAATGAAGGAAATCATCATGAAGATCAAGCTTTCACAATTGCGTAAATTGATTAGAGAAACTGTAGCCGACGAGATGAGGCTTTCTCTTTCGGAGGCCGGTGGCGGAATAGAAGAAGCCGACTCTGATAAAAAAGACAAAGACGGTGACGGAGACGAGGATTTCGCCGACGTCATGATGGCAAGAATGATGGCCAGCGGCATGTCAAAAGACGACGCAGTGAAAAAGACTCGCAAGCACGATAAGTGACGCTAGAGTCCGTCGACCGGCCCATGAATTTTATTGTTAATAATTGGAGGCAATTATGTGGGAAAAAGTGAAAAAAATTCTGGGCTATGCCTGGGCATCTCCGGTTACCCTCGTGGGACTCGTATATGCTCTACCTTTTGCTGTCGCGGGTTGGTATAAGTGGCACGGAAGGATTGACGACGGTTTGGTGTGGCGCGTGGGCCCGTCAGCGCCAGCGTGGCTTAAGAAATTGTGGATGAAGTGGAGCGGTCACGCTATCGGCAACGTGGTTGTCCTCAATGTCGACCCAGAGAAGAAGGAGCAAGTCGTACAACATGAACTCGTCCACGTCAGGCAAGTGATGCGCCTTGGAATTTTCCAGCCCATAGTTTATGGTATAAATTTGGTGGCCATCAAGCTTGGATGTGAGACGTCTGATCCTTATTTCTCGAATCCCTTTGAGGTCGATGCCAGGAGGGCAGTAGGACAGACCGTCGACGTGGAGGGTGCCCTGAAAAAGTATCGTGAGGCGAAAGCTAGTCTGGAAAAGAAGACAGAGTGACATGATGAAAGAAGAACAGCGGATCAGGGAATACGTCAAACTAACCCTAGAAGAAAAATCATTTGGGCTAAGAGATTATTGGCGACGCTTTAAAGGGTTTTTTTCTTCTGACACGGCAAAAAAAGCAGCCATGGTTTTCATAGAAGATCTAAAAGAAGATGCTCCTAATGAATTCGAAATTTCTTTAGAAGCCGAGTCTTTAATTAATCAGAAGGCCAAAGAATACTACGCTATTGAAGAGACAGATGAAGAAAACGAAGACGCGATTTATAGTCAAATTTTACGCCGACTAAAAATAGATCCCGACATTAAGGGGTTACTTTCCCAAGAAAACAAAGGCGTCGTGACAAAGTATCCTGAAAAGAATCTATCTTTTGGAGAAGAGGCTATAGAAGTTGCAGAAAACTACATAGATGGACTCGAAATTTATCATAACGTTAGTGTTTCAAGAAAAACAGAACAAGAAATATTTAGAATATGTGAAAAAGAATATCCTGCCATTCGAAGTAAACTGCGAGATAAAAGGCAGGCAACTAAGACAATGACGTCTATTCTGAATAGAAAATTCGGCGTCAATAGAAAAAAGAAATGAATAGAACGTTTTTACCAGAGTTCTTGGGAGACTTCAGCATGTCCAGCACTCGAAGGATGGATGCTCCCGGGAATATTCGATATCGACAGAATGTACGAGGTTCTAGATCGCCTCACCTGGACGTTTCTTCCGAAGAAAGAACCAATAAACAAACGGCCGTCGTTTATTTGCGAAAAGGCGACAAGGTGTTGGCGGTTTCAAGAGGATCGGACTTGTCGGACATGAACATGCCTGGCGGCGAAGTTGAACCTGGGGAGGATCCCATGACCGCAGCTGCCAGAGAGTTGTGGGAAGAAACGGGCTTGATTGCTCACGAATTGGTGCCCGTGTACACTAAGGAAGTCAACGGTAGGACTATCGTGGCTTTCAAGGCAATCTCCTTTGCAGGAAAGCTCAGGTCTTCTCCCGAAGGCAAGGCGGCATGGGTTGATCCGCAGACGATTCGCTCTTCTCGGTATGGCGACTTTTTCAAAGAGATGCTAGATAAACTTGCCGGCGATTTTCTGTAAAATAAATTCTGAAAATTCTTCAATTGACGTATTAGAATTCTGGCATGAGAAACGTGCCGGGGTTTTTACCCTATCTGCAATCTCAATTACATTCTTTGGATCGAGATCAATTATGTAGGATCAATGATCCTCTAGGGTTAGATTTGTCTAACTTGATCAATCAAGTCGTTAATCCACGAGATCATACCGTGTACGAGGCGACAGAGGTCGACACAGGTGTAGTCGCTTCGAATATCGAAGCGTTAGATACAAACACCAGCGTAGGAAGAGAAGCCTTTGCTAGCGGAGATATCGCTTTTTGCATATTAGCAAATGAAGGAGGCGTCGTCAATGCCTTGTCGAAAATACCAAACGTCGGCACGTCATTATTGGCGATAAAATTATTACAGTCCCAGGAATCCAGACATGTATGGGTCATGACCAGTCCTTCAAATCACGAAGAGATTAGGTCTCATCTCAACGAGATATCAGGTCGTGGAGACGTCAGACTCTTTCAACAGTTTGAGTCGGTCAGATTGACTCCTGATAATCAACTTTATCTTCAAGATGGAGAACCAAGTTTTTATTCTTGCGGTTCTGGTGACGTGATTCCTGCCTTGCGGAGGAGCGGTCTCTTGGAGGAATTCCTGAGTGGCGGAGGTAAACATATCTTCGTGGTCGATGTTAGAAATGTAACTGCCGAGCCAGACGCCGCCGTCGTTGGGAGTCACATAAATTCAAGAGCAGTTGTTACGTGTGAAGTGACAAAAAGATTGCAAGAAGACTCAGGAGGTATCCTGTGTAATCACATGGGTTTCGATCAAATAATCGATCAATTCAGGTTCTCGTCACGCCCCGACGCCTCGGGACTGGAGTGGATAAGCACAGGGTCTTATGTCATTAAGGCTGACTTGGATTTTTCTGAGATAAAATGGCCATGGCACAGACTGAAGAAGGAATGCGATGGTCAACTGGTTGTTCAACACGAGCGCGTGTTACATGATCTGACTGCCTTTTTTCAAACTCGCTATATTGCCGTCTCTCGTGAAGAAAGGTTCATGTCCGTAAAGAGTCTCTCCGATCTCGAGGACGTATCCAGAATATTCAGGAAAATATGAACCATATTCCTCCTCGGTCACCTTATGGATTAATTCAAGAGGATCTGTGGCCAAATGAGTGGGCCATTTTGGTGGCATGTATGTTATTGAACTGCACCACGCGTAAGACGATGGAACGCGTGTTTCCATTATTGATGGCCAGGTATCCAGATGCGAGGAGCATGGCCGCTGCAAACCACGATGAATTATCACGTATGATATCATGTCTTGGGTTCGGTAACAGACGGGCCGGGAACCTGATCAACATGTCTCGTGAATATGCAAAAGGAAGATGGAAGCATCCATCAGAGTTGCCCGGGGTCGGAGAATACGCATCGGCCGCGTGGGAGATATTTGTGAAGAATGAATTGCCTCGAGAATGTCCTCGAGACGGGGCATTGACGCTTTACTACAACTGGAGAAAGAAACATGGTAGCTAGAAAGTCTTTGATAGAGAAGCCGAAGAAGAAGGACCTTGGTCCGGTCGACGAAAAGAAAGTCAGCTCTAGGTTGAACGTAGACTCTTTGGAAAATGCAATCGTTGACGGTACTTTCGTCGCCAAAGTCGACGATAGGTTAATCGTGGTGAAGCCTCGAGACGGAAAGCTACAAAAGACTTCTTGCGTTGTCAAAAAAATAGAAGGCAATGAAATACACACATGGGATGAGACGAAGAATCAATGGTATATTTTTAACGTCGAAGGTGTGTTGAAGCATGGGATAGTGGTGAAGAAAACTAAGAACTAGCACAGTAGTCAGATACTAACGGTCTTCTATCCGATAGTTATTCCAGAAATTCAATCTGGGTCGCTAGGAGACTTCATGTCGTTTAAAATCAGGTCCACTCCCAATTTCGTTCTCGGTAATAAGGTACGGTTCTCAGGGACCGGCGGCAGGTTCAGGTCATTCTTTCAGTCCGCTCCTCCTTCTCCCACACTCTACCTCGATTCTATTTTCTTTTCTCTTGCAACCGGATCTTCTGGAAAGACATACATTTCAGGCAGATTCATTCATCCTGACACAGGTTGGGACAAAGGAGAAATCTGGAAGATAGATTCCAGTAACGTTGTCAGCGGAACTATCCTTAGCCTCTACGAGAACCTTGGTGATACCATAGTATCTACACAATATGAATATCCAACATTCATATCTGAGACCACCGACGGAAATGTGACGGCGGCAGGAAAAGCGCTCTTCTTTGATTCCCTCGGACTTCAGGAATCAGTTTATCTTCCATGTTTCTGGAAGGTCAACACAGTCACAAACGAGATCAGCTCAACTATAGTTCAACAGCCTTCAGTGGTAATACCATATCCTGTTGGTTTTGCTGAAAAAAGTAATGGAGATTTGGTCCTTGCTGTCAGCCAAGAAGTCGCCAACATACAAAGTATCACTCTGCATACCCTAGACACTTTGGGCGTAGTTTCTTCCACTTACGTTGCGCCACTTGAAAATTACTCAATAGAAATAGATGTCGAAGGTCAAAAAAATTCGAGTTATATTGCGGTCGACAAAAAAACGGACAACATCTGGTTGTTTGGAAACCAGATGTATCTAGACCCAACGACTCTTACATTTACCCATATTACTTCCTCAATATGGAAGGTAGATCAATCAATATCAGGTACATTGCTCGGCACATCTCCTGGAAATTACATCAATGTTGAAGATGTATGCTTTGGAAATAATGATGAAGTCTGGACATGCGGTGGTGGGTATGATGGTGCATTGAACGCCACGGTTTGGCAATTGTTGACTGGAAGCAGTTATTTGACATCCTCAATATTGCCTGGTTCGACCGATTCTCGCAAGATAATTTCTTCCAGTTTCGATGGAAGCATCAGGGTGCTTGGCAAGAACAATTCTGGAAATTATCTTACACTCTGGACCACATTCGATTCATTCACCAACGTTTCATCAACCATATTGAACAATACGGCTGAACCCGCCGGAGGATACGACCTAAAGCTGGATTCGTCTGGCGACATTTGGGCATCCGCTTACATGAACACTCCTGCAAAATCGGCGTGGAAGATAGACAAATCTACTGGAGACGTAACGGAATATCAACTTGATCCGCCCGTTGGCGGCACCACTAGCGATCCTACAAGTCTATACAGATCTGGATTTGAGATATTCCCAAATGACTCCAAATCATTTGCACAAACTTATGATTATATAGATGAGGCTTCCAACACAAGAACCATCATCAATTTTTCAAAAACAAATGCCGACCTATCCACTGTCACCAAGGTAAAGGTAGGACAAGTATCAGGATCTTGGACGAATAATCTCTCATATTTCAATACATTCGACAAATACGAGCTTGGTGATTATGCTGAATTTGCATGGGACGCCTACAACGCACAATCGGTGGATCTCAAAGTGTATAACACCGATTCTCTAGGATGGGATCTACTAGAATCAAACTTAAATGTGCTAACATCATCTCACAAGGTGTATCAAGGGTATGGTGTCGATAGGAATTATAAATTCTTCGTAAACCCAGTCACGAATTATCTTTCAACATCCAGACCAACCTACAACAATTCTTCCGTGTATTGGGCATCAGCGGCCAATTCCTTGATCATCACTGGAAGTAATGGATCCGCCAGAGTCTTTGGATATTATGATGAAAAAACAGATACCTGGTCCCAGGTTTTGGACAATGCACCTCGTCGAGCCGCACTTTGGGATGTTTCATCTACCAATTCTGTGAGCGGAACCATAATGAAATTCCCAGGGAATCCCGACTTCTCATCGGGTCTTACATTCGATGCAATCAACAATGTAGTTTATGATGACACGAATGACATTATACGGGCCACATCAAGCAAAACTGATGTTCCAATTCTCTGGAGCATCACAGGATCTACAGGAATTTATAGCGGAACAATACTTGGGTCAGGAAAAAATACTGAATCGGCTGCTTTGACTCTAAGTGGAACAGCTGTTTGGATTGCTGGTTACAAGAATGTATATAGATTTGAAACAACAACACAGGAAATTTCCGCCACTATCCTTGCCAATGTAGCTATATCTCTTCAGAAACCCTTACAAATTAAGGTAAATTCTTCTGGGGATGTTTTTTCTTTGGCTGCCGATGATGGTTTTACTAGCCTATACAGAATTGATGGCGTTACATTCGAATTGTCAAGCACTATTTTGCAATCGCCTATAAATTCTTTTCATCATGTAAATGATTTCATTTTTTCCGGGTCTAATAATGACATATGGACCGTTGCATGGGTTTATGATCAATTAGAAACTCCAGATTATAGCAGCTTCATCTTTAAATTTGATTCTTCGACAGAAATTGTTTCATCCTCCAATATCACCGTAGAAGGAAGAGATTCACAGGCATTTTTTGCTGCCATGAATTCTGCCGGAGAAATATTCGCATCGGGGCGATCGAAGGATGTCAATGGAAATTATCAGGCAACACTTTGGAGGGCACATGGAAATCCAACGGAGGTTTCTTCAACCATATTGAACCCATGGAATTACCCACTCACAGGAGCATATGGAGAAAGTCTCCTTATATCCAATCCAGCATTCGATTCATCCGAAAACATTTGGGTCGCTGGCACCTACAAGAAATCTGCGACTTCTCCTTATTCCAAGGCTTTGTGGAAGATTGATGCCAATACATTGATTCCATCGGCCTCATTCCTGTACGAAGACGGCGGTAATTCCGACACGTCCATCGAGCTCCTGTCACAACTTCGTATTGATTCCAATGACAACATATTCTTCACATTGAAGACAGGGATCCCAGCATCAGGTTCCAACTTCGCCGGAAGCAGCCTCGTGAAGGCAGACTCTTCTGGAAACCTGATCACAAACGTATCGCTGGCGGTCACTGGAGGATACGGTTTATAAGAATCCACCTAAAGGTAGATTAAACTTTTCGGCCTCCCAAAAGGAGGCCGAAGTTCTTTAATCCTATGAATTCAAATCAACCATCACGCCACAGATGATTTGAAGCAAACACAAGGATCTCCTCTGCGGACTCAGGTGTGTAACCATACGTTTCACAGAGCGTCTCCACCATCTCGCTGTACTTCTCCTTCTGCTCCTTGTCCCTCGTCTTTGACTTGGTAACGATCCTGGCAAGGCTCTTCACGGAATTGATGAGATAACCCTCGATGGCTTCCTTCAGAGGTTCATAAGAAGAATAGCTTATCTTCTCGCCTCGCCTCATCTTGGCGAACATATAGGCAGTCACGTCCGATCGGAATCCATCCTTGGCCGACCCGCTGATTCCAATCTGTTCCTCGATGGACTTCATGAATTCCTCGTCCGGTTGCCTCTCCTCCTTCGTAACCCGATCCTTCACCTTGGCCCTGGTGGTATATGCCTCGGCATGATCGAGGTAATTCTCAAACAAGGACTGAGCCTGTTCATCATAGGCTGTCACGAATGCCTTGGCGATCTCCGATTCCAGGATCTTCAGGTATTCCTCTCGGATGGTCTTCTGAAGGAGTTCCAGGCAGGTCTTCTTGAACGCCTCATCCACAATCTGTTCCTTCACCATTCGGGTCAACGAATCCATCATGGAAATCGGTGTCACCATGTTCTTATCGGAATTGGAAAGGGCATGGTCAATCGCCTTTGTGATGAAACGAGTGGAGATTCCATCCATTCCTTCATGCTTCGCCTCCTCACGAAGATCCTTGATGTCAACCTTCTTTACCCGGCCTTTCTCGAGGACTTCTTCGCCATTGTAGATCTTCATTTTCGTCAATGGATCACATTTGGCCGAAGGCTTCAGACGGCTCATGATGGAGAACATCGATGCCACTTTCAAGGTATGCGGTGCAATGTGGGCCTTGAAATCCGACTTGCCCAACATCTTCTCATAGATCTTCATCTCCTGGTTCAACTCCAGGCAGTACGGAACCGCCACCTTCACGATACGGTCCAGGATGGCCTCGTTGGTGTGTTCACTCTGGAATCGATTCCATTCGGCCTCATTACAATGTGCGAGGATAACACCATCGAAATGCAACATGTCAGATTTGCCAGGCGAAGGAACTCTTTTCTCCTGCGTGGCGGTGATGATGGTATGGAGGAATTCAATCTCATTCTTGAACACCTCGATCAGCTCCACGATTCCTCGGTTTCCGGTATTGAATGCACCTGTGAGGGACAACGCTCTGGGGTCATCCTCGGCATACTTGTCCAACTTGGAGATGTCCACCGAACCGATGAGGACCGAAACATCCTGTGAATTGGCATCCATCGGAGGAACGGCAGCAACACCCCTACGTGCCCTCTGGGAAAAGCTGGATTCCTCCACCTCAAAGTTTTCATACTTGCCATTGAGTTCATTGAGAAGCTTATGACGGGCAACTGGAGATATGTCACCTTCGATCTTCACACCCAATGTCTTTTCAAATTCAGTTCGAAGCGACCGAGGAATGAGCTGGAGAGGTTCGCCTCTGTGTGGATCACCCTTCAAGTGGAAGAACTTCTTGCTTTCTAAGGCCTTCTTGATGTGTTCGGTAAGGGCGGACTTACCGGCACCGACCGGACCCATGAGCAGGAGAACTTGTCTCGATTCTTCACCACGATGTGCGGCACCATCGAGGAAGCTCATGATCTTGGCGATCACGTTTTCCATCCCGAAGAATTCTTTTTCAAAGTACTTGTATACTTTCACGGATTCTCCATCGAACACCTTGCTCTTTCGAGGGTCCGAATCTGGCATGACATAAGAACCGTGCTCGTTGATCGCCTCGTTGAGTCTCTGGTGGGAGGTCTTCACGATGGAAGGATCCTTCTCCACGAGATCGATGTAGTCCATCAGGTTTCCCGAGAACTTCTTTTCTGATTCTGACTTTGTCCTCGCCTCGGCGATCTTATTGAGTAACTTGTCTCTTACGCTCATGTCTTCCTCTTGTCGGTTTGCGATTGATTATACTCTAAGTCTCCAACCTTTGAAATGATCCATCCACATTAGTGTTGAGGATCACGGTGTCATTCCACAACAAGGATATGTGTTGCAACACTTCGTGCGCCTCAGTCACATCCAGGTCACGTCCATCGTGTTCTTGTCCAAGCACCAAAGACCCGTTCTTCTTCCTCTCCTCCACGTACAGGATCGGTATAGAACCACCTCCAACTTGACGTATCAGGTCGGCCTTCACGTATTCCCACCCATCCTCGTCCGATACATCATCCACCGTGGTGTCACCATTCTTCTTGCGGGAATATGAGAATAGATTGAGCTCTTCACAATCCTCCCTGGTGAGATAATGTCGGATGAAGGAAACATCGTTGTGTACCTCACGGGCCAAGAAACACTCATCCATTCCTTTCCTCTCCTTTATACGATGGAACAAATGGAATCCAAGGTGATATGGATTGATTCCACCGAGGGCAGGACGAATCACCTGATTGTGGGACTTCAGGAACGCCATGTGCATGTCGGCCGGAAGTTCAAGTTCATGTAGGATGGTATAGTGCCAGTATGAAGCCCAACCCTCATTCATCACCTTCGTTTGTATCTGTGGCCAGAAGTATCGACCTTCATCCCTGCAGACTTCGATGATGTCCCTCTTCCAATCCGGCAACTTGGCATTCTCGACTATGAAACCAAGGATATCGTGATCGGGTTCCAAAGGATTCCGGTTTAGGTCCAGATCAGGAAGCTCGGGGTCCTCCTTCAATCTATCCTTGTGGATCTGAATGATCTCTTCACGGGTACGCCTTATTGTCTCCGGCCTTTGCGTCTGGAACTGTATCGCATAACAGGCATCTATCACTTCCTCTACGTTATCAATTCCGATGGAAGGATCTTCCACATATGCCTGGAACCTCTTCTTGGCGGCCCTCGATCGACCCACGATGGATTCAGGTCGAGTTCCTTTGAAGGTACGATTGTTCTTGAAGAAATCGGAGTGACCAACACAGTGAGCCATGATGAGAACCTGAAGATACAGTGGATTCTCCCTCATCATATAGGCAAGTGACGGATTTGCATTGATGATTAATTCATAGGGCAGACCTTCCATGCCCAAGTTGTAAAGTCGGTGGGTACGTTCAAAGGACTTACCGTAACTCCAATGGTTGAAATGAGAAGGTAGACCATGGAACGCCATGGCACCAATCATGGAATAAAAATCAATAAATTCATATTCAATCTCAAACCAATCGAGGCCATGTTTCTTGGCTATGGCGCAGATCTTCTCGTCCCACTCCTCAAGGTCGGAAAGACTGTAGCCCATCACCCGCCACCTTTCTTTTCTGCTCCCAACATTTCCATGAATGCCGGATAGACATCTTCCTTGTTCTTTATCGTGACACACCTGGAATTAGAACGAATTCTTGGGGCAAGAATGGTAGATAATTTTTCCTGCTCATACGAACCCCAACTTCTCACTGGTTCAAGCTCGCAATACCCGAAGAGTTGAACCGCGTTCTCCAACTTCGAATGTTCCTCGAGATACTTTCCATTGTCGGAATCGTAATTGTCTCCATCCGACAAGTGAAACACGTAACTATTCCAGGCGGACGGATGGAATCTTTCTGCTATCACATCATTGGTTAGGGCCAATCCGGTAGACGCCACTGTTCCACCGTACGTGCTCACCGTAAAGAAGTCCTTTTCGTTGACTTCCTTTGCCTCGGCATCGTGGGTGATGAATACGACTTCGACATTCTCGTATTTGGATCTGACGAATTGGTACATAAGGAAACAAAAGGAACGGGCGAGGAATTTCTTGTCCTGCGTCATCGATCCGGAAACGTCCATTACAAATATCACCACGGCATTTGTATTTGGTTCTTCTTTTATTTTATAGTGTCGGAACTTCAGGTCGTCCTCGTGGAAAGGAAATGTCTCGCCTTCTTCGGCCTCTTCGGGTTTGAATCCTGCGGCCTTCATCCTTTTTATCCTGGCGATGGCGGATTTCTTTTTGTCGAGCCGAGGAATGATGCCTTCGGTACGATAACCGGAACGTTTCAGTTTCTCGGAATTCACATTCGCGAGTTTTTTCTTCTGGAGGTCTGGAAGTCCAAGGTCTGCGAAAAGATATTCGGCAAGTTCCTCGAGGGACATCTCCACCTCGTAGAACTCTTCGCCGCTTTCATTTCCAGGTTTATCAGGACGATCGGGTTTACCTTTTTCTTTTCCGCCAAGTTTTTGACCACGTTGAACGTCCTTGCCGGGAGCTGAACCTACTTGTTGGCCATTGTCACCATAAACAAAACGGTGTTCTTTGATTCCTCTGACGGGTATCCTGAACTTCTGTTTTCCGTTGTTTCCGATGATGGATTCATCGGCGACGATGTGATGGATTCCTTCGCGGATGGCCTTTTCTATCTTCGTTTTGTGGCGACGCCTATCCCCTGCAACTCGATCGGCGTTCGTTCGATGTTCCTTAAAAATGGACATGCTTAATAATAACTATTATTCAAGAGACATGCGCAAAATATTTTTCACATTATTGACCGCTTGCGCAATTACTTGTGCACCTCCGAACGACGAAAAACATCGGACTGTATATTGCGGAGCGTCTGATGAAGCCCCGTCCGTTTCAGAAATAGTCCCCGTCAAGCTAGAGATTCAACCGGCGGTGAAACCAGGATCTACGATTATGTTGATGGGAGATTCTCTCGGCCATGGAATGAGTCAACGTTTTCGCGGCTTGGCGATCTCTTCTGGTTACAAACCAGCAACCGAAGTGATCAGCGGAACTTCTACATTTCAATGGGTCTTCTGGATCAATCGACATCTCAAGGCACACAAGCCGGCTCTCGTCCTTGTTTCTCTAGGAACCAATGATGCGATGCAACTCGAGAGGGCGAAGAAACAGGACGTTTACGCAGAGATTTCCAGGGTGATTGAAGATTCCGGAGCAAAGCTCGTCTGGATCCTGCCACACCGGATATCGAAGAGCCGAATACCTAAGATAGATGACGCCCGGGAATTTATTCGTTCCTCTGTCCCCTTGTCATTTGATTCAACCAAGATAAATATACCGTTGGCCCCTGACAAGGTTCATACTTCCACGAAGGGATATGAGCTGTGGATCGAGGAGGTATGGAAATGGATGGAGGAGACAAACCTGATCGCCGCCGTGCACAAGTAGGTGACCTCGTCAGGTTTCGTCACGAGATCTTGCGGGATGGTTACGTAGAGTTGTGGAACGACATCGAACCAGAACATGACATCTCTTTCCCGCTTCCTTTTAGGCTTGTTCCTTGTTTGTCTTACGCTCTCGTGATTGGCAGGGCTGTGACCAGTTGCAAGGTCGTGGTCAACAACGAAGTTGGGTGGGTGGACGATTGTGACATAGAGTCGGTGTAAAGTAAACCGAATTTGTTTTAGGGTCTTCTAATGACTACATGGAATTATCGAGTGTGTATGACGAATGACGGTTCTTACGAGATCCACGAAGTCTACTACGATTCGTTGGGTCGTCCTGAATATAGGACGGATAGAAGGGTCTCCCCTTATGGAGAATCCTTGACGGAATTGAAGAAAGAATTTGAGATGATGAAAGCAGCCCTAGACAAACCCGCGTTGTCTCCGTCGGATTTCGATAGACCCGGGACCAAAAAGAACTAATCGCCCAAGATCGATTCAAGGGAAGGAGGGTTACTCAAATTCCTGAAGGTCCCGAATTAGCTTGTTCACGCGATAAGCTCAATAAATTATTACAACGATCCACTGTTCTAGACCTATCAACAGGCCTAAGCGGCAGATATACGTCAGTTCCTCCAATTGGTTTATCAGGATTCATTTCCAAAATGAACTCGATCGGCCAACCGTTGGTGGAGGGCATCCACACTCATGGCAAATTCATGTGGTGGGAATTTCGTTTTCCTGATGGCGATATCCAATACATGCATTGCACGTACGGAATGGCGGCAAGCTGGCGGGTCGAACCCGACAAACATACCGCCTTCGTCATCGAAGTCTCCCTACAGGATCAACCTCGAAAATTCTTCTTCAACGATTCTCGACACTTCGGCACCATAAAGTTCATCTCCAGTCATAAAGAACACGAGAAGAAACTGGCTTCCCTCGGACCATGCGTCCTGGGATCAGGATTGACACCAGAAATATTCGCCAAAAATATCCTGAGGAAACCCAACAGGACAATTTGCGAAGCCCTCATGGATCAATCTGCGGTGGCCGGGATAGGCAACTATCTTCGGGCAGAGATCATGTTTGATTGCGGGATTGATCCGTGGAAGCGCGTGGACGAGTTGGCCGCCGAACAATACGTTGCCCTCTGTAATTCATCAGTGAAGTTGACGAAGTCTTCCTACGAATCTCAAGGGGCATCAATCAGGACATATCGTAACCTCGATGGGTCGCCTGGCGCCACACAGTTCACGTTCAAAGTATACGGTGAGAAGTCGTGTCCGGTTGGTCATGAGATCCGAAGGCAAAGGGATTCTAACGGCAGGATGGTGCACTGGTGCTCAACTTGTCAAAAATGAAACATGCTGAGACGATTGAATAAGGTCTTAAACATGAGTGTCGAAAAGAAAAAGAGAAGTCGAGTAAAGAAGTCACCAGTGGAACACCTCCGAGAATTCTTCAACCTCGGGAAGATCCAAAAGATGTTTAGGGTTGGTCCTGAGTTGGTGACCGCCGTCCAACCTGTCTTTGAAGCCCAGACTCCTCTCAATATCGCCAAGTCAGTTATGATGGTGGGCCGTCTCGTCGTCGACAACCTGGAGATCTGGCCGGATGAATATTTCGAGGAAGCCTGGGAGTCACCTTTCCCCACTGATTTCAACGGCATGTTGTTGAGTGCTTTCGCCGGGAAACCCTTCAAGACCCTGAAGACTTCTGACGAAGGTTCGCTAATTTACATCGTCGATGTCACGCCCGAGATTAAGGCCGGGTACGTCATGAACACTAGGACGAACCTCGTAAGCAAGGTCTATTTCGAATCTGACAAGATAGAAAAAGCCCGTGAGGTAGTCACCGCTGAGTTGTGGGGGTTGATGCGGGATGACAACCTCGTGTTACGACACGTGAAAAGGCCACGAGCAGCCGAGGACGATTATTCATCGATAGCTCTTGAAAAGGATGACGCATTTCAACCGATGCCTTCCCAAAGGGCGACCGAATATTCGGCGTACCTCAAGAAGTGTATTGATGCCGGCGTTTCAAGATCAGTATTGTTGTATGGTCCACCTGGAACCGGCAAATCCACCATGGCTCGGACTATCGTGGATAGTCTTGGTCTAAAATCTTTCAGGATCCGTGTGGAGGACATAGGACACTTGGAGACCAGCACCATCTTCGAGGCCATCGATATCTTCAGGCCTGATTCTATCATCCTAGATGACTTTGACAGATCTGTCGAACAGTCGGCACTTTTGGAAACTCTCGAATATTTTCAGCGTCACGTGAAGCTTGTGATTGCCACCGTCAACGACAAGAACAAGTTGGACGAGGCCATACTTCGACCAGGAAGGTTTGACGAACTCGTCCAGATAAAAAAGATGGACGATGACGTGGTGAAAGCAGTGTTGGGAAAAGTACATCGAAATGCCTTCAAGGTGGTCCACGATTGGCCCATTGCATTCATCCAAGAATATGTGAAACGTCTCAGGTTCATGAATCCCTCCGAGGCCGAACAATCTGTTCGAGAACTTGCCACGCGAGTCAAGAGACTGTCCAAGTATGATGATGAAGAAGACGAAACGACATCTTCATTGGATTCAAAGGGATCAACAGAAGACCTGAAAAGGATCACCAAAATCAAACGTTCTATTTTGGGCGTTCACAAACGTAGCAATAAAACCCTTGTGAAACAGTTGAGCGATTATCTGGAAACCCAAAAGAAGAAGATTCCTATGCGAACTGCGAAACGCAGAAGGAGGATCCGCCAGTGAGTGCAAACAACAACTCATCAATGATAGGGTCATGATCAACCATGCTTGGAATATGCTGCCACTTCCTCAAGGAAGAAACCAAACCGAAGTCAGGCGTGAAACATCTGGTCAACGAGATGGATGAACGTACTCTTCAACTCGGTCGTTACAACTCAGGCAAATACACGGAAGAACAGATACGTTCAACGTACCTCAACAACGTCCGCAACCTTGCACAGATGTTGCCGAAGATTCGGAAACATGGCGTCCGGCTGTTTCGAATCTCATCCGCCATGTTTCCCCTTGCCGATAAGGTCGATCGGGAGTTGTGGGACAACGAAGAAGTTCGCAAGATTCTTCGGTTCACGGGTGATTTCATCAAAGCCAACGACATGCGAGTCACTACGCATCCCGGACAATTCTGCGTGTTGTCTTCGGATTCGGACGCCGTAGTCGAGAACGCTTTCAAAGAATTGTCCATTCACGCCTGGTTGTTCGATTCGATGGGGCTGGACCACAGTCCGAAGTATGCCATCAACATTCACGGCGGCAAAGCCGATAGATCTTCAAGGCTCATCGAACAGATTAAGTCTTTACCAGACAACGTGCGGAAGCGTCTCACGCTCGAGAATGATGAGACGTGCTATGACGTGATACAACTCCTCGATGTCTATCAGAAGACAGAGGTACCGATTGTATTCGATTCTCATCACTTCACTTTCAATACCGGTGGACTGACGATGGAAGAGGCGCATGCAGCCACTATGGAAACTTGGCCAGACAAGATTAGACCGTTGCAGCACATCAGCAACACCGATCCATCTCTTGTCGAAGGGTCTTTCTCCGACCGCCGCAAGCATTCTGACATGATACACTATGTTCCAGAGTCTCAACTCCAGGCCCTTAGAGACGATGTCATCGATGTCGAGGTCGAAGCGAAATTGAAAAACGTATCGGTATTCAAAATGGCGCAAGACTTTCAAGTTCCTTTGTGAAAATTATTTGTTAACTTTCTCGTAGAGGATGATATTATATTGCCCCCCATGAAACGCGGCGATTATGTGAAATGCAAGAAAGAAGACGGTGATGTCATGGGCATACTTTTGTCTGTAGATTCACCGTCTAGTCTGTTTTGGAACGAATATTCTCCGAGGAAGATAACCGTCATTGATTTTGAGGGGATCAAACATTCAGTAGAACTGTGGTCGCCTAGCGATGTAGAGTTCATCAAAGCTTGATGAGATGAATCAATGACACGTAAGGAGAAACTTTGCAAATTTGAAACAGGCGATCTTGTGACCCTGCAAGATAAATTTTATTCAGTGGCTCCGTTGTATTCAGATGAACGCCACGGAGCTCTTGACATAGAGAGCGCCTGGATGGAGCGCGGACAATTAGCCGTGATCACGCAAGTATTACGTATCAATTCTATACGACACACTGAAGTCGTCAAGGTCGCCTTCGGTGGCGTTACGGGATGGTCTAAGGCTGGTCACTTTAAGCTTATTCAAAGGATGATCGACACGTGATCAACGTGGGTGACATGGTGATCGTGAAGAAACCCCCAAGCGGAAGCTGGACGGGTTTCATGTCGAGCCTTTCCGTCGAGTCTTATGATTATCACAAACGTTTTGATGTTGCTGGACCGCAATTTGGAATCGTGATAGACATCAGAAAATGGCACGCCAGGATATTGCTTCAAGAAAATTCTACTCTGACATGGTTGCCGTTATACGCTCTGAAGGAGTTACAAAGTGAAAGAACGATGTAAAATTCACGTTTCAACGTGGGATTCAAGCTGCGAATGCCCATGGTGCAGAATAGAAACTTTAGAGGGAGAACTGAAATCCATAAGGGACTCCTTTCAGATCTCGGTTGCGGTCAAGGACTACTACTGGGAGGATGGTCGGATACCCTTTAACGGCGAATTTTCTGACATCTCGCCATCCACTGCGAGAGACATGACTCGATGGGTCGAGAGGTGGAACAAACTATTCAATGATGAGGATGAGTTTAAATGAATCTAAATTATGGTATCAATAAGAATGTCAACATATTTCCCGGACAATTTGTCCGTGTCACCTTGAGTACCGGAAGACAATGGACAGGAACATTTATTCGGGTCGTGAAAGAACGTGGCATGAAAATAGCTGAATTCCAAACCGCCAGTGGAATAAAGAGAGTGGGTATAGGAGTTCCATTTTACATGAGAGTTTTGAAGTGACAAAAATTTCATGATGACAATCAATCACGATATTTATTGAAATAATGAAATTATTGCGTGAATATATTCACCTACTCTTATCAGAAGGCGCGAGAGAATACTCACCCGAATTCGTGAAAGCCATCAACGATTACGTGCGCGATTCTAGAACGATGTCATACGGATCAAGAAAAATCGTGCATGATTGGGTCTCACAAAGTACGTTACCACCAGGGCTGAAATTACAGAGGATTTCCAGTAAAGACCCGAATTATAGCGTAGGAGATTCTATTTCTTTTCCATTAGCTTCTTTCACGATGGTTGATGTTACTTCGGGTAAATCAGCTGGACAAATCTCATGGAAGTCAAGTGATGCTTGCATCATGCAGTTGAAAGATCCGAAGACAGGATGGGTCATCGATTACGATGTCATTAGCGTGGCTTTCGATGCGGCTGCCGAACGTGAAGTAATAGTCACCGGAAATTATGTCGTCGTCGACAAACAAATGATCGTTGAACCGGGCACTGCTCCCCAATACGGATACGAGATTCCACTTTATATTTTAGAAGAACGTTAGAATTGCAAATTAGGCTTTTTGATAAGGTGAAACCATGAAGCGTGGAGACATGGTGAAGATAGACGCGGGGAATCAATCGTTCTTTGCTCTTCACGAAGAGAACACGTGGAAGATAGTGGAAGGTGCCATAGTTCGTGGAGAAGATACATGTCTTGTTTTGCAAGTCAAAAAGATCAAGATGCTAGGTTCTTCGTTTGAGGAAATTAAAGTGTTGACTCCGCGGGGCCAAGTTGGATGGTTAACGAATCAATACATCAAACTCGTATAGAATAGATCATGAAAGTATACAAAGTCCAGGACATGCAAACAGGATTATTCTCAACTGGAGGCTATTGTCCAAATTGGACCAAGAATGGCAAGATCTTCTCACGGCTCAGCACAGTCAAAAGTCATCTGCGAATCATGCGAGGAGACAAGACATTCCTTGTCGTAGTCGAATATGATCTGGTGAAATCTTCAGAATTTCCAGTCGGAGCTTTGAGGAGTTGATCATCCAACCAGGCGATCTCGTATACATCTTCAATCGTGGCGCTGGCATTTTCATAAGAGAAGAAAAACGTGACATGACGGTTCCTGTTAGCGAAGAAAAAATTATCGTCAAATATCGTGAGGTATTATCAAGCTCAGGCGTCGAAACTTTCTTATTGAATCGCATCCAAAAGATATCTGATCGATGATATATCAATATGAATAATCGAAAAACAGCCCACCCGCGATAGCGATTACATTCTCAAAATCCTTTTGTGGGACATCGAGGGTGATGACGAAATTTTTATGCGCTGCGCGCAAAGAACTCAACATACCTTTTTCCCATCCCTCTGATTCATAGGCGTAATTCAGGTATTCTTCTTTTCGCCACGTGCAATCGTCAGAAGGATCTTCTGTTCGGGGATTCTTGACGTTGTCAAGAGGTTTTCTGGATCTAGTACCTTTGTCGGCCATATTCTTCCAGGCGCCAAGAGCCTCTGGAGACATTGAATACCTGTCAGAAATAATCATTCCATTAGGGGAAAGAGCGTATGCCAATCCATATACCAATTTCCCCGGGCCAGCGATTGTGCTTATTTCATACGCTCCTAAACATGGATCAGCAGTATCTTTGATGCTAACACACCCGATGATATGATCCATGAGAGGCCTATATTTTACTATCGAAAGACCTGTCTTAAACAGCCCTGGGTTATTCTTCAGTTCTTTTTCTATCCCTTTTGTGTTGTATACAGTGGCGTTCAACAATCCCGCCTCATCGCCCGTTGATTCGACATAACATGCCATTCCTTCTGTGGAGGGGGCTCCGGATTCTTTTAGGATCCTACGGTATATTCTTTCGATCAATGTTGAATTCATCGTTGCATAAATATCGCTTGCGTTGCAAAATTGAAAATTTGTGAATTACCATAATCTCATGTGGCTCAAGGACAAATATATGGAACGGGTTCCAGTAGGAACTATAGTATTTCCAAGTGCTTCAGCACGAAAAAACCCACGTGGCGGAGGATATGAGGATGCGGTGACCAGCAGACCGTTAAATGACAAGGACGTATTTCCTGCTCTCGTCATCTCCATAGATCATCAGAAACGATCCGTCAAGGTCCTTGGCCCTTCAGGCTTACACGAAATTTCCAAATATTGCCTCGTCAGTGTGGAGGCATCACAATGAATCCTGGAGACGTAATTCAGTTCATTGGCAAAAACAATCCTCAGAACCCAAATGCAGGTCGCAGAGTTTGGACTGTCCTGGAACACATACACGATCAAAATCATCGTTTTTACGGAGATCAACCTGAATGGTTGGCTTACGACCGAGACAGCCACAAACCTATCAGCTTCAAATTCTCCGAATGGTCCATCGACCGTCAACTCATGCCAGGATCCTTGGTCAAAGGAACTCGTGACAAAGCCAAATCGTCCGTAGCCGATTCCTATCTATGGGACATGTCAACAATTTCTCAAACTCCTTGGACCACTCGTGACATTGGCATTTACATGGGACAACTCCTCTCACATGAAAAACCGGATGCTTTAGAAAAAACACCTTTCCACAAGGTCATGGTTGGTGGAAAGATCTACGGTATTCCTTGCAGTGGTGGAATGTTCATAGAGCCTGTAGAATGAATCCAGGCGACCTTGTCCGACCCATGGCATACCTCGCACACATCTATGAAAATCCATTGGGTCTCTGTCGGAATATCGGTTACATCACCGAAAAATCGGTGGCCATTATTCTTGAAAAACAAATAGATACCACCGAAGGTTACCGATATGTCAAGGTTCTCACTTCGGATGGAATAGTTGGTTGGATCACAATACCCTCACTAAGGATCATCCCATGAAACCAGGAGACCGCATTAAAAAGAAATTGGTTACCAAACACTCGAATTCTTTCGATAATTCTGGTGTCATCATGGAGGTCCACGAATGGAATTACATCATCCATTGGCCTGACGGTCGTGTCACAGAATCACCTCGTGAGGACATCGATCTTTTTTATTCTGTGTTGCAAACCACGGTGCCGGAATGATATGGTGATTCCATGTCCCGATTTCAACCAGGATCATTGGTGAAGATTCAGGTTCAATATCATTTTGCACACTTATACGATCAGGATGAATTTGTATTGCCAGGAATCAATGTCCGTATAGATGATCTCATGACATTGATTTCCACCAATCCACATCGAACCGTATATTCGGAATCTTCCACTTCCCACCATCTTTCCATTTTCTGTAAGGTCCTACATCCAACTGGGGTCATTGGTTACATAAGAGAATCAATGTTGACCGAATGTGTTATTCCATGAAACCTGGTGACTTGGTACAAGTTCCGGAAAATATAGGTCATGCATACATGTACGATCATATTGATAGTGGTCCCCGTAGTGTGGTTGGTATTCTTTCCAGTTGTATTCCTGTCCTGGTAATTGATTCTGGTATTTCACCTTCTGATATTCCTTATGTTAGGGTTATTACCACGGATGGAATTATTGGGTGGATTCGTGATGAAAAACTCAAGGTGTTGATGAAAGTTGGTGAAGTATATGAATCCTTTGAATCCAAAGGTAGGAGATCTGGTTCAATCTGTAATTCAAAGTGATGAGCGTGGATTACCGGTATACGAATGGTGGGGAGGAAAATCTGTTGGTTTTCCTCCATCGATCGGTAATTTTAAAACCAATGATATTGGATTGGTCCTGGAATCTTTGGAACAATTTGGTGGAAATGGATGCAAAATCTTATTTTGTGGTGATAAGGTTGGATGGGTCAACATCAATTATTTGAAAAGGTTGTGCCATGAAACCCGGTGATCTGGTGAAGTACAAGGAGAAGTACCGGTACTTCTTCGATGGGTTCGGGATCATCCTAGGAACCATCCAGAGAAATGGGTTCATGTTGATTCGCCTCCTGTGGGAGGATGGAAGGATATCGGAAACCTACGAGGAATCCGTGGAGGTGGTACGTGAGGGCAGGTGATCTGGTGATGATTCAGAGCAGGTACGCATCCACCTACTTCTACACGGATGATACCCTCCAGAACGATGGAACCACCATCACCCCGGATGAACTCCTATTGTTCCTCGGTGAATCGATCGTTCGTTTCCACAACCACTCCCGGGTTCTCCTCCCCTCCGGACGGGTGGGATACGTGAGATCATCCATGTTAACCACGGTACAGTTCGCATCGGTGCAAAGTTGTGAACCCGTGGGGTAGGATAGAATCATGGATTCCAAAGAACTCAAGGAGGTCCTGAACCTCCACAGGATGTGGCTCTCCGATGCGAGCACTGGGAAGAGGGCGGACCTGACCGGAGCGAACCTGTCCGAAGCGAACCTGTCCGAAGCGAACCTGATCGGAGCGAACCTGATCAGAGCGGACCTGTCCGAAGCGAACCTGTACGGAGCGAAGTTCACCACCGAGCTCTTCGATGCGAATGACCTGTCACGGATCAAGTACGATCAACACCATTTTCCCCTCCTCGCTCTGAATCTCAAGTTCCTCTGTTCTGTGCAAACCGAGGAACCCGTAGGGTAGAGTACCATCATGGCCCTGCAGGTAGGTTCCCTGTGCCTCTTCACCCCCTTCGGGTACGCGAGGGATGGTTCCACCGGGATATTCCTGGGATCGAAACAGATCGGGCGGGATGGAAACCTCACCATCACCTTCCGCAGGATCATCATGCCCGGGACCGGACCCGTGTGGATCAGGGGCGTGTGGGTGTATGAGGTGAGGGCATGAAACCCGGTGATATGGTGGTATTATCAGATTATTGGGACAATGAATTTGTTTTGGTCCTTGAAGTTAATCAGAAAACCGATAGATGCAAGGTTCTTTTTTCGGATGGAAGAAAAGATTCATTTGTTCTGTCATTTTTAAAAACTCTTCAGGTCATCAAGCATGAATCCAGGTGATTTGATTTTTCCAAAAAAGGTTCACCGTGATCTTCCTTCGGAAATCAGGTTTGGTATATTCACTGGTCAATACGATCCATTTGGTAGAAAAATAATCATGTGGGCCAATGGAAAATCCGTGCACATGGAGGAATGGGAAGAAAAATATTACGAGGTAATCAATGAAACCTGGTGATTTGGTTAGAATCACAAGGTTTGATGAGATTCCTTTCATTGGAATTTATCTTGGTCCATCCAGTAAGTTTGATGATAGAAGGCAACCGTACGAGGGGAGGTTTGCATTGAACACTGGGATCATCAAGGATATTGATTTTGATAACAAATTAGTTTGGGATTTCGAGGTTCTTCAATGAAACCTGGTGATTTGGTTAGAATCCATTACAAAGGCGATAAAGATCTAGATGGTGTAATAGGCGTGATTGCGGATTACGTGGATGAGAATTTAATCTCTGGAAGAATGTGTTACGCAAAGATTTTATTGCCTGACCTGACATTTCGATATATTTCACCGGAATCTCTGGAGATTTTACATGAAACCCGGTGATTTGGTTACACCTTATTATGTTGAAGGCAATGCATATTTTCGATTGTGGAATAACCATGGACATTCTCAATTACATACCGTGGATAAATTTTTCATGGATGAAGTTGGAATCGTATTGAAAACTGTTGTGCGGAATGAAGATGATAAAACTTTCGTGTATGTTTTATCCCCTCGAGGAATTCCAGGATGGATATCCGAAACCAACTTGACTTTGGTGTCAATTCAAAAACCATGAAACCTGGAGATATCGTAACCGTTGTTCCATCATCGGCAAATCCTGAATCAATCCGTTGCCGTGTTTATGATATCACCAGAAATCAAGCATCGGAACACAATAGGGCTCTCATAAAATCCCACGATCCATCTACCGAATTCAATTCTTTGCAGATGATTACCCAACGTGTCATTGATAAATTACACCATGGTGAATTGGCAACCGTTCTATCACCACCTATCAAGGACATTGATAATCGAATCTTGGTCAACATACTTACCCCTCGTGGAATCATTGGATGGATAAATTCATCAAACATCAAGGTGATTCATGAAACCCGGTGATTTGGTTAGAATCGAAGGTAAAATGATTAATCATTACACTTGGGTGTTGCCATCCATTGGAATCTATCTGGATGATGTTCGATATGATCATCCAGATTATTCACCATCATTTCCAACCTGCAAAATTCTCACACCTCAAGGTATAAAATTGATACTATTGGATAGGATTCATAAGATATGAACATGAACCCCGGTGACCTGGTTGTGTATAGAAACACACCTAGGATACCAACTCCATTGATTGGAATCATATTATCGGAACAAATTAATATCGCAAAAGACACCAAGTTTTTCAATGTATTGTTGCCGGATGGTGTGGTAAAACTAATTCCGGACCTTTATTTGAGGGTTATCTAGTGAAACCAGGTGACCTCGTACAGGCAAGAGGTCACATTTATGTGTATCCAACAAGACAAACTTATTATCCTCAAACAATTCCCACTAAAACAATTGGAATTTTATTGGAAAAGAATGGTGTTTGGTGTAAGTTGTTGATGTTGCAAAAGGTATATTGGCATCCTCTTTCCAATGGAAGTTTGGTAACGATACAGGTGGAATCCAATGAAACGGGGTGACCTTGTAAAAATCAATAGAAGGTATGATGATAGATCATCATCCTTTTCTGGAATATTATTGGAATATCATCCAATCAAATGGTATGTTTCTGGTCCTCTTGGGAAAATCGCCATTGTAAAAATATTGATTGGTGAAAAAATACATGAAATCACATTGTATCGAGAGGATAGCGTGGAAACCTTATGAAGAAAAATTCCCCAAAGATTGGAGATATATTGATGCCCAATGAATATCTTAGGGCAAACAAAACGTATATTTCTGGATTGATCATAGAAGAAAAAGATGATATTTGGGGAATGAATTACAAAATTGCCTTGACCAATGGTAATGTTGTATGGAAAGATGAATCCACTATTAGGGATCTTTGGGACATCATTGAAAATGACAAAGGTTAAACCTGGTGATTTGGTTTACGTATTTGATATCTTGAAACACCTTCGTGGGTTGGTTATATCTGTGGAACCAATGAAGGATATTTACAGGGATTCCGATGGAAAAGATCAGGTTTATTCCTGTAAGATTTTATTGGAAGAAGATCCGCCTTCTTGGATTGGAGATGGTGGAAGAATAGTGATTGTTTCGGATTCCATAGTTGGTGTCATCAATGAATCTTAAGCCTGGTGATTTGGTTTTGTGGAAATGGAATGGTGAGGAACCATTGGTAGGTGTTTTATTGAGGGAGGATTACATTGAAACCCCAAAACATCCGGACATAAAGATTGGAATTGTTTTGGTTGGTGATAAGGTAAAAAAGTTTCATCATGAAAACTTACAGAAGTTACAGTGATTCCTGGTGATCTTGTAAGAATGAATCGGACATTGCCACAATTGGCGGTACCGCTTTATTTGGATGATCGTACATTTTATTATTTTCGTGAACTTAGGTCGGATGAAATTGGATTGGTAATTGGAAAACAGGTGATATCATCCATGCGAAACAAGGAAGGTTTTTTGGTTGAGGGTGTTTATCTTCTTCGGGTGGTATGGGGTGATTCCGTGGCTTGGGTTTATGAGGATGAAGTGGAATTAGCGTGAAAATCTCAAGAGAGGAATATATTTAACCATCATGAAAATCACAGCATCACAATTAAAAAAGATAATTGCAGAAGAAATTTCCAAGATTCGTATGGATGAGGCCGTTGAAATGGGTCCTGTTGGATCGGCGGAATTACAAACCATGTTGGATGTGGTTTGTGATGGCTGGAAATCACAGTTTGATCCGATGGATCCATCGATGGATGCTTCTGGTGGTAAACCTGTTTGGGAAGCCCAATGTGAGGAAGCCTGTGATGTTCTTGGCGAAAAAATTCAGGAGCTTATTCTTCAGGTTGAAGAAGATCTTCATCTTGGACAATTTTACAAAGGTTGATCTATGAAAATCACGGTTTCCAAACTCCGCCAAATCATTCGTGAGGAGGTGGAGAAAAACCTTATTGAGTCCAAATTGAAGGTTGGAGATAAGGTTAGTGCAAAGGATGGATCCGGATGGTGGGAAATCCTCGAATTGATTCCAGATAATAGAACTGGTAAAACGGCCGCCAAATTAAAAATGTATACACCATCTGGTGGTAAAACGGTTATTGCCTATAGAAACACCAATGAACTAAGTAGGGTTCGTGAATCTATGGATTTTAGTGATTACATCCGTGATGTTGACCGGGATATGCCGAAACCAGGAGAACCACCGGATCCTCAGGATGTTCATGATGAATTCCTAATGTGGAGGGATGATAAAGGTGAGGTTCCACTGGAAAAACTTGCCTCAGAACTTGGTGTTGAACCTAAAGAAATCAATTGGAATGGTACTGGACTTCGTGTAATCAACGGTATTGTTACAGAATTGCTTTGAAAAAATAAATCACCAAAATGTGCAAACCATACCATGAAAATGGTATGGTTTTTTTATTGCCATCATGAATCCTGGAGATTTTGTTCGATATTATTTTGCAAGAAAGTATCCGGTGGTTGGAATTGTCCTAAGAAAATGGGAATATGAAGGTAGTAATGATGTTTCCACACATGGAACTTATGTGTATTCGGTGGAAATCATGGAGAACAATGGTGTGGTTGGTGTGTTTGATATTCATGTAGGAGATGATTGGGAGATCCTAAATGAAAACAGGTGAAATATACCTTTTCAAACCTTTTATATACGAACAAAATCCGGAAAGGCATTGTTCTCCACATATTGGTTTATTCCTGGGATTGATAAAGGATTACAGTGGATGGAGTCCATCCAAATTTAGAATACTTGGTCCGGAAGGTATTGAGGAACTTTGGAGTAATCGATGGGCGGTCGAGCCAATTCCGGAATTTGTAGATGATTAAGACCAAGATTCCAAGTGTAAATGAGGTTCAACCAGGAACCCTGGTATTTCGAAGGTATGATTATAGGGTTGGTGTTGTTCTCCACGTAAATTGGTGTCTAGTTGAGGTATTGTTGGCAAACGGTAAGATTGCCAAGTGGGGATTTGAAGATTTTCGAAATGCTTACAGAATTTTACAATGAAAACAGGCGATATGGTGTTATTTGATGTGGTGAGGGGAATAGTTATTCCTGATGAAGATTACGATTGGAAAACTAAGAACATTGATCAGGGAAGCCATGATAACTTCTCTTGAACCTAACATGAAGGTGATCATAGATCACGATGGTCGGAATCTCAACATCAACATTCTTGAGGCTGGAAAACCAAAGGCGCATGGTCCTGGGTTCATCTTACTTCAAAGGATCCAGGTTGAGGGTGGAACCATTTGGGAGGTTGTGAATTCTGGTGCGAAAAAAGGAATTGGGCCACTCCTGTACGATATCAGCATGGAATATGTTGTGGGCAGGATAGGTGATCTAGGAATCACGCCAGATACAAGCATGGTTAGTGGAGAAGCACAGGGGATCTGGGATTTTTACCTGAACCAAAGGTCTGATGTTGAGAGTGAACCCCTTCCGGAAAATTTTATACACGCAGCCGATAGGCCTGAATCACTGAGGAATTACTACTACAAGATTGGCACCCCAACACTGGATAAGTTAGAGGGTGAAAATTTGATTGAATACCGCACTTGATCCAGTGCAAAGCCCCGAGGTGGGATGATAGAATAGAAACATGAAAACAGGTGATATGGTGTTTGTTCGTGATTCATTTATTTTCGATGGAAAAACACCTGGGATTTTATTGGAGATATATCGAACACATGGTCATGATTACTATGTTGTTTTGAATCCTAAAAGTGGTGAAAGATATGAATACCAGGAACACAATCTTTCCGAGGTACCTCAATGAATCTTATAGGATACTATAAATATCATGATAATTCTTGTATGTGGTTCAAGAGATTGGAAAAACATTGAGTTGATTCGAGATCATCTTTCACGTTTATCTCCTGTCAAGGTGATTCATGGTGGATGTTCAGGTGCGGATATGATTTCAGGTGTTATAGCGGAGGAGATAGGAATACCGGTTCAAGTATTTCCGGCTGATTGGAAATCCCATGGACGGGCTGCTGGTCCTATCAGAAATCAGAAGATGTTGGATGAAGGAAAACCTGATCTCATTCTAGCTTTTCACAACAATATTGATTCAAGCCGAGGAACCAAAGACATGGTGAAAAGAGCCAAGAAAATCGGTGTTCCGGTAGATGTGATCAATGAACCGAGGTGACCTTGTAAGGCATTGGGATAATGATTGGGATATCATTGGAACCAATGAATATGGAATTATTTTGAATGTTATTGGAGATTTTCCTTGGGAATATCTTGTTTTATGGAATTCTGGAAAGATAAAGAAACATGAAACTGGTGTATTAAGAAGGCTTATGATCCATGAAAACCGGTGATCTTGTTCACCTAAAACAACCAAACCATGGGGTGAATAGAATTGGTGTTGTGGTTGGTATTAACAACCAAGGTGAACATAAAACTAACCCAACAATCCAGATTCTTTGGTGTGGAGGAACATTTGAAGGTTGGAATTATGCATGGTTCAAACTATACCATGAGGTTATCCAGTGAATCCCGGTGATATCCTTCAATTTCCAGATCAAAACAACTATGTTTACCGTGGAAAACTATTTCTTGCCTTAAGATTTTATCAGTGGAAATCTCCACACAATGGGGTGGTATTCAATGAGGTTGATGTGTTGGAATTTGGGACCACCGAAATAAGAAAATTTAGGGTGGAATATCTCAAGGTGGTTGAACAGTGAAACCAGGTGATCTTGTACGGGTGATCAATGGTGAATACGGTGAAACACACTTTCTGTATGGTGGTGATGATATTCCCTTTGATAAATACACGAGTATGATTCCAACTGATATTTCATTCGGAACGAATCAGGTTGGAACTGTGATTTCAAACGAAATAAGTGATCCTGTGTATAGAAATGATTATGTATCCTACGTTAAGATCATTTCACCTAATGGAATTGGTTGGATTCTTACAGGTTATCTGGAGGTAATCAGTGAAACCAGGCGATCTGGTAAAAATCAGTTGGGTAAATCACCCAGGTGATCTTCTCTACAAATTCCCGGATGAAATTTGTGTTTGTTTGGATCCAAAAATAATCACATGTTACAATCACTATGGTTCCTATAAGGGAATCAAACTACTCAATTCCAATGGAATCACCACCGTTTATCCTGTGGATCGTTGGAGTTTCCAGGTGTTGGAATGAAGGTTGGTGAACTTAGAGAATTTAGGAATGGAAGGAATCCTATCACCAAGGAAATAATTCGAATCCTTGGGTTGATCATTGAGATTCATGAGGATCATGATCCAATTTCCAATGTATGCAAAGTTTTGCTGTGTGATGGTAGTATAAGGTGGTTAAATCCACATGGGTCAAGAGGAATCACAGATGAAACCTGGTGATCTGGTTCGAATTTATTATGATGGCAAGGGATCATCCGGTGAAATCTGGCATGGTTTAGTTCTTGATGTTTTTATTGATCCTCGTGCAAAGGAGAAACGGGATAACAATTCCAGGTGGATAGCTGGAAGGATTTTTATGGATGGAAAACCGAGGATCATGAATCTTTACTGGGATGATGATTGGGAGTTGATCAGTGAAACCAGGTGATCTGGTTCGTGCCAAAAATGTTTATCTTTCAAAAAATTATACACATTGGTTATATGGTGGTGATGACCAATGTTGGAATGAATCTAAAATATTGAATCCACCAACCAACATTTCATTTGGTCCAAGTGATATTGGATTGGTTCTAAAGAAAAAGAAAATGATCCAAGGAAAATACACGGATTCATACGTGAAATTGCTAACATCATTCGGACAACAAGGTTGGATATTTGAATCCTATCTGGAAACCATTTAAGGTGCAAAATTTCGGTGACATGTGATATGGTTGTAACATGAATCTCCGAAGAATTTATGCGGTTGGTAAATTACTGGTCCGATACATCGGATTATTTTTCATTGCTTTTCCAAATCGAATTGAAATGAAAACAAGATTCAAACAAATCAAGGTGTGTTTCAAGGTTATTTTCAAAAACCTTTTTGAGAAAAAACATGAATCCTATTAGAACAAAGGATTTACATGTTTGTTTTATCCAACAAATTCCTGAGATATCATGAACCATATAAAACCTGGTGATCTGGTTCAAGTTCTTTGGCCTGGATTTTCTTCACTTCCACTTGGTATTGTTATTGAACAACAAAGTGGAACTCATCCATACATGGTCATGTTGATGGGTTTGAACAATCGAATATACAGGTGTTCCTCTTCACATCTAAGAAAGGTTAGTGATGAGTAGTGTAAAAGAACACAACAATTCCACCCTTCTAACCATGGATGGTAAGATGAATCCAGAACCTCAGGTTGGGGATATGGTTAGAAACTTCTACCAATCCAAACAAATTGGTGTTGTGGTTGAGATCATCGATAATGTTCAAAGCAAGGTTCTTTGGGGAGAATATACCAATCCATGGGAATCCATAGTTAGGCCTATCACAAGAAATTACATTCAAATTTCAAGTGATATGTTTCCGGTCCAACCAATGCCAGCAAGTGCTCTTCCATTCTACCTGGATCACAGGAACAAGGATGAAAAGAAAACCCCATGAAGATCAATCAGGATTTGGTTACGAAAACATTTATGACACGAAATGGAACCTGCGGTTCCTATTGGTGCAAAGAAGATGTAAATAGAATCCAAAAGGTTTTACAGGAAACCCATGGTATTTTCATAAGTGAATCTGAAGCAATTGATTTCTGGATCTGGAGATCGAACGAATGGGATTCCTCATTTTTATCTGTAGGTGGTAATGATGAAATCCTGGAGTTCTTCACCAAATTCATTCAACACATTGGAGTGGAGGAGAATGAGTGTGATCATGTAGGTGAAGGATGTTCATGTAAATGTCATGAACCATACCAATTAATCCTTCATGATCATGCTTGTTGTTCTCCTTGTTCTACATGTGGTTTCAAGGAATCTTGTGCCTGTAAACAATGTAAATCTATTGTGAAAGTAAATGGAAGTATCACTCCGTTCCCAAAGAGGATAGGTGTTCTTGTTCTTGTTAAGGATGATGAAGGTTGTACCTGGGAAATCGAATTGGATCCAGATTATCACACGCAACTCCTACAGGATATTGAATCTCAAATCCCCGAAAAATCCGAAGGTGGATCCATTCGATATTCCTTGGAATATGATCCATCCAAAATATGGAACGCTCGAAAATTGGATTCAAAGGAAACCCCAGAATGACACCAGAAAATTTCTGTTATTGGTTGCGTGGTTACCTGGAACTTAATTCCGAAAATAATCCTGGATTATCTCCTGATCAACTCAGAAAGGTTTCGGAACATCTATCCTTGGTTCTCCAGGAGGTTCCAAAGGTTCCCGAAAGATATGAGGAATACAAGGGTTTTGGTACCGTTTACCTCACAGATCCTCCAAGTTCTATTTACATCCGTGATGAGAAAAACAGAATTTTTCGCATTCATGATGATCAGAATCCCGTGGAAATTAATCCAGGTGAAGGATTGAAACCTGTGGATTTTCCACTACAAATCGATCCAAATATCAGGTGTGTTTTAACCTGTTGAGAATCAATCATGAATCCAATCCCTCTTCATTCTCCACCTCGATTCCCCAGGTTCTTCCGTTCAAAACGGGGTGAAATTAGTGAAGGTAGGAGTTGGTGTTGTTCCCATGGTGGTTATCTTTACATTGGAAATTCACTACTGAACCTCCTATGGATTTTCATTTTTGAACACAAACACGAGAAACACCTGGTGGGGTAATGAGATCAATTGGTGGAATTGCCCTGGAATGGGAATTACAGGTTGGAGATGTAATT
>Ga0129333_10000400_pt1 | contig 34551 bp, 50 predicted proteins | sample CPB6_08_DNA_FD_94474 | JGI IMG/M metagenome (GOLD analysis project Ga0129333, IMG submission 94474) | Freshwater to marine salinity gradient microbial communities from Chesapeake Bay, USA - CPBay_Sum_0.6_0.8_DNA | ecosystem: Environmental > Aquatic > Marine > Coastal | place: USA: Chesapeake... | reverse complement strand
ATAAATTTGGAGTGTATTGATGGCATATCAAGTAGACAGATATAATGGAACATTTTTAGTCTCAGTAGAAGACGGTACCATTGATACTACTACCGATCTACGTTTATTAGGCAAAAATTACGCTGGTTACGGTGAAGTTCAGAACGAAAATTTTGTTCATTTATTAGAGAATTTTGCTAATACCGCACCACCGCCAAAGGCCCTAAACGGTCAAATTTGGTACGATGTTACAAACAAGAAAATTAAATTTTTTGACGGGTCAAGATTTCGTACTTCGGGCGGTTCAGAAGTTGGGCCAACACCGCCTTCTGGATTAAGTGCAGGTGATTTTTGGCTAGATAGCACCACTGATCAATTGTTTGTATGGAACGGGACTAGTTTTGTATTAGTTGGTCCAGAACTAGTAGAAGATCTAGGAGCGACCGCAGTAGAGGTAGTGGTTGTCAAGGACATATTAAACGTTAACCATACAGTTATTAAATTCAACGTTGGCTCTGATTGCCAGGTTATAGCAAGTAAAACAAATTTTACTCTAAATGGATCTGTTAATCCTATTCCAGGATTTAGTGAAATTCATAAAGGGTTCACTCTAATTAATACGCCAGCGACTGGTGTAACTACAGATGACCATTATTGGTGGGGAACCGCTTCAAATTCTTTAAGATTGGGCGGATATCTTGCCAGCGAATTCATTAGAAATACTAATCCTTTGTTTCCAAACGGAGCAAAGTTTTACGATGTTGGTTATACACTAGGTGATTCCGATGATATAAGATTTTACATTGAAAACGGTGATCAACCTATTCTTTCAAATCAACTAGGATCAAGCGGTTCTCAAAATTTAACCCTAAGAATTGTTGATAGTGGTGGAGATAGAGATTATGTTTTCAATCAAAATGCTTTCTATCCAGGAACAAATAATCTACTTGATTGCGGCCTAAACGGTGCAAGATGGGCTAATGTCTATGCAGTTACATTCAGAGGTGCATTAGTAGGTAACGTAACAGGTAATGTTACAGGAAACTTAACTGGTAACGTAACAGGTAATGTTACAGGAAATCTAATTGGCAACGTGATTTCGTCAACAGGAGTTACTGTAGTAACTGCTGGCACTACACCTGGTACTGCGGTATTCGTTGGAAGTTTAAACGGTACAGCTACCAATGCTACTACACTTAATGGCGATCCAGCTGATACTAGTGCATTTGCTGATACAGTTGCTCTAAGAGACGGAGTTGGTGCCTTAACTGCTACGTCGTTTATTGGTACAGCCACGCAGGCTGTAAGATTAAAGATAGACAATGCCGCAGTTGACACAGATCCTAACTTTAGATCAGCAAAAACTACAGGCACAGCGAGTACTATTGTTGCTAGAGATGCTAGCGGTGATATTTTTTGTAACGTCTTAAATGGTACTGCTACCAGCGCAAGATATGCTGACCTTGCAGAAAAGTATTTGCCAGATGCTGAATATGATGTAGGTACAGTAATGGTTGTTGGTGGTGACAAAGAAATTACAGCCAGCTCTTACGGAGATAGAGCTATAGGTGTTATAAGCGAAAATCCAGCATTTAGAATGAATATGGATTTGGTAGGTGGTGTATATGTCGCATTAAAAGGACGTGTACCAGTGAAGGTAACAGGAGTAGTTAGAAAAGGTCAAAGACTAGTAGCAGCTAATAATGGGTGTGCAGTAGCAGCAGTACCCCATGCTAATGATGTATTTGCAATTGCTTTAGAAAGCAATGATAGTACTGATATTAAATTAGTTGAAGCTGTAATACTCTAAGGATATAAAATGGCCGCAGGTACAGGTTCAATAATTGAGGCAGTTGATTATAATGCTATTAGAAATAAAATAATAGCAATTATGGGAGCCGGTTCTGGCCAGTCTGGTTATGGACAAACTTTACTAAGTTCAGCTGTTTCAACAGGTAACCAAGTTACAAAAGTACAATGGGATGCTTTAAGATATGATATCTTGAATGCTCGAATACACCAAGACGGTGTATCCCCTACTATTGTTACTGCCGTTCAAGGACAACCTATTAGATATGGTGCAGGCCATCCAAATACGCAATACAGTATTCAAGCCGATACCGCAATATCTAATAAATTTAATGTCGGTACAGGTCAATTCGTTGTAGATTCCGGAACAAGTCAAACTAGAAGTACAAGTTGGCAAAATAGTTTAACAGCAGTGGCTACTATTACTTTTAGTTCGTCTGATAGAGCACGGTGGTTTTTTAACAGCGGAGGCCGATTGAGAATCAGTGCAAACAGAACAGGTGGTAGTGCATCTTTGCAAAATAGTTCTTGGTCTAGCATTTTAGATACAGCTGGAATATTAACTATTGGTGCAGTTTCGTCATCATTGAATTTTTGGAATTTGACAAATTCATACACTACAATTTATACAGGAACTGGCAGTTCTCAATACTACACCGGAAACGTTTATCAAGTTAGGGCTGCTTGCGATGTAGCTGATAATAGCTTAGGTGGTGCAACACAAATTTTAATACAATGGAATTTCACTGATGCTTATACAGCGTTTAGAACGCCTTCATTTTTTCCAGACTTAGTTGATGGTACTTTGACAGTACAGGTAGATGAACAAAGAGCATCTGGAATCTTACAACCTGTAGGGACAGGTGCATTTACGATTCAGAGACCCGGTTATTCCATAACTGCTATATCTGGTTCATAAGCACCTTATAAATAGTCTAAGGACTAGGAGTATGAACCAGAATGGCCGAGCATGATAAAGTTTTAACAGTAGATTATAATACGATAAGAAGTATTATTCTACCTGTTTACGGCACAGGATCTGGTACATACGGTTATGGACAGACAATGTCCAGCGCATACAAGGCTGATCACGATAAAGTTAGTCAAACAGATTGGGATAATTTACGGTACGATATCGTAAATGCTAGAACACATCAGGATGGTTCGGCACCTGTAATTACTGATATTGAAGAAGGCCAGTTAATATCCTTTACTAACAATACGAACTATACCAGCATTGCCAATACAGCCACTACAAATAGATTCAATGTTGGATCCGGAAGATTTTTAACACAGGCCGCTACTAGTCAAACAAGAACATGGAGTGGATCAACTGTTCCTCAGTATTGGTTAGTTGCTATTCAATGCGAAATTACAGCTACATTTACCAATGCTGATCAAGCAAGATGGTTTTTCAATAGTGGCGGTGAAATACGAATCCAGAGTTCACGCAGCGGCGGAACAAATAATGCACAGAACAATGATTGGACAACATTATTATCTACCGCAGGAATGAGATCTTTTGGAAGTCAAACACCTACAAGCGGTTTTAGTCCAATGAACGGACAAAATTTTTATAGATTAACTAATGTGTATCAAAATTATTATTCATTGGCCAGTTCTGCACCGTATGCATCTAACTCTTATGTATTACAAGCTAAGTGTAATGTAGCAGATAATTCAGGCGGCACAGCTAGCATTGTAAATTTAAAAGTAGTGATGACCGATGCTTATGTTGATCCAGGTGATACACCAGAAGATAGTCCAAGAACTAATGAAGGTGTTGACGGTGTGTTTACAATCACAGTTACAGAGAAAAAAGCAACAGGTTCTTTGGTACCATCTGGTACATTTACAATCACAAGCCCTACATATACAGTAGGTTCAATTACTGGTTCATAATTTTTCTTCAAAAAAACAGCGGTATAAATAAACTGCTACTATAATTTTGAGGATAGTTATGGATGATCGCCTAAAAAAAGCCTTAGACTTTTCAAAATACAGACAAACTCTTTCTATACAACGCAAGCAATTAAAAGAAAAATTGCAAGCCCAATTAACTTTTGGTTATAACGGAGGCATATTTTATATTGATATGACTCTAATTACATTCGTGCAAATGTGCATTGACCAAGAACGTACATCTAATGTACCTTTGATTGATTCAAACGATAATCCAATTCTTATCGATGATCTAAAAAAATTCCGTGATGAAATTTTTGATAGATATTTTTCTGCCAGTTTTGAATACATGAAAGAGTATGAACAGGTTAAGAAAAGTAGGACTGTTGAGAAACTATTGGACCTATGAACAAAGGTGTCTTAATTTTCGCACACAATAGCAGGCAAGTTGATTATGCCCTAATGGCAATAGTTGCTGGTGGCTTAGCTAAAAAAAATTTACAAGTTCCTGTATCTCTAGTTACTGACGAATCTACACTAGAATGGATGAAGATTTCTAAAACCATCTCTAAGGCTAAAACAGTCTTTGATAAAATTATTGAGGTTAAAAAACCCGTAACGTCAAATCAGCGTTTACTTGTAGATGCCTATACTTCAAAAATGGTGCCTTTTGTAAATTTGAATAGGTCATCTGCTTGGGATATTACACCTTACGAAAGAACATTATTAATTGATTCAGATTATCTAGTGCAGTCAACTAATCTTAGTGAGTATTGGGACGCTGATAGCGATTTTATGATAGCACCTAGTATGAATGATATTAGAGGTGATCGTATAGGTGTTTTAGATAAACATGTTTCTGAAACAGGAATTCCGTTGTGCTGGGCCACAACGGTGATGTTTACAAAAAATAAAAAAACTAAACTTGTTTTTAACTTAGTTGAATATATCAAAGACAACTATGCAAATTATGCAGACCTGTTTAGATTTAATCCTAACATTTATCGAAACGATATAGCATTTAGCATTGCTTTGCATATGTTAGATGGATTTGAACACAGCGATTACAACTATCTTCCTCCTGTATTAACAGCGTCTGGTAAAGATGTTATCTATGAAGTAATGGATAATAAAATTAAATTGTTAATTAATGATGACATGTCTGAAGATAATGTAGTTGCTACTACTATTTCTAAAAGAGATATACACGTAATGAACAAGCAATCAATTGTTCGACACGCTAAAGAATTTATGAGTCTAATATGAACTTTGGATATCTAATAATTATTTCTAAAAACGATGAAGTTGATTATTTAAAACTAGCATATGCTTTAGCTTTGAGTATTAAAAATACACAGCGTGAAGGTTACGATAAGGTAGCCTTAATTACTGACGATGTGCAATCTGTAAAAAAGATAAAAAGTCCCTGGGTGTTTGATAGAGTAATTAAATGGGATAAAGAAAAACATTGGGATGGTAGATCTTTTATGGACGAGCTTAGTCCGTGGGATCAAACTATCTGCTTAGATGCTGATATGTTATTTTTTAGAGATTACAGTCATTGGGTAGATTATTTCATTGAAAATACAGAACTATATGTAACACCAAAATCTTATACATATAGAGGTGAAGTTGTAACAGATGATTATTATAGAAAAGCATTTACTCACAATGAACTACCCAACTTATATTCGTTTTATACTTTTTTTAAGAAGGATTCAGTGTTGGCCAAAGAGTTTTTTGAACTTGGTAGATACATTATTAAAAATCCCACAGAGTTTAAAAATTTGTTCCTAAAAGGATATAAGCCCAAGATTATTGGAACCGATGAAGCATTTGCATTAGCAGCTAAAATTTTAGATATTCATGACGAGATAGCCTTTGATTTAGAATTTCCAAAGGTAGTACATTTAAAACCTATGATACAAAATTGGCCTTGGCCAGCTAGTACAGTCAGTGACCACGTTGGATTTTATTTTGATTTGAACGCAAAATTAAAAATTGGAAATTTTCAACAACACGACATAGTTCATTACAACGAAAAAACTTTTGTAACTGATGAAACTGTTAGCATATTGGAAGAAATAGCATGGAAGAAGTAACAGACTTTGACACCTGGATTGAAAATTACACTCCTCCAGAACTTTCTTATTGGGCAATCTATAATCATGAAACAGGTGAGATAGTAGGAATTTATCCTGATTCAGCTGCTCAGGAACAACAGTACAAGATTAAAATTGATAGAGAGATGGCCGAAGACATCATGAACGGTGTCATAAGGATGAATACTTGTTTTGTTGATACAGACTCTGAAACAATTGAAATTATTGAAAGATACGGATTAAGAAAAATTGACGACATTGTTCATAGAATACCAAGTAACAAATATGTTACTATTGATAATCCTGATATTACAATAGTTTATAATCATACTGCAAGAAGTATAACATTCACAATGAGCGAAAGTTTAAAAACTAAAAAAATACTTTGGACCGATGAAACAAACGCACAATTTTTAGTAACAGCATATAACGATCCTTACCATGTAATACAGAATGTTGTAATTAAACTTGATGATCTAAAAGAGTTCCCGCAAACGGTAATTTATACCGGAGAAGAAAAAAGATTCAGTATTTTTACAAGACGACTATTTAAAAAATATCTACTAATTGAAACATGAGAGTTATTGAATTTGACGTAGTTTTTTTAAGCTACGATGAACCAAATGCAGATTTGCATTTTGCAGATCTCTGTAACAAAGTACCTTGGGCTAAACGTGTTCACGGAGTCAAAGGCAGCGACGAAGCACATAAAGAAGCCGCTCGTCAAAGTGAAACTGATTGGGTAATTACTGTTGATGCTGATAATATTGTTGATAATAAATTTTTTAATTTAGATTTAGACTTCAGTAATGATGCTATTGATGTCTACAGCTGGCTAGGACGCAATAATATCAACGGCCTTCAATATGGTAACGGCGGATTAAAAATTTGGCGTAAAGATTTCATACTTAATATGAAAACACATGAAGCCAGTGACAGCGAACGTGCTCAGGTAGATTTTTGTTGGGAAAACGGTTATCGGCAGTTTATGACTTGTTATAGTGATGTACATATAAATGGAAGCTCATTCCAAGCCTGGCGTGCAGGATTTCGTGAAGGCGTAAAGATGACTCTTGCAGATGGCGTCAAAGTTCCCAGACACGAAATACAAGAACGTGTTTGGTGGCACAACCTTCATAGATTAAAAATTTGGTCAACTATTGGTTCACATGTCCAGCATGGATTATTTGCTATACTTGGTGCTAGGATGGGAAATTACATGACTAATTGCACTGATTGGAGTTATGTAGATGTTAGAGATTTTGAAATACTACGAGACATCTATAATGATCAGGTCAAAAAATTTGAAAATGATCAAGATATGTTGGTAGAAGAAATTAAACAATTAGGTACAAGACTACATCAAGACATAGGATTTAATTATCCTTATCTTAATATAGAACAAAGTAGGTACACCTACGACCTTTATCAAGAAACAATTAATTTGTGTAACACATACTATAGTAGAGATAGATAATGTACGATATATTATACGTTTCAAGGGGTTCTGTTGATCCGCAAAGTTGGCTTAATTTTTCTAAAAAGTTTCCAACTGCTCGATTAATTGAACACGTTGAAAATTTTGATCAACTAAAATCTAAATCTTTCACCAAGCTATTTTGGGTAGTATGGGATGATTTAGTTATTAGAGATAATTTTTTGTTAGATTATGTAGTACCTAAATGGGACGAATCATACGTACATGTATTTAAAAATGGTGATCATTTTGACGGTATAAACATTTTCAATAAACAACATGAAATAACAAATAAAGAATTCACATACAGATTTTTTACAAATAAAAAAGAAATTGATATTGTTGCATCAGCACCAAAGGCCTACGAACGTTTTGTAATTGATACATACGAAGAATATCTTTCTGCCAAAGAAAAATGTTATACTGAGTTATTCTATTTCGTTCCTAAAGAAGTTGAAGTAAATCCAACGTTTAAGTTTAATCATTATTTTCCCTCTCATAATGTTGTAGATAAAAAAAGCAATCATGTTTTTAAACATATTTTTCGGGGAGAGGAAACATATACTGGAATATCTCTAATTCCTAAAGACATCACATTAACGCAAAAAGAAATCAAGCATAGATTTTTAGTTGATAAAAAACAATACAAAGAAGTAGCCAGTATGGTCGCACCTTATGATATTGTGTTCATAAGTTACAATGAACCAAACGCAGATGATAATTTTAAAAATTTAAGAAAAAGATTTCCTAGAGCTAAAAGAGTACACGGGATAAAAGGCATCCATCAAGCACATATTGAAGCAGCCAAGTTAGTTAATACTACTATGTTTTGGGTGGTCGACGGCGATGCAGAAATTGTAAAAGACTTTTATTTTGATCATGAAGTGTCAAGCTATGAGAGAGACATCGTACATGTGTGGCGTAGTAAAAATCCTGTCAACGATTTAGTCTACGGATACGGCGGTGTAAAACTTTTACCAACTGATTTAACACTGAACATGGATGTGTCAAAACCAGATATGACTACTAGTATTTCTAGTAAATTTAAGGCGGTACACACTTTATCTAATGTAACTGGATTCAACACCGATCCGTTTAATACATGGAAAAGTGCGTTTAGAGAATGCTGTAAATTGTCAAGTAAGGTTATTGATAGACAAAAAAATGAAGAAACTATGTCTCGTTTAGATACATGGTGCACCGTAGGCTTAGATAGACCCTACGGTGACTGTGCAATAGCAGGTGCTAAAGCAGGCTGTGAATACGGTGAAAAAAATAAAGACGACCTTGAAGCGTTGAAAAAAATTAACGATTTTGAATGGTTAAAAAGAATGTTTGACAAATCTTATGGATGAAAAAGAATTAAAGTTTTACAGAAAAGGTTTGTTAGATAGAATAAGCCCTACATTTTGTTTTGCAAAATGGCATCATTCTACAATTTATTTGCAATTAGGCCAAACACATAGTTGCTATCATCCTCCGCCTCATGAAATTAAATTAGAAGAATTAAGAAATAATCCTAGTGCATTACATAATACATCTGAGAAAAAACAGCAAAGACGCATGATGTTGGAAGGAGAAAAGCCTTCTGGTTGTGATTATTGTTGGAAAATTGAAGCGATGGGACCCGAATACAGATCAGATAGGCATCATAGAAACGAGAATATTTTCACAGATGATCGTTACGAAGAAGTTGCCAGCGCAGATCATAATTATAATATAAATCCTGAATACATTGAAATAAGTTTTGGTAACGAATGTAATTTCAAATGCGGTTATTGTCATCCAAAATATAGTTCAAGTTATTATAAAGAAATAAAAGATTATGGCCCTTACACTATGGTAAAGAACCATAGGAATGATATTAATTGGTTTACAATCTATGAAGAAGAAGACAATCCGTATCTAGACGCCTGGTGGCGTTGGTGGCCAGAAGTTAGTAAAACTTTGCATATTTTGAGAATAACTGGCGGCGAGCCTTTGCTTCAAAAAAGTACATGGCGGTTGTTTGAAAGTCTGACAGAAACTCCTATGCCTAAGTTAGGATTAAATCTAAACAGTAATTTAGGGTCTAAGCCTATTATCATAGAGAGGTTTGTTAATCACGTAAATCATCTAACAACTCATAATAAAATTAGAGAGTTCAAGTTGTTTACTAGCATTGATACATGGGGACCTAAAGCCGAGTACATTAGAACTGGACTAGATTTAGAAATTTGGGAAAGAAACTTTGATCAATACATGACAAAAACTTCTGCTCCTGTAACTTTTATGATTACATTTAATATCTTAACAGTTACAAGTTTTACTGAATTACTTAAAAAGATTTTAGAATGGAGAAGTAAGTATCATACTTCAACTGACCAACGGTACCGTAGAATTGGATTTGATACACCGCATTTAAAAGAACCTTTACAATACGACATGAATATTCTTCCTAAAGAAGAGTTTATGAATTACATGAATGATTCATTAAAATTTATGCAAGACAATTGTAATGAAAATGACAACACTAAATTTAGTCAAGAAGAAGTAGACAAATTTAGTCGTGTAGTCAAATACATGGAGACTACAGAATATTCAACAGCCAAAATTGTAGAAGGACGTAAGGATTTCTTTAATTGGTTTAACGAATATGATCGTAGACGCGGAACTAATTTTTTAGAAACTTTTCCAGAATACGAAAAATTTTACTACGATTGTTCAATGTTAAAATAATTTTTAACTTTACTGTATAGATTATCGTAAGGCCGTTGCCAAAACAACATTCTATTTTGATATAATTTATCTATAGATCTTTCAAATTCTTTTCTAAAAAAATTAATGTCGTTTACTAGAAGCTTATCAATTGATTTTAGGTAAGCTTCAAATCTTGCATTATCGTCGTATATTTGATCGTAAGAATAATCTATCCATTCTGGCAACCAGAATCCGTAAGACTTAATATCTTCAACTAATCCCATATAACCAAACGGTAATATAAAATGTCCCTTAATAAGTGGATCCCAAGTCTTTTCTGTAATAGTCTTATATTTGAATCCCATGCTGCTGGTCATTGTAATAGTTTCGATGTATATAGATACGAATGACGAATTGTATAAATGATTAGCAACAGGATACCAAGTACCACTCCTTCCTCCTAATAAGGAATTTCTAATTTCCGTCTGCTCGGGATCTAAAATTATGTCATTCGCTGGATCACTGATAAAACCATTTTGATCTTTTAAAAATTCAGCTAGGTTACTTCTACAGGTAAACCGATGATGTTTTGCCATCTGACCGTCAACAATTTGTATTCTATTAGGACAGAGGAAAATCCTACAATCAGGAAATTTAAATATCTTAGTTAGGCCAAACATTTTAATATTTGAACCCCATGTCCAAACTCTGTCGTCCATGTTAAATTTGTTGTAATCAGTAAAATACGCCTTTTGTCGGTTCCAAAGAAAATCATAAAAAATGTCTGTATCATTTTCTCTATTTGTGTGAACAACTGCAATTTTATCTGTAAGATAATTCTTGCACGTATTTTTAAACAAAGAATATCTTTTCTTGTCGTCAACTTGATCATCGGCATGAAACAGATCAATGGCTAATAGTGGTTGACCTTTATATCCGTTGGACATGATAAAATTACATTGTTTAATTATTTCGTCATCGCTATAAGGAACAAGAAGCGGAATAATATCACAGGCAGATAAATCATTAGTTGGGACCCAGGTATCGTATTCAATGTCAAATGATAAAAAATGGCTATGATGCGAATTCATCAAAGGGTTAATATCAGATAACTTATGTATTTTCATCAGATATGTCTTACAGGCAACGATTGCTTGACAAGAGTTTTTTCTCTTAGATTGTCTAATATTTCTTTTGGCCTATCGTAGATTGAAAATGGTTTCTTGTATTCAGCAGCCATATCTTTAATAATCTTTACATAATTTTCTTGTGCAATTAAGGCTTTTTCTTCAGTACTAGCCGGCCATGGATAATCAAATACAGCTTTTAAATATTTCCAATGTTCAATTGGACTAGGGTGTCCATCTAAAAATAAAGGGGAAAGTGTTTGCCTTTCAATATCAAATTTGTTTTTATGAATATTGTCCTCCCACAAGACTTCATAAAAACTTGGCAACACCATATCAGTAATGTCTTTATATAAGTTTGCAACATGAGTGTACATAGACATATATTTTTCTTCTATAAGGTTATAATCCTCACCTTGATCTTGTCTTTCTAAAATGTTACACATGCTAAGAAATTTATATTGACATTCTTTATGATCTAGGAACGTCTTAACTAAATTCATAGTGGCTAGATCTCTAATGTAGTATCCAACTGGGTCTGCAAATTTGTCTACAAATACATCATCATAGATACCTTGACTGTAGACGTTTCCTGTAAGTAACCAAGTACCCTTAGCCCATCGATCTTCTCTACATACATTAGTCCACGAAATAATTACCATGTCGTCTTGTGTTATCTTATATTGTTTATCGGTTTGCATTAATACATTAGCTATATATTGGTTACCGGCTCCCGAACGCCCAAAGTTATAAAAAGGAATGTCTAAGGCATCTGCTACTAATTCAGGCCAAGATGTCCAAAAATATTTTGTAAAACTGCATCCAAAAGCAAACAAGCGTTTAGGTTTAGTGTGTATTAGTTGTTCCATAAATTTCTTTAGTTAAAAATGCAATCACTTTGTTTTTTGTTAACGCAGTTTCTCTCATTATTTGAAAATTATGCAGGAGCACATCTTCTCGTTGAAACCGCCACTTAATCTGTTCTTGCCTAGACATAGATTCAAGTTTCTTACATAGCGTTGATACCACATGTAGGATCATTTGATATCTTACAGTATCGTTGGGCTCATCATCAAATGACAAATCAAAATAATCATCATATGTAATGTATCCTAGATTTTTAAGATATTTGTTACTGCCTGGTTGTCCGTAAATTATAAAAGGTTGCATACAAATCATAGGGCGAAAAGTTTTTTCGCTGTAGAACAACGATGTACCATTAAAATCAGATTGATACGTTTCGTTCACTATTTGAAACAAGGTTCTATGATGTATGTGTGCATAAGGTGTTTGAATAGCCCAATTAGTTTCAAAATCATTATGATCAACTACTAACGGTAGAGAATCTAACCATTGCAACAAGTTTTCAATGCCGTATTTTTCTAAGCCAGCTACTTGAAGCCAAATATCCGGTCTATCTAATTTAAGTTTGTTATGACTTATAAGTGCATGTTTACTTACAGGGTGTTGAGAAAGAAGAAATGTTGCAATAGTGCGTTGATATCTGTTTAATCGGCTTAGACTTGAAAAAAACTTATCAACAAAATTATTTTCTACTTCTTGTTTTACACGTTGTAATGTAACCTGAGGTAAAATGTCCTCACCATTTTCAATCAAACTTCGCCATTCTAATGGGGCCTCAGCTACCTTTTCAAAAAAATTAAAACTAAAAATTTTTAATTTTTTATTTTTTGATTTTGAATATCGTTCGTAATTTTGTTCATCTAACAGATTGGCGCTGACAAATATAACACGTTCTGGATTTACATTATATTTGTCGCAATTATGATGTAGAATATCAAAAAACGGTATTTGATGTATTGGACTATAACCTTCAACACTTGCATCTAGGATGAAGAAAATCTCTTCATTCTGTAACCTTTTAAGATTGTGTTGATCTATGTTGCAAAACAAATCAGCATCAGAATTCCAATGCGGATATTTTATGAAACCATGGATGTATTCTAATTGCGTTAATGTTTTCAATGAAGGATGTTTAGACATCGCATCATCTACAAGCATGGTAAATTGGGTAGTCAGAATATCATTTCGTATGTAGGGATTTTCAGTCAACTCTGCTTGTATTTTGATCATGCTGTTTTAAATAGTAAAGTAATATTTATATGGGTATATTATGAACATAGGATTTATAGGTGTTGGAAAATTAGGAATGCCTTGCGCAGAAGAAATGGCCAAGAAAGGTCATACAGTTACAGGATATGATACCGCATCACGAGCAAGCAGTTATATAAACATTGTGCCTTCTATAAAAGAATGTGTTCAAAATGCTAATATTGTTTTCATAGCTGTGCCAACGCCACATGATCCTGCATACGATGGACGACATCCAACTGCTCACTTAGAACCAAAAGATTTTAATTATGATATTGTGAAAACATGTTTAATAGAAGCAGACAAATGGATGACGAAAAATCAACTTTTAGTTTTGATTTCAACAGTATTGCCTGGAACTACTAGACGCGAATTTATTCAATTGACTAATAACACAAGATTTGTTTACAATCCATACTTAATTGCTATGGGAAGCGTGGCATGGGATATGGTAAATCCAGAAATGATAATGATAGGAACAGAGGACGGTAGCACCACCGGTGATGCCAAATTACTAATAGAATTTTATAAAACTGTCATGGAAAACAATCCAAGATATGTTGTTGGAACATGGGACGAGTGTGAATGTATCAAAGTTTTTTATAATACTTTCATTAGTGCCAAAATTGGATTAGTAAACATGATACAAGATGTCGCTATCAAGCAGGGCAATATAAATGTAGATGTTGTTACAGATGCCTTGTCCAAATCAACAATGCGCATTATGGGTCCTCAATATATGAAAGCAGGAATGGGTGACGGTGGTGCCTGTCATCCAAGAGACAATATTGCTCTACGATACCTAGCAAAAAATTTAAATCTAGGATACGATCTTTTTGACTCTATTATGAATGCTAGAGAAATCCAAGCATTGAACATAGCAGATTTCTTATATCGTAAAGGCCAAGAACATAATCTACCAATCTATATACACGGCAAAGCATATAAACCTGATGTTGCCTATTGTGACGGTAGTTATAGTTTACTCATCGGCTGGCATTTAAAAAATGCATACAATGTTGATCCTATCTATATTGATCCTTTAACTGGTGATACTGTAAATGAATCAGTTAAGGGTGTAGTGTTACTAGCACATAATAAAAAAGTAACTTATGATTACCGCGGATTTAAAGAAGACCAACAGTTATATTGCAAAATAGAAAAAGGGTCAATTGTTGTTGACCCTTGGAGAAATTACAAAACAGAAGATAAAGATATTACTGTGATACACTATGGTAATAGTCGTTAAAGAATATCTTTTGTTTGATTTTTAATATCTTCTTTTAATTTAATAACATCGATAGTAAAACTAATCTTAGATATTTCTTCTTTGTATTCTTCAAAAATATCTAAGATTTTTTCAGCCACAGCGTCGTTAGTACTATCTGTTAATTGTTCCTGAACGTCTAATTCCCAAATCCTACCATCCTTGAATGCTAGCCGGAGGCCTTTTAAATAAGCCACCGGCATAGTGTTCATGTACATATCTTCAAAAACTTCCGGCCATTCTTGAACCAAATCTAATGGCGTTTTAAAAAATTTCTTAGGCACTTGTTTCTAACTTAGCCTTAGATGTTGACTTTTTAACCGGTGGATCAAGATCGTCCGCTTCTTTACGTAATCTTGCAGCTTCTTTGTACATGGCATCTGCTTGACTACGATAATTTTTAGCAATATCTTTATCACTTAACACAGAATTTGTATTGGCCTGCAATGGTTGAACACTCTCTGTTTTAGGTTCAGATTTTGCTGAAACAGTTTCTTTTTCTTCGTCTTTTGGTGCTCCTTTGACAAATGTACATAGGTCATCAATAGCACAATTTTTTTGCTCAGCAATAAGTGTGTTTAGATCAGATAGAGGAATCTGACTTGTTGGAGTTGGAGTCATCACTACATTATCTGTTGGTGACTTAACTAGTCGCCCGTCTTGCTGTAGTGCTGCCAACATTATTCTACCGTCTGGAAAATATTTGGTGAACAGAGCTTCACCAAATTCAAATGACTCCTGCGCAAAATCCGTTTCAACTAGTTCCATAATTGAATCATGATATCTATCAGGTAAAGATTCTGTTGGTACAATCAAACACATATTTGATTCGCCAGGCAGAGTCCTAAATGCTACTAGGACTTTCGCTCCTGTATTTTTAATACGACCAACGTGTTTAATATTTTTCATATTAATCCTTTTTAGATACTGCTTCTAAAAATGCATTTAACTTATTAAATGCCTTACCAACTGCTTCTAATTCTGGTGCCTTGAAAGCACCCCGTGAAACTGCTACTTCTAGAATACTTCTTAGAGCAGCTAGATCGTTAAGATTTAGATCAGGCGTTGACTTTGTTTCAGTAGATTCTGGTTGCTGTTGGGGTTCTTGTGTTACATTCTCTTCCATTTTTATCTCCTAATATATGGGCAAGCTAAAATAAAATAGGTAAGTTCTTTTTGATCTTCAAATCCTATATAGAAATCAGATTTTAACCTACCGTCATTGCCTATTGTAGGCATTTTCTTAATAGAAAATCTTCCTTTGAGTTTTGACGATACCCAATTACGAACTTCATCATCTTCGTGTAGAAATTCTCGGTATTCTATTTTTAATTTTGAAAAATGAGATGGCATAGTTTTTACCTCTCGCTTTCCAAGAATATTTAAAGGATTCAAATCTATCATCTGAAATATTTATTAGAGAAATGTATGTAGTTTATTAATCTTGGCGTAGACGTTTATTCATAGCCTTTGCATAGCCCATTTTTTTAATATCACCGCTGAATAGATGTAATTCAAATGCTATTCTTTCTCTTATAACGGTAATTTGTTTTTTGTCTACAAAGTAGGGGCTATCTATAAATTGATCTAACCAAACTAAAACTTGAGGAGTAAGGGTTATATTTTTATCAATGTCTATTTGATAAGTTTTGATTTGTGCTTGTTCTTTTATGAACTGTAGACCTGATTCTGTTAATCTAAGGCCACCTTCATTTTTTTTGCGGAAATTGTACCACCAGATCGGTTTATGTTTTTTAATGGATTCCTCGTCCGCGGGCTGATCTGCTGCTTTTAGGAATACCGATGTATAGGTATCCTTTAGATTCATTTTAATCTATCTTATCGCCTTTGCTGAGTTTGAAAACTGCAAAATCAGTACACTTAAATAATCGGTTAAGTTTTTTAGCAAGATTATGAGCATGTCCGGGATTTGAAAAACTTACTTTCTTGTATTTAGGTCCTGGATAACTAGCAACCATACTACCGCTCTTTAAATTAAAGGGTTGATCTTTGTAAAACACAGCCCAAATAGCGTCGCTTTCAAGTATTTGTTCTACTTTGAAAGTTTCTTTATTTGTATATTCTAATATAATCTTTGGTTTTGGTCTACTCATAATATACATGCTCTAATAAAGCACGTATATATTTATCATTAATTGAAGCCGCCGCCGTCGAAGCGCACATTGATATTGGTAGTATTGTCTCGTATTTCACCAAGCATTTGATGTACTTCCTGCACGGTTTTTGCCAATCTAGCAGTCATTATAGATAATTCTAACGTTAATTCTCTAGCTTCTTGAATACTAATGCGTATTTCTTTCTGTTGACTACGTTCTGCAACTGCTATACGATTTAGTAGTTTTTCTACACCAGGTAATGTAGTTGGTATATTATTTTGAGACATTGCTAAGTACCTGTTTCATTTCAAGTTCTGTTTTAAAGGGACCTTGAAATTCATAACGCTGTAATGTAATAAGTTTAGGGCAAAAACTCTTTACCCATCCCTTTTCAAAACGGATAACATAATAACCTGCACAATATAAACTTTTTGAATCTGAACTTTTTGTGAAAAGAGGAAGTTTACGTTTGATATCATACATGGCATTGTGCGGTTCTGCACTTGTGCTGTATCCATGTACCTCGTTTGGCAAGGCATCGTCGGCTTCTTTGACAATTTTAGCGATAAAAAAATCTTTGCCAAACTTTTTAGTTAGACTTTCTTTGGACTCATAAATTTGTACACCTAACTCATTACTCATCACAAAACGATTGTCTTCGTTTTTTCTAAGTGTTGCAAATTTAGATCCGTTCTTTTCTACAATCCAAAATTTATTTTCAATGATTGGTTTAGCATGAAGGTCAGTCATAAGCATATCTCGCATTTAATGGTTCAGAATAACTCTGTGCTTGATCTGAAATCTTTTTCAAATCATATAAATTACAAAACTTCATCAATCTAATTCCAACTTGGCTTATGTTTTTATTAGATGTAATTGCATTATTAATAGTTGTATTAATAACTTCTCGAATATTATCTGGCTGAGCAGTAAGATCAATTAATTGACGATTGCGTTCATAGTCATCTTTTACACGATGCTCTTTTCCTTCGTGGTCGGTCCAACGCTGAAGCATCATATTGTTCCAATTGAATCCTTTACCATCTCTGTCAGCATAGGCCTCACGTAGTCCAACCTTGTTCTTAGTGCCTTTTTCACGAACACCTGGATATGCACTAAAGACATTATCTGTAGTATCACCACGCATACATTTTTCAAAAAGTAACCATTGTGGATCTGGTGCAGACTTTGCTTCACCTGTTTTTTTATCAACAACAGGCTTATTTTTTTTGTCAAAGAAACCTTCGTGTGTAATGGTTGTTTCCGTTACACCGTTGTACTGCTTCACATTGGGAGCAATCAATTGTACAAAGTCTGTATCTGTGCTGATGATTACATGATTGTCAGTAGGATGATTTTGAATCCACCCTGCAATAAGATCATCTGCTTCTAGTTGAGGATGATGTAGTACAGTACAATTAGTACGATCAATAATAAATTCTTTGAACTTGTCAAAGGCTTCCCAAAATACACGATCTTCTTCTTGTTCGCGTTGATTCATAGCGGCACGAGTTTCTTGCCGATTACGTTTGTAGGGCGTATAAAAGTCTTTGCGCCACGAACGACCTTCGAGGCAGAATACCACATGACTACCATTAAAGTCTTGCCATGCCTTGCGAATAGAATTTAGAGTAATGTGAAATGCCATGCCAAGTTTAATATCGGCATCGCCGTTAATAACATGCCTTGCACGAAAAAATGTGTTAGCAGTATCAACTATAATATATGTCATGAGTTATTTCGCTTTACACTCTGTATGTCAATAACACCTGTATTTACAGGACCACCATAATCGCCGTCTACAACAACATTGGCACAAAGTTCACGGAACCAACGATCTACGATTTCTTCGTCTGGATCACCGTCTACACCGTAACCTTCTTGCTTTAATTTTAACACAAAATGATCGTTCCAGTCAAGTTCAAAAAAGCCGTTGCGAATATTATCCTTGTTGACATGAGTGTTCAAAACGCCAACCCAAGCTTCTTTCAATCTAGTCGCACGTTCTTTTGGTGATAATTTAGCCAATTCTTCTTTTTCAAGTGCTAGTTTTTCTGCTTGAACAGCTTCATCAGCAGCCTTTTGAGCTGCCTGGACCTTGGCTTCTGCTTCTTCTAGAGCACGTCTAGTGTCTGCAATGGCATTTTCCATTTCGGTTATGCCAAATATTTTCTTTAATAGATTTTTCATTAGGTGCCCCACTCGTTCTTAAACAGAGGAACTTGTAGTCGATCGCTATATCTAAATCCATTTTTCATTGCAAGATCTGCTACACGACGATTGTTCATACTATAAACACTTTCAACACCGCCTACAGGCATCAAGTAAATTGGACCTTTAAATCCTGCTTTACGATATGCACCAACTGCACATTCAACATCTTTAAAATCTTGCTCTGTGGCAATTACAAATTTAAGATATGTATAACCTAGGCTTTCATAATCACATACAACTTCTGGAAGAATAGCCTCGTCCCATCGTTCGCCACTAACTGGAAGTTTAGCACTTACACTAAATGTAATTTCTCTAGTGTAATCAGGATGGGGCATAATCCATTCTAACAAGTAATTAGCAAAATCATCCGATAGTTCTTGGGTACCGTTAGTTTCAAAAGTTATTTCTCTAAGTCCTGACATTTTAGGGTGACGAAGTAGATCTGGATAGGCACGTTGCCAACCTAGTAAAGGTTCACCGCCCGTGATTACTAAGTGTTCTTCTCGCCATTCTTTAAAGGGGAGCATTTCGCAGATAGTCTCCGCAATGCTATCTGTTGTAAGTACCGGTGAAAGGTGTTTGAACCTAGGATCCCAACTAGCATAAGAGTCACAACCGGTATGAACAAGAGGTAAATCTCTATACTGTTTATATTCATCAACACGCTCTGCCACCAAGTTTCGTTCATTTGATTTTACTCCTCTAGGCATTCCAAATCCGTCGCAGGTGAAGTTACAGCCAAACACACGCAAGAACACGGAAGGTACACCCATGTACCTTCCTTCACCTTGGATACTATAAAATAATTCACTTACTTTTAATTTACTCATAAATTTTTGACCATTTCTTAAGTTTTAATTTTTTTGCTTCTTTAGCTTTTTCTAAAGCACCAGTATTTAGAATTCCTTGATCAACGAGAATATCTACTAGTGCTAAGATGTCGCCTATTTCCATCTCAAGCATTTCTGAATGCTTGATTCCAGTTTTATAATGATTTGACTCTAAACCAAATCTTCGACATTTACTTACTTCAACAATGGCTTCTGCACATTCTTCTTGTAAAATATCAAGTGCTTCTTGTGTTTTATTATACATTCTTTTTCTCTAAAATCCAAGACCCATCACCATTATCTTTCCATTCAAGAGTGTCTCCTTCTTTCCATCCAGTTTCTTCAATAAGGTCTGGAGGAAAGGTAATAATGGCATCACCACTTTCAGGATCTTCTTCTACATTAATTGTCCACTTTTTCAACTTCTACTCCCGATGCTCTAAGAAATACAAGACCGTCGTCATTACGATAATTTTCACCGTAGTACACCCGGCCAATACCTGTCTGGTAAATTAATTTAGCACATTCTAAACAAGGACTGTGGGTTACAAATAGATCAGCACCATCGCCACTGTCATTGCTTTTGGCTAACTTAGCAATGGCGTTTGACTCAGCATGAAGAACCTCTGGTTTAGTTTTCAAACCGTATCTGTATTCTTCTTCTGCTTCTTCGTTATACTCAGTGTAAGGATACATGGCATACAACTCTTCAGGGCTTAGCCAGCCACCTGCCCCGGTATCCCATACCTTATCTTCGCAGTTGTTATCCCAACCGCTGGGCATACCGTTGTAACCAATACTTATTATCCTATCATCTTTGACAACAATAGCACCAACTTTAAGTCGTCGGGCATGACTTAAATTTGCAAAGACCTTTGCTGTATTCATGTAGGCCTGTTTGAATTTTTCCTTCACGCTCTCGTCTCCATTCTTCAAGTGTTTTACGACGGCATTCTTCTTTAACATCTGCTGGAAAATCAGGATGTATGTCTGCTAGTCTACAATCATATACTCTGTATTCTGGCATACTGACATTGTGCAACGCTACTAACCATAGTATACATGCAATTAAAAAACCTATCAAATATTTCACAATCTATCGCTTAATAAAATTTTACACAAGAATGCATCTTGTTTGGTTTTAAACTGAAAGGTCATGTAATCTTTATGCGGTGTATAATGAAATCTTTCTCCGGGTAAACCAAATGTTTCTAGTACTTTAGCACAGGTCTCATTCCACCATTTATTTGTTTGATTGTGCCACTGTACAGTTATTATTTTATTTGGATCTTTATCAAAGTCCCACCAATTACTTGTTTTCATTGTACAACTTTGTAAATCTAAAAACAAAACTTTCCTCTAAACAGCTATATTGAGTCCCGTCAGAAAGTTTTTCATAATGTATCCATGCATTCTTGTCTGCATATACAATTCTGGTAACTAAAAAAACTTCTTGGTTATTACCAATCCATTTATCGTCTACACTAGGTTTATCCATGTGTCACTGCCCTTTCCTTGATATATTGCTCGTTATGTATCCATTTATTGTTCACAAGGAATCCCCATTCTTTACGTTGAGGACCAGGCATAAAACAAGTCCAACATTCTACATTTGGATCTAATTCTATACGATGAAAAGAATCAGCAGTACAAACGCGGAAATGACCAGCGCCACGCCAGTGCCTGAGCTCTCCAATTTTTTGTCCTGTGGAGTTAAATTGTGGTACCCATTCATAATAACCACCCTTGAGGATTAAGGTTGCGTATGGCCAGGGATGATCATGAACATCGTCTGGATCGCTTTTCAAAAACTTATGAACAAAAATGTTAAAAGGAAACCATTTACGATCTTTAAGAAATACATAGTATCTTTCTAGATAAGGATCGTTACTTTGCCTATCTAAAATGATTCGCTTTCTTCCAATCTTTTCTAAGAATTTAAGAATCATGTTATGCCTTTTGTCTCTTTCTTAGTTTTTCTATTTTAGTTCTTTTACTCAATGCAAGATCTAATTTCATTCTACTAATTTTAGAAATGTAACAGATGCCATTAAGGTGATCAAGTTCATGTTGAAAACATCTTGCATCAATACCAGTAAACTCTAATCTGTGTAACTTATTATCTCGATCTGAAAACTCAGCAATAATTTTTGCAGGTCTAGAAACTTTGAAAAATAAATTAGGAAAACTTAGACAACCTTCTTCTTCCAATTCAGTTTCTTCGCTGGTAGCAAGAATTACTGGATTGAAAACAGCAAACGGTTCTGTGATTTCAGATATATTTCTAGTTTTAATAGTGAAAACTCTCGTTTCAATACCAACTTGAGGTGCTGCTAGGCCAATACCATTTTCTTCAAACATAAGTTTGACCATTTGTTCTTCAAGCTCGTAGGGACTGAGAACAGGATTGGCAAAGTTAAAGTCTGGCATGACTTTATTTAGAATTTCAGCAGGATGTGTAACTAATTTTAACATTATTTTAGAAATACTTTTCTAGAACTTCTAACTTATCCATATACTCGGCAATCTGTGCTAGTTCTTTTTCAACTGCGTCCATATAGTCTGTATGATCATGAATGCCTCTAGGATTAGCTAACATGATATCAACATTCATTTTATGTTTTAGAATGTGCGCTTCAAAATGTTTTGCTAGTGTGTTAATAATTTCAGTTCTCATATGTCTAGTTCCTGTTAATCTTTCTATGTCTGATTGGTCAAGCATACTTAATTCTTTGGCAAATGCCTCATTAATTTCATCTGCCTGCGAATCTAACCAATCTTTTTTATTCGTCATTTTTATCTAGGAGCAAAATCCTGTTGTAGTTTGATATTATCAAAGAATTCTTTTTTTGTAGCAGGATCACTTTCAAATGATCCTTTCAAAACTGTAGTTTGTGTAAGACTTGAATGTGCCATTATGCCACGATTCTCACAACAACCGTGCGTAGCCTGAATATACACACCAACATTCTTACTATTGGTTGCGTTAACAATCTCTCTGGCAATATCGTTACATAGTTCTTCTTGAAGTGTTCCTCTACGAGCACACCATTGAGCAATACGTGTATACTTAGATAGACCAATGACTTTGCCGTTGGGAATGATACCAATATAGGCTACGCCGTTTACAGGCTGATGATGATGTGAGCACATTGATCTAAGTTCACTACGAACAACTAACATGCCTTTATAAGCATCTTCACCGTCATTAGGAAATGAAGTGGCCGCAGGCATGGGTTCATAACGTCCTGCCATGATCTCATTAAAGTACATCTTGGCAAGTCTACGAGCTGTTCCTTTTGAATTAGGATCTGTTTCTCGATCAATTAGTAAACGGTCAAGTACTAGTTCAAATGCTTCAGTTGCCTCATTGATTAGATATTCCTTATCTGTATCGTGTAAGTAGTCGCTAATATTGTCTCCGGCCCAAAAGCGTTTATTATCACGTTTCATACGAGCACGAATAGCATCTGAAAGATGTGTTTCTTTGTACTCTTTTTCGCCGTACATGGCATCTAACGCTGTTTCTTTTTTATCTGTCAAAGTTGTTTCTCCGAGTTAAAGGGGTGGATCCCTTATGTTGTTATTTTAGCATTTTTAGTAGATTATCGCAACTAAAGAAATTATCTTTGAGTGCATCTACCTGTTTATTTAGGCTAGGTAGAAACTTTTCATAATTTTCCATGTACTGTATAATCTTAGAACAAACTTCTTTTCTGTAAGTCTTATAGGCCGCAAAACTTTCAGTCCATTCGCTTGGATATTTAAAAGTGTCAAAAGCCATTTCACTATAGCTTAAACGATCTGGCACCATAGGAATAGCATCTACAATGGCACCTTCATACCAACTGATACCTAGTGTTTCTTGTAAATTGGCACTAAACACTAGTTTGGCTTCGCCTAGCAAATTATGATATTCATTCTTTGTTAGCTGTTGATCCTGACAGACTACGAACTCGTACTGTGGCAAGTGTTCTTTAAGGTCTCTGAATATCTCAACCTGTTTCTCAGGAGCAATACGATGCGGAAACAGAATAAGATTACGTTTGGGCATATGCTTATACATTGACAACGTATCGAGCATATACTCCATAGGCCAACCTGTCCGAATAATTTTTCCGTTTTTAATGCAGGATTCCTTAGCCCATGGATCTAAAAATACATTGCAAAACATATCTATGTGAAAGTCTGTGGCAAAGTAATTATAGTCAATAGCGCCAAAGAAGGACCTCTCAGCGTCTCTTACCCACGGGGCATTACCAATAAGACGACCTAAAAAATCTTGCGGATCATAACTACCAGCATGCCATAACGCATGAATCTTGATAGGGATGCCAAGAAGCTCGCTCATGTATTTTAGATTTATAATGCCCGGATGCCAAGCATCAGTAAAAATAAAATGGTCGCCGGGATAAACGGATCCGGCGCAAAATAAGCGGCTAATCTGCTCAACTTGACTAGACTTATAGATATTAGTCCCGCCAAAATTAAGAAAGGCGCCAGGAGTAGTGGCATTAGGAATGTCCGTAGGACCAGAGATAACTTGAACATTGTGTCCCGCCTTTTTTAAGAGGGAAGGTACATGGGCCTTCCATTGACCCGTGTACCTTGTCTCAACTGCTTCTAAATCAATTAGAAAAATTTTCATTATACCTGCGGTTGTTGCCGCTTCTATTGTATTCACCGCGTGGTTTACGTTCACCGTTCCACTGCCGGCGTGGGCGTTGACTATCTAAATAAGCCCTATATAAAGGACTTGATCTATCATACAGGTGCGACGGATTAAAGTCACACAATTCAAATCTGCACCAATCGTGGTATGCTTCTAGATCTTCAAAGATCTTTACCACTTCGGGCTTCATAGTCAACTGCTTCTTGCGCCATTCATTGGCCATATTATACCTCAATATTTAATAAAGGAACCATTTTCTCCATCTTCACTTACTTCAATCCAAATCTCTCGATTAGGATATCTAGCTGTGATTTCAGCGTGGAGATCTTCTGAAATCATCTCGCAGGACTTATAGTTTAGCTGAAGTGTCCCCTTGTTGTAAAGACTTTCTAGCCAACGTTTGAACTGAATAAACTCAATATCGCGATCATCATGAAAAACTTGAATCCAGACTTGAAAATGGAAGATATGACGATGCGGAGTACCGAGGAAGCTGACGTCATACTCATCTCCTGTGGCAAGTTTTGAATCTGTAGCCGCTGCCGGATACATATGGATACCTTCTTTGCGAAAGGTAACCCAAATCATTTTATGAGGTCTTTCCTCATGCATTTTGAAGGTAGTCATCGTAGACTCTCCATAGTAAGAATTTGTCCAATCTTGTCTCCAAGACTGTCGTCTTCTTTAACAATGTAAATGTTATGATTACGTTCGTCCTTACGTCGATCCCAATGAGTAGTTTCAATCACAAAGCCACCGTGTGCTTTATACACTTGAAACCTCATACCGTTACTCTGTAATGACGGACTTTCACTGTCCACTTCTAGTGTAGGACGAAGTTCTCTATCATTATCAAAATTTACAAAGTAATTACGAATCCAGTTTCTAATTGGATGTGTTGCCATTTTTTTCCTTGCAGGGTTTACAGCGGTTACTGTATTCATCGCTCTTTTTTGTTGAGCATATGCGCCACTCATTTTACAATCTCATCATTTTTGTATTGTGTCCAGTCTGTGAACTTACTACGATCCATTAGTGTGTGTAGACTGTGGGACCACACACCGGGATTGGTTGCCTTAAAATCTTTGTCATCAATTTTAAGCATTGTATTATAATTCCAAAGTTTGATGTAAGGAATTGGCACACGAATCTGCGGAATAAAATTATTATACTCGCAGAAGCCACTTTCGTGAAATTCTTCTACTTGACTCATAGGAACATCTAGAGTACATAGATAATCTAATTTAAGAAAATGATAGATCATAGTTTCCCATTCTTTATGTTCATCATAAGTTTTAGGGTTGTAACTATGGTTAGCGCCAAAAAAGATATGTTCTAATTCATATCTCTCTACATACGATTGAATGTTTTCAATATTTTGAATACCGGTTACAAATAAAGTAGCCTTGCCATAAGCGGGGGTGTGTTCAACTTCACTTCCTATAAAGAAAGCAATATCGTCTGCAACACCATCAATGTAATCACGCTTCATTAATTATCCTTGGTTCTGGATGAATGTTTTCTTCTACTACACTATTGTACACTTCGTCAAGTACAATGTCAATCTGTACTGGACCAATTACGCGAACATGTTCGTCTTCAATTAGCCAATCGTGGTCGCCGTCATGAAGCCAAGCGGTACCCCATCTGCCTTCTTCATCTTCTACACCATCCCAACGACTTTCTATTTCTTGTTTTTCTTCGTCACTAAATGAATCGTCAAATTCAAAATACACACCGCATAGGTCTTCTAGTTCGCAACCCCAACCAACACTGGGATCACAATGAACACCATTACGTCCAATTTCCCATTCGCTGATAGGATTATCAAAATCTCTAAACCCTTGTCCCCAACGATAAACTTCAGTGACAGTCCAGCCTCTGATATTTCCATCCTTGTCTTTAGAATAAACATCTACAAAATATTCAATGTTTTTCTTTTCTAAAGGTTTAATGCGATAAAGTTTACTCATTAGACGAAACTCCTATTATGATTAGTATAGACACAAACAAAATAGCGTAGAGAAATATTTTTTCTGTTGATGTAAGGGGTGTTTTTCTATGAGGACATCTTCCCTGCTGCCAGTCACAAGCCGGATCAATCTCTTTTCTACAAAGGTTGCACTTACTCATCTTCGTGATTTCTTATTGGTTCTTTTCCGTCTGCATGTTCATCGCATAGTGTTCTGAGCCAACCACCGCCACGCACCTGTCCAGGTGTACCGCACACTTCACAGGTAACAGCACTCATTGATTCTGCCATGGCTACTAGACCATGAATATATTCATCCCCTCCGTCGTAATAAAAACGAAGTGTACCAAACTTTTCTTTAACTTGAGTAGCCACAACTTGGGGAACATGGGGTGTTCTAGGCATACCAGATTCGCCTGCTTGTCCTCTCTTAACTTCTCGCTCACGACATTCTTCTTTCCAATCAATGTGATGTTGAATATTCCCACAGAGATGATCGATAATATTAAACCATCCATCGCCGTGTTCAAAACCCCAACACATGGCAGTTTCTGTCATTGGTGCATTTCTATCCTTAAAAATTTTAGGATACTTTTTGCATAGCAGATTATCTAATTCTTCTTTCATTATGTTACCAAGTTGATACGTCTGTGATATCGATAGTTGTATCTGGATTGTTGTTTCTATTGAATAGATCAAATTTGATTGTTACAGTAGGACCAATTCCACTTTCGTGAGATTTAGTCAAAGTGAACCATTCAACGTCATCAAACTTTTGATATAGTTCAACTAGTTGACCAAGTTGCTTTCTGTTCAATTCAATTTTAGCGGTCTTCATCGAAGTCTACTCTTTCTTGTTGGTCTTCCCAGACTAAACGTCTTAGTCTCGAAATTTCATCTTTTAATTGTAACTTCTTTTTCTTTAATTCGCTAAGTTTATCATCATCAAAATTACCAGATTGTTGTAGATTGGCAATATGATTATCTAAAACACGATGTGATTCAATTAAATGAATTAGTCTAGTTTCGTACATGTTATTCTGCCTTAAGTTTATCTAATTCGTTATCTTCTCGATCATCTGTCCAAGGAACAGAAACAGACCCATCTTCTTTAACTTCGTCAAATAGACTGTTAACAATGTTTGTAACACCGCCACGGAGTCTAGCACCTTCTAGATTCTGCAAGAAACCTAAACGTTCAGCTTCTGCAATCATTTCAAAGGACTCTGATTTAGTTTTGCAGGCAAATAGTTCTTCCACAAAACGATCAAAGTAAAGAATATTACGCGGTACCCATTCTGAATATTCATCACTCTTATCAGCATCCTTAACCTTGCGCCATGCACGCCAATTAGGTTTATGAGATGCAATTTCAATATCCATTAAGTTACATGCACGTTGAACAGCAACAATATGACAGTAGACATTATGACCCATCATTAGAGCATAGCCAAAACTATCCCAAGATGTCTTACCTTCTTTTCCAATCTTATTCAACATTCCCGGGGCGTAGTGGCAGATATCCGCAACCGACAAGCGGCGTCCAAGCTCGCTTTCGAATGGGAAAGGAATATCGTGCCGTCCGGCCAACATCTTATTGTCAGGGGCCTTGTCCATAATGACACTAAATCTTTTACTTGTGTGTTGGGCGTTAGTGTACACGAGCCCGTGAGCTGTAGCGATAAAAGGACTTGCGCAGTCGAAACTGATTGTAAAGTTTTCATTAACATGCTCCCTAATTCTACGTTGAATACTAGTTAGATAACAAGCCCAATCTAATTGGGCTGTACCTAAGAAGTGCATCCAGTTTTTGCCTTCCAACATTCCATCAAAGCGCATGGTAACCAGTCTGCGAAGTGTAATGGGCATTTTGCACATATTAGCACCACCCATAGCCCAACCTTCACAGGCCTTGTCGCCCCATACTTTAGGATCACTAAATTCTTTAACGCCCTGATACCATTGTTCTGCGTTATCCCAATTGGAACCTTGTAAAACATTCAAGAATTTTGTAGCACCTATTCTATTATTTAAGAAATATTCATTATTAAATCTAGTCTTGTCAAGACAATCTTCAAAGCTCTTTAATCCTGTTTTAGGACTGTGTACATGATCACAGGCCCAGGTAGGAACGTCTAATAACATTGACCAATCGGCTGTAAGTTCTAACCAGTTAAGAATATCGTCTCTGGTCTTATTAGCACTGGCACCTTCAAAGTTTAACCAGTCAAATTTTAAAACACCCTTACCAACCTGATAACCGCCGGAGTCACCTAGTATAAGCGTAGTGTTTCTGTCACGTTGTTGAATCATTGAATCTTGAACCATTGTTTTGTTCAAGTCTAACTGTGCGTGACCTGCTGAATACAAAGCATACTTATAATGAAAGTAACCTTGTTCAGGATTAAGAAAGTTCATACCTTCAATGCCTTGATCAAATCCTTTAGGGATACGAGCATTAGGAACGAATTCCTCAATACGTTGTTTAGCTACATATGTACTGTAAAAAGAACTGATTGCTGGCAAATATACAGCATAGTCTTTTTGTAAAGGTGTTAGATCAACTGGTTGTTTGTTCATGTTCTCTCGCTAGTTTAGCTACGATGTCCAATTGACGACGAGCTTCTTCTACATTATCTAAAGCTAGTTTAACACCATTATTGGTTTTTGCCAACTTCTCCCAAGCCAGTTCTTCGTTCCGCTTTTGACGTGCCCAGTCAAGCAACGATTCTGCCTCGCCATTAAGTCCAACACTAGCAGTTGTGTTTGAAATTTGGTACCAGGTTGATCCATCGTATACTTCTAGATGATTGTTGTTGCCATTATATCTTACCATACCAGCAGAAAGATTGTTCATGTTGATGTATGGATTTGATCCATAACCTCCGCTGGCCAGCATATATTTTCCAATGGTTGAAATGCCATTAATCATAATTAGGCCTGTGCAGGAATGATGTATTTGTAAACTGCCAATCCGCTGTCTAGTGTGATCTGGATTGCACCTTCGTCGCTGAGACTCATCTTAGTATTATTGCAGTCTGCAATCTTCAGGATGCTTAGGATCGGAAGCACTGGCCACGTCCAGCCCCTGCTCAACTTACCAGCAACTCCTGCGGCAAACACAAACTCACCGCCGTGTGTTGATGCATCGCCAAAGATAAACTTTAGATTACCGCCTTCTGTCTTAGCAAGGAATGTAGGATGTTCATTGTTAGCACCTGCCTGGAAGTTAAAACGTTGTACTGAAGCAACACTTGGCTCTAGTTCAACGTCCCACTTAACGCCGCGAAACTTAACAGTCTTCATCTTTTCGTTGATGATCTCAGTATTCATAAAACGATAATCATTTTTAAAGTCACCGTCTTTGTTTTCAAAGTGAATACCAACAGGAATAGTTTCACCATTTCGATCAGCGGTAGTAATACTGATCTTTGCATCTTCTTTGTATTCTGCACCGTCTAGTAGATATTTTAATTTCTGCAATTGAGGCATACCAAATACACCGATCATATCTGGATAAGGATGACTAGTTTCAGCTTCCATAATAACTGAACGGTCGTCTGCCATAGAATTGATAATTGTTTTATCTTGTGATCCTGTGATCTTAACCGTAGTTAAGAATCCTAGATTTTGCGTGTGACTAACAATGTCTTGAAGGATATCTTTCATTTTGTTCTCCGTATATTAAGATTATATTTAGATCGTGAGTAAAAAACAACTGAATTATTACTCAAAATCAAAAAGTTTTTTGAATGTATTGTCGCTCCTTGTAGAACTGATGTCCCATTCCAAAACACCAATTAGATTTTCTAGTTTTTCGTCAATGACGGTAGTTTCCATTTCAGCATCATCAAATGGCAAATCTTTAAACCATTGAGGTAGTCTTAGTTCGTCAACAGGGTATGCCACTGATGTATATGCCATCGGATTATCTTTTACTTTACAGACAATGACTTTGGCTCCGTCTGTGATTGACATAGAGTATTTGTCGTCAAACATTCTTTTGAGCGTATTCCAATTAAGGCTTGCTCTAACATGACCAGGCATATTTGCCTTACCAAGTTTCTTCTCTTTACTGGCGTATTCTGTAATGTTGTTTGCACGTTTAGGTGATCCTTTCTCCCAACCTGGGCGAGTTTTAAATTCAGTTCTAAAATCAGTGATATATTCTAGAATTTCTTCTTTGCTAATACCTGTTAGAACCTTAGTTAAGACTTCTGACAAGAAGTCTTGAATGACGACAGGAGTATCTGATCTTTTTAGATCTAAACCCATTGCTTTGATTTTGCCAGGAGAACCGCCTGAGTCTGTTCTTTTGCCCTCTTTGTCATAGTAGAGGACGGCATATCGCTTTTTGGTGATAAAGAGTCCTTTGCTTGCAACAATCTCGCGACCTGCTTTGATGACCTCCCCTCGGGTTTTGGGTACATGAAAAGCATCTTGCATGAATTTAACAAATGTGCCATTTACTTCACCTCCTATAGTATCGTAAAGTTCAATCACAGTTTCTCTGGTCCAGGGAATAGTACCCTTTCCAATTTCATTTTTCAATGTAGAATACGCACTAAAATAACAAGAGTCAGTGTCACCGTAGATAATTGCTTTGCCTACGTGATTATATTCTCCTGTTATGATTTCGTTAACCTTACTGGCCATATGTTTCGCAATAGCACGACCAGTAAGTGTAGTTGATTGTCCAATTCGATTGTCAAAGAAGCGACAACCTGGATTAAGAATAGCACCATATAAAGAGTTGAGGTTAATCTTCTTAACCAGCTGCCTCTTATCCCAGTATTCTTCTTCAATTTTATTACCAGCGGTAATGCATTCTTTAAGTTTTGCCTGCATTTCTTTACGCTCTTTGTACCAACGAGCAAGCAATCCTGGAATAATACCCTCTTTGTCGTAGGTAAAGATTGTACCGTTAGCTGAAAGCATCCAAGGTTGATTTGAATCAAAGATTAAATCATAAATTTGAGCAGCACTTAGAGTATCGTGATGGCCATCTTCCCAGTCTATGGTAATTTCTCTACCCACTTCTCGATTCATCACTGCGGTATATTCCAGCGAACCAAACATACCTTCCCATGCTGCGGCAAAACTCTTTCCCTTGCCCATCTCTGTTTCTATGTGTGCTTTGGTTCCCTCTGGTCTCAATTGGCCAACAATGGTCTCTGGACCCATGTTCAAGGCACGAATCGCCGACGGGTACAATGAGTTGATGTCTAACGATCCAATCCATTCGTGAATTCCTTTTTTAGGATAAGCAACATAAGCACCTGCTGCCTGCGTGTCAACCTTGTCATCTTGTTTAGGACGATTAGGTACAATCATTCCTCGACGATGAGCTTCGTTAATAATGGCTTGTTCGGTAACAGCTACGGCACCCATAGTGGTTTGTAATAACACAGTACATTCATGTGCTAGTTTATTAGCTAGATCTAGAAACTTTAGTTTCTTATCAAGTTTATCAAGTAGAGCACAGTCTTGACGATTGTATTCAATAAACTTACGGAAGTCGTTATTATAAAGCTGATCTAATGATCCTTCATAGACTGTTTTACTCTCTCCAACTTCCATCTCACCAATGGCATCTAGTCGATAGGTATGACGTTCTTCATAGGTATACTTTCTATAAAGCTCTAATGAGTCTAAGTGTACACGACCGATTAAGTCATAAGTGACCGCAGTTTTGCCATATTTTTCATATTCACGTTTTTTGGGATATTGATCCCAAAGACAAAATCTGCGTGTGTCGTCTTTACTTAAAACTTTGGCCACACGATTAACAGTATAGGGAATATCAAAGCCTTCACTGTTCCACCCACTTAACACATCAGCATCTTGTATAAGATCTAAAAAAGCATCCAACATTTCTGCTTCTGTTTCAAACAATATAGTGTTAGGAAATTCTGCAACCTGACGTTTGGCCTCTTCCATGTTAAGCGTTTTAGGAGGAATCGCAAAACACACCAATGTGTCTAACCATTGTAGATGAATAGCAATAGCAGTAATAGGCATGAATGCATCATCAGGTGATGCATAACCACGCTCCGGATCAAAGTCTACCTCAATGTCAAAGAACGCAACGTTTAACTTTGGAGCATCTACATTGAGATAATGATCTTCTAAGCACCTATAGATAGGGTTGATATCACTTTCGTAAAGTTTTTTGTTTGAATGAATAGCAAGTTCTTTGCGAAGCTCTTTGATGTTTTTACAGCTAACACGGCTTAGTGATTCACCGTGAATAGATTCAAACTTGCCTTTGGGATCTTTGTAATAAAACAAATGACGAGCAGGATATTCTTTATAATGCCTTTGACCTTTAGTGTCTCTTTCAACAACTAAGATCTGATCCTGCTCTCTATTATAGAAAGCATCAACGTAACTCATTTTTTTCTCCTTGCGATTTAGGGCTCGCAAATACCAATAGTGCGGCTTATGGCCTCGCCTACCTTTATATTATAGATTCAACAGACCTATAATGTATATAGCTGTTATAACCAATTGTACAACAAAAAGACTCCACTTCTTCCAAATATATCCAAGATATAGCCAACCGATGTTGCCAATCATGCTGACCCAAAGATTAAGAGGGAAAATATTAAAACTAGTAAGGGCTACTCCAACAATTAAAGTTAAAGTTATGCCCCATTCTAAAATAAAATCTCTGTTTAAATATTTTGATAGAATCATTTAATTTTGCGATACAAATTGAAGATATTGTGTTTCTGCCTGATCAAATATTCCCGATAGATCTAGATCATATTTTGCCTGTTCGGGTGTTATAATTCCCAACCCAGCCATGGTCCAATTCCATAATCCAATGGCAGGTGATCCAAACATAGGACCCATATCATGGAAACTTACTAATCTTCTTTTAGATCTTTCGATCACATCAGCAGCATATGGTGATACGATTTTGTTGTCTTTAATATGACGCCAAAATGCTGTGTCACTACGCCCACCTTGATAATGCATTGATACAAAGTCTAAATTGTAATCGTATAATGTAGAAGCTCTTCGATTGTAGGCATCTATGTTTGACTGAGCGCACACAGATGTTTTGTCTTCAGTTAAAAATTCTGACACAAACATAACTAGCTGTGCAACTGTTGTGTGTATAGATGTTGCTTGTAAAGGTTCAACAAAACAAGACGCAAGACCTAAAGACAACGCATTTTTTTGCCATAGACTTTCTGCTCTTCCAGGAATAAAGTCAATAAATTTAATAGGATTTATTTCTCTGCCTAAAAGACTCTCAACTTCTCTTTTTGCTTCTTCTCTTGTAATAAAGTTTTTATTATAAACGTATCCGCATCCACGTCTAGTCTGTAAAGGAATATCCCACATCCATCCAGAATTCAATGCTGTGGCAGTTGTCCAAGGACCCTGATTTATTTTATCATTCTCTGTGTAATCTAAAAGAAATGGCATAGCAGTATTCACTGGCAAGTAATTTGACCAATCCTGCCACTTGACACCCAATGCTTTCATTAGCACACGGTTGAATCCTGTACAATCAATAAACAAGTCTCCAAAAACTTTTTGTCCTGTTTCTAGTGTAATTGAATCAATATATCCTGTTTCATTGTTCAAATTGACTTCCTGAACAACAGAGTCGTGATATGTTATTCCTGTTTGCAAACAAATGTTCTTAAAATATTGTCCTACTTTGTGAGCGTTGAAATGTAAAGAATTATAACGATGCCAGTTTCTACGTAGTTCGTAATCTAAACCAATTTTAGAAGCTAGATGTGATTTGTATCTTCCGTACTTGGCTAAAACATATTTAAAAATAAAGTCATTACTAACACCTCCAGACGGACTACCGTCTAACGGAGAAAAGAATTCTGTGGCATCACCATTCCAGTTTTTAAATTTAATACCAATTTTATTAGTGGCATCACATTGCGATACGAAATCGTCAATGTCGATCACGCTTTTTGAAAAATGTCCATTTAGAACATCAGTAAAAAAACCAGTAGAACCTTCACCGGCACCAATAATACCGATAGATGTGCTTTCTATTACCGTAACATTATGCCTACCAGGCTGCGATTTTAAAAAAAGATAAGCGGCAAGCCATCCGGCAGTACCGCCGCCAACTACGGTTATATTCATTCTGGAAGACGTTTAGTTACACCAAGAATCATTTCAATTTCATTCCACTCTTCTTCATGATTCTTCCAGTTGTCTTTGTGAGCAATACGAATGGCCTTGTTAATAATACTTGGCTTAACCTGTAGTTCTTCTGCCACTGCTTTAACGGTTTCTTTAAGACCCTCT
>Ga0129333_10000397_pt1 | contig 34629 bp, 42 predicted proteins | sample CPB6_08_DNA_FD_94474 | JGI IMG/M metagenome (GOLD analysis project Ga0129333, IMG submission 94474) | Freshwater to marine salinity gradient microbial communities from Chesapeake Bay, USA - CPBay_Sum_0.6_0.8_DNA | ecosystem: Environmental > Aquatic > Marine > Coastal | place: USA: Chesapeake... | reverse complement strand
TTGATAAATGGAAAGGGAAAGGTGGAACTACTATTGAAGGTAATACCAGTTCCGGTAAAAGCGGTAGAGAATGGGATGGTGGGGGCGTATGGTATCGTAAGAGAACGATAAATCCATATAACCATTTCCGAATAACAGACTTTGCTCTGTTAGACCAACGATAAAATAAAGGTGAGTTTTGACTCACCTTTTTTATTTGTGCTTTGTATTGATAAAAAAAATTTGTATATTTGTATATGTTTTGAAACATTATACTATATTTATTAGTGTTATGTTTTAGTGTTATGGGTTAGTGTGTTATGAATAAAAAAATGGGCAGACCACCACTAATACTTACCGAAGCTCAAATCCGTTATGCAATGCAAAACAGTTTTGGTAATAAGGATGCTGCCAGATTTCTCAAAGTAGATTACCGAACTTACAAAAGATGGGCACAACAACACATTGATAGTGATACCGGTAAAACTCTATTCCAATTACATTCAAAATTAGGTGTTCCACTTACACGTGAAAAGAAAGATGATAAGTGGAATGGTAAATCATTTGACTGTAATAAAGGTTACAAAGAAAGGTTAGAGGATATTCTCGATGGAAAATATCCTGCATACGAAACAAAAAAGTTACGAAAAAGATTATTACTATCAGGATGGGTTCCATGTGTCTGTGCCGCTTGTGGATGGGATGAACCGAGAATGACTGATGGTAACTATCCACTTCTGATAGACTTCATAGATAATAACTGGCGTAATTGTAAGTTAGACAATTTGCGTCTGTTATGTTTTAATTGTTATTTCAATCTTGTAAGGACACCATCAACATCGTATCAAGGATGGACATACGGAACAGTATCAAAGACACCTTGGTATGGCGAGAAACGCCCAAGAGACGGCAGATACCGTAGAAGATTGGAAGAACGTATCAAACAACAACAAGAAAAGACAAAAGAAGAACAAGAAAAGTTTTTTGATTGGGATGAAACTCCCGATAAAGAATAGATGTTATATGTATGTTACAATTTGTTTTAATTTAATTGGAGGTTTTTTATGAACTTAACACCGTTGTATGACAGAGTTTTGATTAGACCAATCAAACCAGAAGAAGTAACAACTGGCGGTATTATCATTCCAGATACTGCAAAAGAAAAGCCAATTCATGGTGAAGTTCTTGCGGTTGGAGAAGGTAGAATGTTACCAGATGGAAAGATTGAACCATTAAGAGTAAAAGTTGGAGACATAGTTGTTTATTCAAAACATGGTGGATATGCCGCTGTTCCCATACAAGTGAACTACGGAGAAGAAGAATTATTAGTAGTTAAAGAATCAGAAATTGTTGGTATTGTAAACTAATTGGAGGTTATTTGATATGTCATCTAAAATTATTTCATTTGATGTGGATGCTAGGTCTGCACTAAAATCGGGAGTTGATAAACTAGCAAATGCAGTTAAAGTTACATTAGGTCCAAAAGGAAGAAATGTAATTATTGAAAGTGACTATGGTTCACCAACCATAACAAAAGATGGTGTTACTGTTGCTAGGTCAATTTCACTTGAAGATCCAATAGAGAATCTTGGTGCACAGGTAGTAAAAGAAGTTTCTTCCAAAACAAATGATATTGCAGGTGATGGTACAACAACTGCAACCGTTTTGGCACAGGCAATTCTTCGTGAAGGATTAAAAAATGTTACTGCTGGTGCAAATCCTATGGACTTAAAAAGGGGAATTGATATTGCAGTTGAATCTATTTGTAAAGAACTTACAAATATTAAAAAAGATGTTACCGATAAAAAAGAGATTGCACAGGTAGGAACTATATCTGCAAACAATGATCATACTATTGGAAATCTTATTGCCGATGCAATGGATAAGGTTGGTAAAGATGGTGTCATCACCGTTGAAGAGGCAAAAGGAATTGAAACATCATTGGATGTAGTTGAGGGTATGCAGTTTGATAGAGGGTATCTTTCACCTTACTTTGTTACTGACCAAGAAAGTATGGAATCTATTTTAGACAATCCATACATTCTTATTACCGAACATAATATCACGGCAATCAAAGACTTGATTCCAACATTAGAAAAAGTTGCACAAACTGGAAGACCACTCTTAATTATTGCAGATGATATTCAAGGTGAAGCACTTGCAACATTGGTTGTAAATAAACTTCGTGGAACTATAAAAGTTGCAGCTGTTAAGTCACCAGGATTCGGAGACAGAAGAAAGGCAATTCTACAAGACATTGCAATTCTAACCGGTGGTACTTTGATAGCAGAAGATACTGGATTCAAGTTAGAAACTGTTGGATTGAATCATTTGGGTTCTGCTCAAAAGATTACAGTTGATAGAGAAAAGACTACCATAATAGAAGGTGCAGGTGAAAGTGAATCTATACAGACAAGGATTGCTGAAATTAAGAATCAGATAGATAAAACAACAAGTGATTATGATAAAGAGAATCTACAACAAAGACTTGCTAAACTCTCTGGCGGTGTTGCAGTTATTAAAATTGGAGCATCAACAGAAGTTGAAATGAAGGAAAAGAAAGCTCGTGTAGAAGATGCTCTTCACGCAACAAGAGCTGCTGTAGATGAAGGTATTGTTCCAGGTGGTGGAATTGCTTACATCCGTGCTTCAAAAGTTCTTGATGATATTGAAACCGAAAATCTTGACCAAGAAACTGGTGTTCAGATTATCAAAAAGGCAATAGAAGAACCGCTTAGACAGATTGTAGAGAATGCTGGTAAAGAAGGTTCTGTAATTGTAAATCAAATTAAGAGTTTAGAAAATTCATCAGAAGGTTACAATGCTAGAACAGACCAGTATGGTAATATGTTTGAACAAGGTGTAATTGATCCAGCAAAGGTAACTAGAGTTGCACTACAAAATGCTGCATCAGTTGCTTCACTTCTTATCACAACCGAAGCAACAATAGTTACAAAGCCAGAGCCAAAGAACACATTAGACCAAATGAATCCAGGAATGATGTATTAAGATACAATTCCAATTAGCCAAAGCCCCTATTTATTAGGGGCTTTTTTTATACAAATATATTTATATGTATGATAAAATTGATGGAAATATTAAACGAAAGTAGAGAGTATGTCCGTAATAATAGTGGCAAAGTTATAGGCCATGTAACAAAATCATCGGATGGTAAATTTATTTTTAGAGATACCGAAGGAAGATTACTTGGGACATACGATTCAAAATACAATTACACAAAAGACCGAACAGGTAAAGTTGTGGGTAGAGGAAATATATTAGGTTATTTGATAAAAGCATACAAGTGATAAAACTAAAAGACATATTAAAAGAATCTATAATAAAAGAGTATGTTGATACCGACATAACTAAACTCATGGCATACCTTAATTCCACACCGGAACAGAAGTTCAGAGAGTTAGAGAATACTATTGGATATGATTCAATGATAGAGTATTATGTTGGTAACTCTGATGTCAGAAAGGGTTGGAAAACCGCTGAAGTAGAGATGGCCAAAGAAGATGAATGGGATTCATATGGTTCGTTTGATGTTATGAAAGTGAAGAATAAAGAAGATTATGGGGCAATCTTCAAGTTCTATCTTCTACGAATGGCGGGTATGGGTCTTGAAAGTCTGTATAACTCATTAGATATTGGTTCAGAACATATCCCCTCATGGTATTGGTTAGAAGAACCCGAATTGGTAAAGAATCAATGGTTAGTTCATGGAACATCACAATTGGATGCAGCGTTCATGGCTAAACAAGGCTTCATTCGTGGTGTTAAGGATTGGACAAAGTTAGGATTGACCACATGGTTTGATGGTAAGAGTGCAGAAAAGAAACTCGGTGGATATAACTTTGCATATACGGTAGAAGACTTTGCAGGATATGGTTTGGAAGGGTATACAGTCAAATACGGTGACGGAACGATATTGGTATTCCGTGCTTCAGGTATACGCAGTTTCCATTCTGCAGATGATGAAATGCAAACTATATTCAATGGTAAGACTGCAACAGACATTGTTCCCATATATGATAAGATGGGTTCACTTCGTATTTATTCAAAGAAAAGAAAAGAATTGATTACATTTAGTAATCATATGGATGCGGTTAATTGGGTAGTTAATAATTATGATCAATACCGTAAAGCAATTGGATGGGAGAAACCAAGAAAATGATTAAATTAAAAGACATATTGATGGAACGTGTTTCCGATGTGGTATACCACTTTACAAATACAGAGGCGGCTGATAATATCATTGGAACAAATCGTTTCATGTTAAGTCCTACTCCAATTGGTGGCAATGTTGATCCCGGCAGAAAGTATGATGAAGGGTATTATATGTCCGTAGCAAGAACAAAGGTAGAAGGATATACAAAGAATACAAGTAACTTCCAATGTTACTTTGTTCGGTTTGAATTAGACGGAACTAAATTGGGTAACAAATATAAGGGCGGTGCTTACAATTACTGGCAAGACCAACATGGTAAAGATGATTATGAGGAATACGAAGACCGTATCTATTCAAAGGATAGATTCATTCCGAATGCAATGGGATATATTAAACGAATGGATGTTGATGTCAGTAGAAAATGTAAGATGGGGTTTAAGACCGAAAGATTGATTAAGACTTCAACTAGTGCAGGTGTTCCAACATTCTTATTTCCTAGTAGAGAGAAGTGGGCTCAACAATCAGGCGGTGTTGAAGTTAAATCATTAGATGACTATAAAACATTTTTACAATCTATTACTAAACAATAATGAATATACCAAAATTAAAATCTTTGTTAGAGAATACAAATCTATCAAACAATGTAACCGAAACAATAAACTATCTATCATCAAAGAAAGATAGTAAGGTATTATTCATTACAACATCAACAAGATACCCATTCAATACTGGTTATGATAAAGGTGGTGTAGAAGATGAATTACCTAAATCAACTGAATTGGCACTATTTATTAAGAAGTCTATACCGAACAAAACTAAATGGATTGATATACCACAATTGAAAATACTACCGTGTGAAGGCAATGTTTCACATAGAGACGGTAATACTTGTGGTGTTAAAGATACGGTATTGAAAGATAAAGAAAAGAATCCAACTGGTCAACATAGATGTTGGGCAAGTGTAAATAATGAATCCGATGAACTATGGAAAGTATCAAAGGATTTATTTCAAGCAGATATTATACTTTTCTTTTCGTCTATCCGTTGGGGACAGACAAATGCAGAATACCAAAAGTTAATTGAGAGATTGACATGGTTAGAAAATCGTCATAGCACATTAGGTGAAGAAAATATAATCGGTGATAAAGAAGCCGGATTCATTTGTATAGGACAAAATTGGAATGGAATGAATGTTGTTAGTGTTCAACAGAAAGTATTAAACTTTTACGGATTCAAAACACCAGACAACCTATTTTGGAATTGGCAGTATACAGACAACGCAAAAGATGAAACAGAACAATCATATAAAAAAGCATACGGTGCATTTAAAAAGGAGATTAAAAAATGATTAAGTTAAAAGACATCATAGGTGAAAATACCAAAGAGGAACAAGACAGAATGACAAAATATCGTAGAGTGAATGAATCAACTGGTGATGTTGAAGTTGAATTAAACGGTAAACAATTACAAGAGTTGGATAAGATATTCGATAAATTCAAATCAGACTTAAATCAAGTTGTAGATGTTAAGATTGACGAAAAAGAATTAGACTACACAAAAATGTCTCCTGCTGAATTAGAAGAAGTAAAGGGTGTTTTGAAAGTAGATGGTTCTATAATGGATGGTATTGAAGAACTACTTGAACTCGGTGGTGAAGCAAAGACTTGGTATGCTGAAATGAATAAGACTATGTTAGAAACATTCGGTGATAATGAAGGAACAATATTTCTTGTATTACTTGCAATATTTTCACCGAGAAATCCTCTATCACAAAACTTTAAACTTGCAGCTCAAACATTTCGTGGATTGAAAAAAGATTTGGAAAGTGAACAGGCAAAGGCAAAGTTAGAAGAGATGATGGAAATTGAACCAACCGAATTGTATAAGAGAATGAAAGGAGAAGACGCTTACAAAGACTTGGCGACTGTTCGTGGTATGATTAAGGGAAACATGGGCGTAAACACATATCTACCAAACATTCTACGATTCTTGAAACTACTTAAAGCAAACAACTATCAAATAACAAGAGAAATAGCAGTTAAAGAAATATCAAGACACATTAAACCAAGCGGTGCTCTTGAAGATACAACTGTTATATCTGCAGAGAAAGTATTTTCATTTACACTAAACCTTCTCGATCCTAATTATAGTTTTGAAGATTTAGGTTGGGTTCCAGTTACAATGGATACTTGGATGGCGTCATTCTTTTATCCACAACTTGATAAGAAACAAAAATCAAAAATACTAGCAAAGACACCAAACTATGTTTATATGGCAAGATTAACACAACAATGGGCAAGTAAATATGGAATGACACCGCCAGAATTTCAAGCTGCCATTTGGGTTGGTATGATTAAGAAGGCAAAAGGCGAGAACTATGATAACACATTCCTAACTGCAATAGATAAAAACTTGAAGAAACTCAATATAAAGATAGAAGAAATAAAACAAACGGATAACTTCTTTAAACGAGCAATAGCGATAGTCGGTGACAAAGGAATAAGATAAAACAAACCCCTCGATTTCGAGGGGTTTTTTGTTATATGTCTAATTTAATTTTAACAACTAATTCTGTTGAAGGGTTTTTAAATATAGGTTTACTTAATTTAGCAACAGCCAATAAATCATCATTGTCATTGTACAAACCAATACTTGTTATGTAAGTGAATGGGTATGGAACCGTTCTAAATTTATCTTTTAATAAAAAACTATCATTCTTTTGGTACTTTGTTCTATTCATTGTATAGTTAAATTCATCATTATTTATTCGTATAAAACAATATGTTGGAATTTTTGTTTCAACTGTATTTGCAATAAAATACTTTTCATCTAATTCCATTGCACCTTTTATAGATGCATACATTAAATCAGCATTTGATGAAAATGGATAAGCACCACTTGATGTTGCGGGTGTTCTTCGTGTTTGTATAGTTATTGATTGTCTGGATCCAGGATTAACTAAAATTTCTCCATTCAAAATTATTATACCATTTTCTGGAAAGAAAAGTCCATAAGGAGAATCAACAGCAGATTCATCTATTCCGTTTTCAATACTACCTCTATAAATACCATAAACTATACCACCTTTACTGGTAACATCATACATGGGATTTTCTGCTTCAGTACCTTGTAAATTTACAGATTCATCTATCAAAGTTATGGTTGAATATGGTGGTGAAGTTGATGGAGCTGGTTCATATAATAATTGTTGACCAGAACCAGTATAAACAGTTCTTAATGATAATTGCCAAGTACCTGAATCTATCTTGTCTCTAAAATTCCATCGGTTAAAATTGATAACGTAAATATCATCCGAAACCATACTATTGACATTTCTATTTGGTGTATTTATTACAGCCGTTGAGTTAAAAGATCCACAAGAAATTATATCCCATCCGGATAATTGACTTGATTGCTGTATTGAAATCTCTAATGGATTTGCGGAAACATTTAATTGATTGTCTGAATTATTACCCCAACAGTACATATTTCCATTTGAGTTTATTGCAAATGTAAAATCTGGTCCACAATCCACAGATGTCCAACCTGATTCTGGTATTCCGTATATGTTACCGGATGTTAAGTTTTTCTTTGAAGAAAATGGTACTGACGATGGATATGTTATACTTGGAATGGGAGTTAATGCGGCTAATAATTCTCCAGATAATCCGGTTGAACCCCAACCATACAACTCATTGTTGTCACCTTGTATTCCTATTGCAAAATCATATCCAGCGGCTATATCTTTCCAATTCGTATCAGTTCCAAGTTGTGTTGGTTCTATTGAATAATTTACTAATGAATTATTACCCCATCCCCATAATTTACCGTCTGTGTCTATCGCATGAATACAATATTTAGAAACACCATGTATTGTACTATTTATAGTATTTAATGATATTTTTTTCCAAGTATTTGAACCAACTTTTTGTGGATAATATCTATCAAGAGAATCGCCAAATCCTAAAATCCCACCACCTATTGAATCAGTATCTATATTCCTTCCCCATGCATATAATTCTCCATTTGAATTTATTGCAAATGCAAAATCCCTACCAGCATACACCTGTTTCCAATTTTTTTGTATTCCTATTTTTGTTGGTTCGCTATAGCTATTTCCTGAAAATCCTATACCCAATTGTCCGAATGAATTACTACCCCACCCCCACAAAGTTCCATCTTGTTTTATAGCAAGATTATGTGAACTACCAAATGATACCATTTCCCAATCTTCATCTGTTCCTATCTGAATTATTTGATCAAATTGACCATTTTGATTGTAGAATAATTTACCTTCTTCATTTATGAGATAAAATTTTATATTAGCATTGGCGTATTCATCGTACTTGTAAGATGATATACTTTTTATTTTATTTAAATTAAATGATTTTACTCCAGGTATTTTTACTCTATCTAAATAATTTAAAACGTTGTCAATATTATTACTACCAAATGCGTATGCACCCAAGTAAACATCCGTCAATCCATAGAATCTAAATTTACCATCTGATAAATATTTTCTTTTATCCTGTTCATATAACATACTACGATATTGTGAGTATATTGCAAGTGATTCACTCACTGCACCATTATATTCTAACAATCCATATGATCCAGTTGATGAACCACTGCCAGCATAATGACCGTAAGCTATACTAAAATCAACATCAAGACTACCCGTTTTAGCTGAATCTGAAAATATGGTTCTATAATATATTTTTTGATGATGTGGTTGGTTTGAGCTTGTGTATATGTTTCTCAATTCAGAAGAATTATTAGGCCACATCGGAGCAGTTACAACTTCTTTTCTATCATATAAAAATGATGTTGACAAATCTATTTTTTTTCTTATGAATGTATTTTTATCCATGTATAAAACCTTAATATCGTATTCTAATTTTTATTACCATTTCTTTCTCTATTGTTTTTCTTATTGGTCTGCTTAATTTAGCAACAGCAACAAGATTTTCTTCATCATCATATAACCCAATAGTTGTTATGTAAGTTAATCCAAAATCATTATTTCTATATTTCGGATTTATTCTACCATTATCACCAGTAACATATGTGGGATTGTTAGTGTAATTAAATTCATCAGATTTTATACGAACAAATATGTAAGAAGATTCTATTCTTTCTGATGACATTCCTTGAAAGTAATATTTTGATGAATCATAATCCATAGATGCACTTATCGATGTAAACAACGTATCTGCATTAGAAGAATATTCAAATTGACCGCTCGCAGTTGGTAGAGATCTATTTGTAAAAATGGAGGCAAATGAATAAAGAGAGCGACCATTCAATACTATAATGCCATGATTTGGATAGAACAAACCATATGGTACAGAATATTCACTCATATTAAATCCATCTTCTAAACTTCCACTATAAACATTGTATACATCTTTTTTATCAACATCGTAATTGTATAAACTGGAATCATCTATCAAAGTAATGGGAATGCTTCCTGTTATCGGTCTATTGTATACATCAACTGGAAGTAAAGATAATTGCCAAGTTCCAGGTTTTATATTATCTTTGAATCTATTTCTGTTTACATTTATTACATAAATAAAATCAGACTCTTGATATTCTTTTTCATCGAAATCGTATTTAGATACTATTGTAGAAAATGAACCAAATGTATCATAATCTGATGTTTCAATGGCTAATATGTTTCTTACATCTACTTTTTTATCTTCTTCTAGTATTGGATTTATTATTATGGATTTAGGACTATTCAAATAACTATCGGTACTTCCATTCCCTAAACTACCAAAATCGTTTTCACCCCACGTATAAACAGATCCATTAGACTTTAATCCTATTGCGTTATATGCTGATATTTTAACATCAATCCAATTACTACCAGCAACACTAAATATGCTAGCTGATGGCCAAATTGCACTATTGAAAGTTCCCCAATTCCACAAATTTGAATTAAAATCTAATGCAATACTACTTTTACCACCAGCGGATGCCTTCACATACAAATCATTTTGTCCAGTACGTGTTACTCTTGTAGGATTTGTTATTGGACTTAAAGAATTATTTAAACCAAGTTGATAATTTTCGTTGAATCCCATTCCATATAATTCACCATTTTCTTTTAATGCTAAACTAAAACAGTCTCCCGAGTATTCTATTGAGGCATATACGGTAGCCCAATCGGTATCACTTCCAATTTGTGTTGGTATAGTTTTATTTGAAGTATCACCGGTTCCTAATTGTCCAGATGAATTATATCCCCATCCCCAAAGTTTTCCATCACTATCTACTGCAATAGAATGTCCTTGTCCTGCAGCTGCATATTTCCATATTTTAGGAAAGGGTAATGTTATTTGAACTGGAGATAAAACATTTGTATTTGCTCCCGTTCCAAGTCTATAATCCGATCCTTTTCCCCAAGTCCATAATGTTCCATTCGATTTTATAGCAAATGAATGAAATGCTCCAGATGTATGAAATACCCAATCACTATCCGTTCCTATTTGAACAGGAACATTTGAATTTTCTGTTGTTCCTATACCCAACTCACCATTACCATTACTTCCCCATGACCACAGAGTACCATCTTGCTTTAGTGCAGTAGTAAATGTATAACCACTTGATACAGATTTCCAATTTGATAGTGGAAAGTTTGACACAAAATATAATTGTTGTTCTGAATTATATGTTGTTAAATTTGTGCTTATACTTTTACCTGCAGATAAAATTCTGGCACCACTACTAATTACATTAGACCAGCTTGGAAAATTAAACTTAAAAAATTCTTTATCAGAACCTAATAATAGATTTTGATATTTTGAGTATATTGCTTTTGATTCATAAACATTTGTTGATATATTTCCAAAAGATCCAGTAGATGATCCATAGCCATAATAATCACCATATGATATTGTAAATTCTGGACCTAAATCCGCATCATTTGTTTTGTAAACATTTCTATAATATATTTTAGTTTCGTTTGACTGTAAAGAACTTGTAAATATTTTCGTTAATCGTATATCTTCTTCTGACCAAAGAGCTTTATTAAATTCTTCATGTCTATCAGTAATCATAAGTTTTTCTTCGTCAGTAATCAATTCTTTGAACACTAACGATGGCTGACTTAATTGCATTGCAACATAATCTATTTTACCAATAGATCTATTATCGGATAAATTTTTAAGTGCATCTATGCCAGACTTTCCAGTTAGCATATCCGATATTGTATCATTTGGTATTCTTCTTCTTTTTGCCATAATATATTAAAATGTATTATTCTTTAATTCATTGGTTATTGTATTTAGATACTCAACACCTTTCATTGTTAGTGAGTAATCCATTATTTTTATTTTATCTTTTATTTTAATTACCGTATCGTAATCGTACTTTCGTGAATCTTTTATTTTGTGTAACTTCAAAATAATCCAATCAATTTTTTCCAAAACATCTTCTTTTTGTTCTGGTGTTTTGTATGGAGTGTTTTCCATATAACCTAAATCAGATATATCATCAATTTCTAAACTAGCCCAAAACCCGTTAAGCATATTATACCGCCTTCAATTCACTAACTTCTATATTTATTGCCTCACCCGCATATCTGAAATCAAGAGAAACTTTATATCTACTGACAGGTTTACTTCCTTTCTTTTCTTCTAACTTAACTGCGGTAATAAATTCTACAAAAAATCCTTTTCTTCCAGGATTATCACCTATTATTACATTTTGTTTTTCATCAAGATTGAGAAATCCAGAACCATAAAATGTTTCCAAGTGAGCGGTTCCTCCTTTTGAGTTTCCAATCATCTTAAAGAATGTGGGCGATATTCCAGCCATACCTATTGCATATGCGGTCATTGCAACAAATGCATTCTTTTCTTTTATTATAGTTTGATACACTGGAGGTATATTTAGTTTTTTACTATTTATTCCGTCTAATACCCAAGAAGCAACCATGTAACATGATGTCTTTTTCAGTATAGTTTCCATGCCCATTGATTTTAAATCTGGAGTTTGAGCTGGAACTTCCATATTATTTTTACCAAGAACATCTAAAAATTCTTTTCTTGCTTTTTTATATTCTGTTTCTGTTTTCTTTCTAACAGATGCAAATAGTTTATCTACATTTTTTTGAACAGAACTTGGTATAACAAATGATTTTAATTTTTTATTACTAAACAATTCTCTCGTTTCATCTTTATCGTATCTACCTTTTGGATTTTTTATACTTTTTAAGTCAGATGCACCGAATGTTGTTTTTAATATTTTAAACATATCATTTTTAACCACATCCGCTTCTTTCAATTTTGAAGAAATTATTTCAGCAGAAGCATGTGCAGTTGCAATATAACCTATTGCCTTTTTGGGATCTTTAGATATACTTTTTACTGCTTGATCAAAATTATATGCTATACTTAAAACATATCTTGAATTTCCTGAAAGTTTAGGTGCATCTGGATAATTTTCTTTCCTTTCGAGTGTTTTAAAAAAGGATGTTGCTTTACCTGCCTGTGCCTTTTCTTCTTTCAATGAAATACCAACTAAACCATCTTTTGTATTTTTTATATCCGTTTGGAAATAAGCATTAAAAGAATCATCGCCAATATTTAGAGAATCTGCAGTTAGCATTTTTGATGGAGCACTATCGTCATTGTAAATGTATATGTCAGCAGGACACCACTTGTCTGCTGTTAATGCCATTTCATAACCTTCTTTAATAAGTTGAACTGCTTTATTTCTTAATTTTGAATATGTAGCATCCCCTCTATCTGCCTCAACTGGACCTTTAAATATTTCTTGTAATTTTTTTGCAACAGAAAGGGCATTATAGTAAAATGCTTTTTCTGATGTTTTAACTATATCATTTGATAAATGTTTAACGGCATTTATCACAAGACCATATGATTTTGCTCCATAATATTCATCACTATCTGGTTCAGGTAATTGTATTTTTTTCTGATTGTTTTCTGGTTTGCTTAATTTATCTTCTATTATTTTTAACTTAGCAGAAGGTAATGATGCAAAGTAAACAACCAATCCTTCTTTAAATTCTGGAGTATTTGTTTCTTTCAATGTAGTTACTTCATCAATAAGTTCTTCTTTTTTTGATGATTCATTTAACACTTCTCTTATCGATTGAAGTATTATATTTGAATTTGCTAAAAGATTTTTATAGTTAATCATATTAAATTACTCCAAGTATCTTACCGAACTTTACCGTGTATTTGATGCGGTCTTGCAAACCGTTTGTCCCACCGTTTATTCTTTTTGTTAATTCGAGTATAACTGTTTCGGTTAATCCTTTATCGGATATTGTATTTAATTTGTTCTTATGAAAAAACCATCCCGCTGATAGTAATGGATATTTTTTAGATACTAAATCTGGTTCGAGTATAATGTTTTCATTCACAAACTTATCGAATGCAGTATAGTTACTTTTACCGGTGAGTTGTATGTAACCTCTGCCTCTAAATTTCCAACCTTCGGCAGTTCCTTCTGAACCATTACCCATTCTATCTGCATAAACTCTTGAAGCAATACGTTCCGGATTTCTAGCATAAGCTTCAGCAAGTCCAGGTTGTTTAAAATACTTCGGAAATGTTGCTAATAAACCTTTTGTTGAATAATTTAGGTTTTCTGTTGTAAACTTAAAGTTACCGCTTTCGTGGGCGCATTGTCCCAGGAAGTGTGATAATCTTGTTGGGGTATTTATTCCAAACTTATCTATAACAGACGGTATTTCACTATAAACATTATCAGATATTTGACCTTTTAATTTACCAATTTCCATGTTAAATTCCTTTACTTAATCAAATTGTGGATATAAACCTTCTACACAAATATAATATGGTATGTATGGTTTACCTTGATATATTTCACCAACTTCTAAATGAATTGGATTTCCATGTTCATCCTTTGGTCTTAAATCTGGAATGGCAAAATGAGCGTGATTATCCCCACCAAACATGTAGCCAATTAAAGAAAATAATGCCTCATGTCCTTTAATATCCAATAATTGACCATTACAAGGCAACCAGTATAAAAGATTTTTTCTTGAATATGCGAATTGTGCAATCATTCCTATGTAAGTTTCCATCATATAACTCCATATTAAACATAAAATTGTCACATATAAATATCAATTAGAACCAAAATAAACAGAAATCGCCAGACATAATCTGGCGACTTCGTAACTCTATTAACACATGGTTATTGAGATTATTGAACTACAACCCATGTTGTTCCATTATACCAAAGTGTTCTTGATTGACCAGGCCAAACGGGATAATCAAGTGCAGTATCTGTTCCCCAAACAGAATTTTTTATGAATACATTGTTAGCAGTGGCACCATTGTAAACCGTTACAAGTTGGCCGGTTGTTGGTGATGTTACACTTGCAATATCATAATCAACAGCAACACGACTTACAACCCATCGTGAATCTGTTGGTAATGATGCCGGAGCAGCAGTATAAATTGATACACTGGATGTTCTATGTTGTGGATTTACTTCCCATGAAATACCACTAGCACCACGAATCGCATAAGAACCAACCGGAGCCGTTGAACTACCTTCAAGTGAAGACAGTCTAACGGATTGTGATTGGAAATGACGATGTTCAATTGAATTATCAATCAATGTTTTTGCAGTATCTGCGATTACAGAACGAGCTGCATTTGTTGCATATGCAGAAGTTGAAGAAAAATCTGCATGGTTAGCATCGTAAGCAAATGTTGATGTGTCTGCATCAAAAGCATGACCTGCAGTATTAGCATAAACAGATGTATCGGCTTTAGCAGCATGAGCAGATGTTGATGAATATGTTGCCAAGTCAGATAAAGTTGCCTTACCGGCGGCACGAGCAGTATCTGCAAATCCAGATGTATTTGATCGGTTACTGATTCTGGTTGAGTCTGCAAAAGTAGATGTTACGGATGAACCGGCATTTGTTGCGAATTTAGCAGTATCGGCTTTTTCTGCAGTTTTTGCAGATAAAGCATTTGTTGCATTGTTAGCAAGTTCTGCAGTTGTTGAAAATTGTGACTTCAAAGCATACGGTACTTTGTAAAGTGGCAATCTACCAAGAGTTTGTCCATTGACATACGCGTACACAAAAATATTTGATTGATTTGCAACAAGAATGTTATCTGGAACATTTGATAGTGTGTAATTGACAATACCATTTGATACTGTAATATCAACATTTTCTACATACCAAAGTGCAGATGTATTAAGATGCGAATTTTCATCAAATGCATCTGTTGCCAAATATACGGAAAACTTTGACTGAGCAGGTGTTCCGGAAGGAACGTGTGCCTGATATTGTAAACTTGTTTGTGCAGAAAGATTAACTGCAAAGATAAAACATAGTGCGAGCATAAAGTAACGCATAAATAAATTCCTCATAATTTTTTAATTGAAAATAACTGTTGTTGAATAAACTGAATTGTTCTTGTTTGTTATACGAACAATATACACACCCTTATTAGAAAGGTTTATTGTCTCGCCAGTAAAATTAAAATAATTACCGACTGATTTACCATTCAAATCAAAAATCTGAATGTGTTTGATGTCATCTGCTTTCACATTAAAGTACCCATTATTAGTTGGATTTGGAAAGACTTGGGCATCAAATCTTGACAGTTGGTAATCTTGTTCATCACCAACAGACAGCGCGACTTTACTCGGAATACGGATTCCAATATGGAATCCATTGGAGTAACCAGCAATCACTTGACCAAGTGACGCATTATTGTTTCCACCAACAACAATCTTTTTCAGAAGGTGTGGTGAAGTTTCATTTGCAGTACCTATGGTACAACAAAAAAGAAGAGCAATGATATACTTCATCATCGTAACTCCATATTGGTTAATAATAATACAATTAGTTCTTTTATCATTCAACACTAATATAAGTAATTTATGTGAATTGACAAAGCATTATTTATAGTTTTTGATTGGCATTTATATGATTATTTTGGGTTGGCATCTCGTATTATTTGTTTAATCCATTCATATACCTCTGGATTATGTGAATTTACTCGCCATTCTTGCACTGCTTTGTAATCCAAATCATTACTACCAAATGGTCTAACATCGCATATTCTTGCAACATCACCGTTTTGAAATTGTATGTGCCAAGCGCATTTTTCAACTCCATCAAAATCATCACCATAATCAACAGAAAAAAGTGGATTTCCGAAAGTACGAGAAAGGTGTTTAAACCCACAACTCATAATACCAACTTGTGGCGCTAATTTAATTTGAATATCTTTACCTACACGGTATTTCGGATAATTCATAACTACCTCATTAAAATTTTGTATAAATAATTTTACATACTAACATTCAACATATTTTCAAAAATATATGAAACTGCTAATTGTATTAAATAAAAACCCATCACTATCGGTAATCCTAAAACGAATACCAATAATATAGTAGCGACTGAATAGAATATGTATAATATGGGCGTTAATATACCCACATAAATAAATTCTAAAAACTTATCAAACATAAAAAACCTTTTATTATATTTTAGTAATGTAATCAATGAGATATTTGTAATCTACCGAATTTAAATTTACCACCCCCTTTACTATTGGCAAATCTATTGACTTTAATTCGCTTTTAAAAAACAATTTTAATTGATATTTTATTTGTGGGTGAAGTGCATTAAAAAAATCATCGTCTGTAAAGTCACTGGTGGACAATAGAAATGTTAATTCATTATCCACCATTGACTGCAATTCTTTTTTTAATTCATCACTTAATGTTATTATATCTATAACCGTTCTTGTATCAAAATTCATTTTAGTTATATGTGGTTTGTGTGATACTTTCTCTGTATATTGACTTTGGTTCGGACAAATATTCATAAGCCATACTTTTAATTTCTTCTTCTGTGATGCCTTTCTTTTTTGCTTCTTTTAAATCTTTCTTAAATATTTTTGTTTTATTTCCGTTGTTTGAATAAAAATTCCAACCATCAACAAACATAAAGGGATTATTCATCATCAAGATCCTCATCATCAAAATCTTCATCATCAAAATCAGACAAATCATCATCATCCCATCCTTCATCTTCATAATCCAATTCGTCTTCTTCAACGTCATCAAAATCTTCATCCCAATCTTCGTCATCCAAGTCTGTGTCATCCATTTCAAATTCATCATCAGATTCTAATTCGTAGTCATCTTTCATTTTGTTTTCTCCATTATAGTATTTCAAATAACCAGATACGGCACGCAGATAATCTTCTGCAATAGTTACTTTATATTGAAGCCAGTCTTCAAACATTTCACCTTCATCTATCATATGATATATGCGTTCTGCATTTTCCATAATAGATAGAAGTTGAGCTTTCATCATTTTATCTTCACCTTCTTCTTGTCCTTCAAATTTTCTATAAGCAATTGAAAGTTTACTTTCTATTTGTTCTGTTAATTTTTTAGCAATCTTATATTTCTTGTAATTTCTTTTTAATTCGGATTCATTTTTTGATTCCATTGTTTTTTTCTTTAAAGAAGCCATAGTATTAACCGCTTCATACAAATTCTTTTGCATTTCTTTAAAGTGTATGCGTGCACTTTCTTTTCTCAAAGCATTATTTACTTCTTCACGCACAAATTTTTTTAAGGAACTCATTATATTCTCCACTAATATACAATATTTTTAAAACTTTCGCAAGCACTATTTAATAATAAATATACTATTTATTTCTTATCTTCTGGTTTTTCTTCATTATCATCCTTTTTGAAGGAAATTATCCTTGTTTGTTTTTTGTAATTATCCAAGTCAATCGTTTGATCAAAATCTTTTTGACTAACTCTTGTGTCTAAATCAACAAACGAATCCAAAAATTTGTCTCTACCTTTTGGTACAAATGCCTTCTTATTCATAAGAGGTTCTACTTTATCAACAAATTCTTCCCTCTCTTTATCACTCATTTTCTGTCTTATTTTATTTTTGAGCATATTGGTATCTTTTGGAGAATACGAAGTTACTCTATGACCGAAAACATCTTCCATCATACTCATAATATAGTTAGCATCTTCTACTTCTTTATACATTTTTTTTCTCTTTTTTCTTCCAGCACAATGTGCTTTCTGACTAAACCCCTTGGGGTTTGAACAGTTAATAGATTTTTTGTATTTAGCTGACCACTTCTCTGAAATGTTTTGTTTATATTCACCGTTCTTTATTTTACCATAAATTGATGTCAATTCCATTTCAGTCATGTCATCTAAATGTTTTTTACCAATTATTTTATTACACCATGACATAAAATCCGTATCACCATCCCATTTGATGTTCATTTTATTAGCAATTTTATGTATGTGTTCAGGTTTCATTTTTGATATGGAAACAAATCATTTAACATTTCACGTCTTTTATTACAACCACAATCGTCTTTACCTACTGCTTTAGCAACAGATTCTGCAACTTTGTCTAAACCAACGGCGTGTGTTACTTTTGCAATAGTATCGCCAAGACCTTTTGATTCTACATTTTCCATTTGTTCTACTTGTTCACTCATAGTAATTACCTTTAATTAGTTTTACTTTAATGTAATTAAATAACGAAGTTTGTTAAATTCGGACAGCATTTCGTCACGGATATTTAACAGATCTGTATCTGAATCTGGATTTAATTGACTGTTTAAACCTAACAGATAGCCAATAGTTTCATCTATAAATGCCATAATATCTTTCTCATTTCTGTTGTATAACTTAAATGGTATGGCTGGAACTCTACCGTACTTACCCATTAGTATTTCAACAAAATTATCAATAAGATCATCCATTGCAGAATAAGCACCACCGTATGCTTGGTGTCTGGCGTATGATTTAGTTTGCCAATGAAAAAATCTTAATTGTGTTTGAATTGCAACCAAAGTGCTTGCTATTTCATGCATATTATTCTCCGAAATAAAATACTAAACTTACATATAAATATGTTTTTATATCTAAAATACTCTAATAATATTCATCATTTTATTTGTTTAGTTATTGGCTGATATATGTATGGATTTGGAAATCCATTTAAAATAAAGTCATCATCCAACATATTTGTATATCTAAAATGGCATGACCATCTTATTGTATCGTTTAAAATATCTCCAGATGAATGTACCAATAATGTTGAAAATATGACAATATCGCCAATATTAAAATCCGACTGGATAAAATCATTATTTGTTTCTACGGATGCAAAACCACCAACGGATTTGAATGGCAATGGACCGAGTTTGTGACTTTTTGGCCATAATAATAATGTACCATTTTCAATGTTTACATCTACTAATGGAACCCAAACAACTAGTGAATCGCTACTAGATTGCATAGAATGCCAATCTTGATGTGGTGGAGTTTTGTAATAATGTTCTTCTTTTGCCAATTTTGGATGATTGAAAAATAAAACAGGTCTTGTACATAAATTTGGAAATTCCAATCCTATACCTTTGATATATGATAATAATTTATCATTTATTGCCAGACTATACAATTCTATTAAACCGGTTTGTATTATTTTTCCACAATTTATGAAAACATCTTCATGTTCTGTGAATAGTCTAATCATATTACTTTTAAAATCACCATCGTACCCAAAACGATTGAATTGTATTTTAAATATATTTTCAGCACCAACCCTAACACTTGTTATGTAATCAGCGTCAAAAAAGTTTTTCAATACTATAAATCCATTTTCATTTAATTCTTTGTTGTTTAGCATATCCTACTCCAGTTTTACCAAATCCATTTCCATTATAGAACATCAATAGATGATCATTTTTTTCAATAATAAAAGGATAACATACCATAATATTTTCCCATTCATTTTCATCAGATATATCCAAATCAATATTATTGTTTTTATTCCAAACTATACCATCCGATGAATTTGCTGTTTTTATTCTATATGAATGATTTTTATTTAACCTATAATCGAAAGTATCTCTTATAGAATACCACATTTTATACCCATTATTTTCTTTAATAACTCTACAACTAGAAATACCCCCTTCTAACCTTTCAAGATTTATACAAATGTCATTTGTGGGATTCCATCGTATTCCATCTTCTGAAATTGCGTATTTTATATCATATATTGGTTCAAATTTTTTATCTGATTCTATCCAGTTTCTACAAGATAAATACCACATTTTCCACAAACCATTTTCTATTAGTATTTCTACGGTTCCAATATATCCTGTTTCTACATTATTAGTTGAAAAAATAGGACCATCTGAAAATTTAGTCCAAGTATTACCATCATCATTACTAATAGCTAAACCCAAAGTATTGTGATAGGGTACGTCAATTCTTAATGACCAACCAATATAATAAAGATATTTTATATTTCCAAAGCTTATTATATCAGTTGGCATTATTCCTGCCCAATCGAATGATCCTCTTTTACCCAATTTCAAAATAGGATTGTTTTGTTTTTTTATTATTTTTTTAGGATTATTTTTATCAACATCAATAAATAATGGATTACTTTTTCCATCAATTCTTGTGGAATAATATATTCTATAAAACTTTTCATATTCATCAACAACGGGCAACTGACAATGATGATCGTCAAATATGATACCAAATTTTTCCCACATATCAATATACCTCAAATGATAACTTGTCTTGTTTTTTTGCAGGATTTCCCATATAAAATCCATTTTCATCAGTTGATTTTGTTATCAGAGAACCCATTGCAATTAAAGATGCTTTACCTATTGTTGTAAAATCTCTTATCGTTACGTTCACTCCTATCCATGCCCTCTCTTTTACATTACAATGACCAGATAATACTATATGGGATGTAAAAAATACGTGATCATCTATTATACTGTCATGTCCTATATGATTTCCACTCCACATAACTACATTATTCCCAATAGTAACAAAAGGTTGTATTGTATTATCTTCCAAAATAAAACAATTTTCTCCTATATCATTATCAAAAATAGTTGCTTTTGATGAAATGTAAGAAATATATTCATACCCTTTTTGTTTTCCTTCCAAATATATTTTTTTACGCAATGTATTCATTTTTGCGCCAGACATTGGTGCAAATAAAAAATAATCTTTTGGTGGATATATTTTTTCTAGTTTTTCAAAAGGAATAATATCATATTCTATTTTTGATCCTCTCGGTTTAAATTTATTATTCACAATATATTCTTCATTCATAGTAAATGCAACTACATCATATTCACTGTCATTTGTCAAATAATAATGTGCTAATTCTGCGCAATCTAATGTTCCAAAGATAATAACTTTATTTTTTTTATTCATATAACATTCCGTTTATATTAGTTCATAATTATCTATTTCATTTACTATAAATTCTTTATCATATTCAAATAACAAATCAAGTATTGAAATATTTTTATCTACAAAACTATTTACATTTGTTTTTAAAAAAAATAAGTCAATTCCTTTGTTTTTAAAATATTGTTTATCATATAAATCAATTCCGCCTATTGCATTTATGTATGTTAATCCATTATATTTTTTAACTATATCTATCAATCCATCTTCTCTTTTTTCGGTTGTAATTCCCTCTGACGAATTTATTATATTTGTTTTTATATCAAGAAAATCACAAATAGACTTTATTATTTCGATGTTAAATTGAGATATTGTTTTTTCTGAAGAATTGAAGTTTGGTTCAATTATCGTATTAAAAATCAATTCAAAATTTTTATGTTTACCGTACAAAAATTTAATAGTTTTTTTAAACTTATCAATATAATGACATGATGATTCTATAAAAACTTCTGTACATTTTTTGTTTTGACTTGCGTTTTTTACAGAAATATTTATTGATGTATTATTTTTTATTCTGTTTCTCACCATATAACTTCTTTTCATAAATGAAACATGATCCAAATTTACATAAAAATCAACTGCAGATATTAGTTGAAAATATGCAAAATGTGGAAAAAAATATGGTTGCATTATTGCCACTTTCATAATTTACTTTTTCTTTAATTTCATACTAATAGTTTTTTTGTAGCCAAGGAAGTATGATGTGTATATGATTCTGTTATACGTTCTATGCTCGGGCATCTATTATTTATTTTTATACTTTTTCTCTTTATGTAATCATCCAAACCTCTACAATGAAAATGATCTATCCAAATTTTTTCATGTACCGGTTCCAATGCAAATGCTCCTCTTGAAATTTGTCCATTTACATTTATAGAAAATTTTCCAGTTTTCAAAAATGCATAGTGTGGATTGTGAATTGCTATTATAGAACTATTTTTACACATAACTTTTTGATGTCTGTTAATATCTCTTCCTGGTCCATCATTTGGTATATGGTATTTATACTTTTTCCAAAATTTAGTTTCATGTTCATCTTCTGGATCAATCTTATCACCAAATAGTCTCCAACATAAAGATAAACAATCATATGATTGAAATTCATCCATTGCATCTTTTATGTTTCGGTTGTCTGTGTTGATAAATTCGTCTTCATCTAAAAAAGCCGTCCAACCTTCTATATTATTCTGACGTATTTTTGTTATATGATCATTGAATGCATTTGAATCCACCAATTCATGTTCCCATCGTATTATCTCAACTTTATCGTTTTTAATATTAACAGGCGGATTTGAAAAATTATCATATATCACAATCTTATCAAAGCCAATATCTAAATGATATTCAACGAAATCATTTATCGCATCAAAATCTCTTGTTGCTGTACAAATTGTATACGTCATTTCAATATCCTAAAAACAAAAAAAAATCATTTATTAGACTGATACACTTTGAAATTAGATAGATTTGGATATGGTAGTTCCAAATCTTCATTATGTTTTGGCGTACCGTCTGCATTGTAAAACTGTTGAATCATCAATAATCCTCTTGTTGATATTTCTGGCATCATATAAAAGTTCCAACCAATAACTGGATTATTATCAAAATCATCTTCGTGATAACTACACTCGTCTCTTCCAGAAAATCTTGCTTTCTTCAACCACTTGTAAGCATCATAATCATCGAGTAATATTGCTCCACCTTTTGAAAGTTTCAAATGTTTATATGGACCTGTAAATGAAATACACATAAAAGAATTTGGAATATACATATCTGCGGTAAATCTTAAAGCGGAATCCCATACATTCGTTGGTGATAATTGATATGCACCTTTTATAGTATTACCGTTAACTGGTGTAAAATTTACTTTACCACCGGCATGAATAACCTCACATGGAACAGACGGATATGTTCTTTCAGGAACATCAACTGTAATATCCTTTATATTATTTTTTTGCATATAATATGTTAAACATAGAAACAATGCATTACTTTGATTATCAACACAAATAACATAAGGAGCTCCAGTATATTCTGCTAATTTATGTTCAAAATCTTCTGTTACTTTATGTACTCCAACTGCCATTTTAATTATCCTCTTTAAAATATTTTGAAATCATTTTTGAATTTGTAATTGAATTATGTCTTGCTTTTTCTCTCCACTTGTATTCAAAGTATTGATGACACAATTGTTCTTCTGATTCTGATTTTTCTTTTTGTTCTTCTGACTTGGAAGATACCGAAACAAAGTGATAAAAATGTAAATTGTAATTTCTAATCATTCTCATACCACTCAATTCACATTTCAAGAAGAAGTCCCAATCTGCAACATAACCTGCCTGTGATGGGTAACTTTCATCAAAACCCCCTACTCTTAAAAAATCTTTCTTACATATAAATATGGGAAAAGTTGAACCTTGATTATTTTTTACATCTTTTGATATAGTTTCTGATGTAGTCCAAAACTTTTCTAAATCAAAATCAATAGGTGTTTTTCCCAAATCTAATATTACAAATTGTCTAAACCAACTTCTATATGGTTCTATTTGATTAGGTGTAATTACAGTGTTTTCTTCAAAAGAATTTTCTAGTTTTTGATCCCAATTTTTAGGAAAAACATTATCATCATTTACTATTAGTATTTTTTCATTGGTAGCATTATAGACTCCCAGATTTGTAGAACGGCAAGTTCCAACATTACTTTCCAAATTTAAAACAGATATGTCTTTATCGTATTTTTCTAATACAATTCTGTTAATATCGTATGTACCATCAACAACAACTATTATCTCATTTATATTAAACTGACCTTCTAATGCAGATTTAATACATAAGTCTAAACAATATGGTGATTTATATGTTGGTATTACTACTGAAATCATTTTAGTTGTTTTCTAATGTTAAAAATTTTCCAGAATTACTTTCTACGCCATAACCTATTACACGCTCCATTGCATGTGCCAAAGTTTCTCCGTCTGATGAATAGTATTCTTCAAATTCTTCATATAAAGATTTTAAATCACAATCACCAAAAAATTTCTTTAAATAATCTGTTGTTATCAAAAAAATGGATCCTGCAAAAAAACAACCATGTTCTTGTGAGTTCACCTTTTTCAAAAGTTTTTCAATAGAAGTTAAACAATTTATTCTATTTACATGATTTATGTGTTCTCTTTCTGTATCATAAAAATGTCTTTGTGATCCTGCCATGTATATTGTAGGATTTTCTTTCATAAAATTTATTATTGTATCAAACTTTTCTTGTGTATTGATAATAGGGTTTATCAATTGATGTCTCCAAACCGTACCAAAATGTTGTCCCCATTTCATACTAGCACTTTCAGATTTTTTTCCATGTAATTTTAAAATATAATCATACCCGTCATCTTTTATCATGTTCCAAACATAAACAAATGGTCCAAAATCCATTCCTTTGTTTTTAACTATGAATACATTTTTTGAAAAACTACGCATATCTTCGGCATATTCCGATTCTTCATTTATAGTAATATACAGATGTGTGTTATCATTTAATAGAGGAATTATTTTTGATTTAAATTCTCCCCAAAGATCTTGATAATATAGATGTAATATTATAGCAACCATACGAATATGCCTTAAACTAATTTACTGTAAAATTCATTTTGTTTTTCTTGTCTATCTATTGTTTTAAAATGTAATAATGAAAATTCTCTTTCTTCTGGAAAAGCAGAATATTTCTCAAATCCTTCGAGTCTTTCATGTACTTTATTTTTCCAATTTATATTTTCATTATTACGATATATTCTTGTTTGATAATCCGGCCAATTTATTCTATTTTGATCATCAAACTTCCATCCCCATTTATTTATATGATCATCGGTAATACCTTCAACTATATTCCATCTTGGAATCAATATCATTTCAACATCAGAATTATCATTCAATATTAAATGAAGATTCTGTATAAGAAAATCGGATGGTACTTCATCTGCATCTATATTAAATATCCATTGTTTTGTACAATGTTTTTTTAAATTATTTTTAAAATCTGAAAAATCATTGTTTAGTGGAAATTTAACGTAAACTATATTTGAAAATTTATCTATATTATTTTCTATAACATCTTCAACTTCTTGGGTAACTCTTTCTGAATCCGCTTGAATAATAATTTCATCATCTACTGATATGTTTGATATTAAATATCCTAACAAAAGATTTAATTCTTCTGCTTCATTGTGAACCGTTATTGTATATGAAATCATTTATTAAATCTCCGATGGTTTTTTAATAGTTGGTAAAGACAAAGTAATTCTTTCTGCAAATTTTGGTAATTTTTCATCTAATATTTTTGTAAATTTATCAAACATTCTTTTATATGACCACGTTTGTTTTACTTCCATTATAGACATTTTAGATTTTGATTGATATTTCTTATAGTTTAAATGTACATCTTTCAATACCTGCGATGCAACATCATAATCTGCAGTAAACCAACTAGATCCTTCGTTTATTACTGTATTCCAAATTGCACTAGGATGAACTTTATTTAATTTTCCAGGAAGTAATATATTATGATTTGAGTTTACAAAATCAACATGACCGCTCCAACCGGAAACTATAACAGGTTTACCCGATGTCATAAATTCTACAATAGGTCTGCCATACCCTTCACCTTTTGTAAAAGATACAAATGCTTTTATTTTCTTATGATTGTAAACGGCATTCATTTCATTTTCACCAATGTCACCAAATAGAACATAAACTTTTGGTAATTTTTTTCCATCAACCATTTTCTTTATTTCATTTATTTTATTTTTTATTTCAGTAAGACTTGTTAGTGAAAATGTGCCCATTGATGTTTTTAATACTAATGCCGGTGGATTTTTTGTGTCTTTAAATGTATTTAAAAAAGTGTGAATCAATCCTGATATATCTTTTCTATCTTGACCAAAATCACCCTTCAACCAATGGCCAACAAATAAAAATACAAAATCTTCGTTTATTTTATTTAAAGTAGATACTACATCATCATTCATTTTTTTGTTTTTATCAAAAATATCAGTTCTAACACCTTCATGCAAAACTTCTATTGGTTTATTTATTTTTATTAAATCTATAATTTCACCATTATCTCTATTTCTTTTTTCGTATGATGTTTCTTCAAAAACATTCTTTGCATGTTTTGATGGTACAATTATCAAATCCATTCTGTTACAACCCTCTATCCATTCTGGAGAACAAATATTAGTTTCTATTCCAGCTGTTATTCCTATATTATATTTTCCGACTTGTTGAAATTCTGTTGGTATTGTGCATTGAATCCAAATATCTGGTTTAAAAGTAATCGGTTCAGTTGTTATTCTTGAAATTATTTCAAAATGCTCCGGATTATTTTTATCCAAAGCATTCATTGGTGTATCTCCCCAATTTATTGCAACTATTTTAATATCAAATTTATCCATTTGTATAAGGGATGTGACTAAATCTCTAGCATGTGATCCATAACCACTAACAGTTTCAACTGGTCCACAGAATATCATATAGGGCTTACTACTCATTTTTACCTCAAATTAAATGTATATCAAATCTTTTTCTTGGTTTGAAATGTTCAATGGTGTTATCTATGCTAGATATAATTCTGTTTGACATTTCTTTTTTACTCATACCAACCGATTCTTCCATAATAAAATCTCTGCCTTTCAATCCACATTCTTTTCTCTTTTCTTTTGGTGTCTTGTACCATTCATATAGAGCATCACCTATTTCCCTATAATCTGCTCTATCATCGAAGATATATGGTGTTGGAACTGAACCTTGTAGGGAAATATTTGATGGCCAAACTGGTTTTACCCACTCACCACTTTTAATATTACCCCATTCGTATTTATCATGTAGTGTATGTATTTCAATATATTCATCTGCAGTAAAATAAGTATCTGTTTTTGGATTTATGAATCCACATTGATCCTGCAAACCTCCAGTTACATTGACAACGATTGGTGTTCCCGATGCAAGAGATTCTGCAGTACCAAGACCAAATCCTTCATTTGAAGCCATATTCATAACAACATCAGCTGCATTATAGAATATATTTAATTGTTCAGGCGTTATTGTTTTATTATTAAATACAACTGTATTATCAACACACAATTCATTTATCACAGCAATCAAATCTGTTCCATTGTTATCTGTTGGTTGTGTATTCATAAATAAAATACAATCTTTTTTTGAATTTCCACCATTCTTATCAACTAATTGACATAAATGTTTATAGGCAAGAATAACATCACCTGGATGTTTTCTGTGTATATTTCTGTTATTCCACATAACAACGAATGCATTTTCATTATTATTTCTTATTTTTAATTACTGTTCTAAATAAGATTCCCAATATTTATTATCATCTTTTATTGGAAAAAATATATCTGTATTTATTCCATGTGGGACATATGTTATTCTACTATTACTAATATCTTGATTAACTCTTTTCAATATTCTATTATTTATACCGTATGTTTGTTTTGAAATAGCCATCAATAAATCACAACTAGAATATGCATCTGCATTCCACATTGGATCTGATGCTGTATCTCCAATCAAACCTGCACCATCCCAAATGTTCAAATACATTAAAGGTATTTCGGTCCGTATTTCATGTTCCATATTGTACAGCCATCCCCAAAATCTTGGATCAGTAAAATGTAAAATTGCATCAGGTTTTTCTATTTTAATTACACGTCTCAAAGTTATTGGATCTCCGTAATTATCGTGACAGTATAATTTTACATAACCATCTTTTAATCCAGTTATACTATTACTATCCTCGGATAAATCCATTACCTTACCTTTATCTGGATGATTTATAGCCGCACCTATTTGTACCCAATCATATTTATGTAATGTTCCTAAAACTATATCTCTCGATACAGTTGCTATACCTGATGTTAGTCTCAAATCATCTGAAAGTAGTAATATCTTTTTCTTTGCCATGTGAAACCTTTATATGTTAAAAAACTTCTGTGTTGTATTTGTTGAAACGTTTTGCATATTCAATAACATCTTTCTATAAGGTTTGAATTTGTAACCCATTTCTTCGAGAGAAGAATTGAACCAGTCTTCGGAATAAATATCTTTATTTCTTTTACCGTTTGAAATTATTTCGTTCATGTCACGAATAAAGTTATCAAGTTTATTCATATCTCTGGTTAATCTTATCAATCTCAATCGTCTTCTATTATATTCTTCTTCATCTTGTTCTAATTTTTTAATATCTAATATAAGACTTTTTAACGAATTTTCCAAATCATTTATATCATAAGACAAAACTAATTCAGCAAATTCTGTTCCTTTGAATAAGTCAATGTATGTTTTATCATAGATTGGAATAGTCATCAAGTTCTTTTCTATTTGAGCATATTCAAATCTTGGTGTGATAAACATTCCGAAGAACGGCACTTTTGTATTTGTTGTTGATATACTAAATCTACATCCAGATAAAAAGTCCATCATACTTTCCATAGTGTAAGTTCCAGCAAGTATCATCGGTTTATCGTTATCAAAAACTTTGAACACAGTTGGATCCAAATCAAAGTCTGGTAGGAATGTATCACTAAAAGTTTTACGAGAAACATTCGCGTGTTCTGCCAATATCTTTACATGATTGAAATAATTTTCAGGTGAGTATGTGTTTCCTATATGAACTAATTTCTTACCAGATAAATCTTTCAATCCCATCTTACTCATTGTTTCTACTATCGGTTTGAAGTTCCCATGACCTTTGAATTTAGCATAGTAAGCACATTCTGAAATGTATGGTAATTCTTTTTTATCTACCCATGATTTTTCAATCCACTTGTCATAGATACTCATGTCAATATAACCACCGACTTGAAAAGTATATTCAGAAGTTCCTCTCATTCCGATATACTCTTTGAGTGCATCTACAAAGAACGGCGTATATGTTAAATAATAATCACTATACTTTATGATAGCGGGAACACAAATTGTATTGAAGTGCATACCCTCATACGGGTATATCTCATGGTCAAAGAATGCAGTTATGGTATACAACTGACAATACATCTTTGCCAAATCAATCAATCTTTGTTTGTGTTCTGGTTTTCTTTTTTCTATACCATCAACATCATAAATAAATTTGTTGAGGTTCAAAACAACAACATCATAACCTTCCAATTTATTTTTCAGTTTACTCATTTCCATTTCGGAAATATCTGTGCAGTTCTGATATTCTGATTTAAAGTTATTTGTTTCGCTAGGATTAAAGTAAAATGTGTCAACACTATCAAGTGATGATATATTTTTTGTAAAGGTATGTATACCCCTATACACAGATAGGTCAATTATTGCCAATTGGGCGATTTTCACGAAACACCTAATGATATTAGTTTACAATAAATATCTAGTAATTTTTTAATTTACCATTTTTTTTCATTTAAAATAATTTCATGTGGATATACTGATCCATTTGTGTAATTATTAAAATCATGTATAATTCTTTTATCATATTTAGATAAAAAATCAGAATTTTTTAAGAATATTGATACATAATCTGACCATATATCAAATTCTTTATCACTTGTGTATTGTTCCAATAAAACGGATTTATTGCCATTACGATTTCCCCACCTTATTAAAGAATGTGCACTATCTGGAAAAAATCGCCAGCTATCAATTGGAAACCTATGAAAATCGCCGTTTGATGGTGCATTTAAATAAAAAACTCCAGATGGTTTTAAAACTCTAATTATTTCCAAATATGATAGCCAAAAAAAATCGATATGTTCAAAACAAGATGAACTTATTACAAAATCGAATGTGTTATCTGAAAAAGGAAATACGTATGGATCTACTAATACAACATCAACGCCGGGACCATCACACAAATCAATTCCTGTGTATTCAGAGTTGTGTGGATTTAGTGACCGTATATTAAAGCCACCTATGTATGATCCTATTTCTAATATCTTTATATTTTCAGTAGATTGATAAACATATTTGTTAAAAAATCTTCTAGCATTTTCTTCAGCAGTTTTATGCATAGTATACTCCTATTGCATTACTAAATTAAAAAGGTATTATATTTCTTTTTTCTATCGGACAAAGTTCTTCTTTTTCATTGAACTCACAATACTTACAGTTTGAATAATTATTTCCACCTTCTGCTGTCTGAATAACATCCAACTTGTATTCACCTTCTTCGGTAAAATTTGTTGTAATAAATTCTTCTATTTCTTTTTTAATACTATTTTGAGAAACTTTGCCATTTGATGGTTCAAATCTTTGAACTCGTTGTTTCATAGCTTCATATTCCGCATCTTCAATAATTTTTCTACGCAGAATCAAATACTCAATGTGTATTTGTTCAGGACTTACATCGTATTGTTTAGCATAATATGTTTTGTAAATAACAAGTTGTGATGTTTTTACCTTATCGGCCTTTGCCCATTTATTCCAGCCATTTGTGCTAGTCTTAAAATCATAAATATAAATATCACCTGTCTTTGTATTTCTTAATACCAAATCCAAAAACCCAACAAGTTTAACTGTTGGGTGTGATTCTAATGGAAATATATTTATTGGTAATTCAATACCGACCAATTCATAATCTTTCTTTTGAAAGTAATCGGCTCTATGTGCCTTGAACCAATTAAGTATTTGAACACCATCGGAATAGTATTCTTTTAATTCTCTATCACTTGAAAAATGAACATCTTTATTTTCAGTTAATAATTTTTTATATTCATCACGAATACCAGTTTGTAACATTTCATTTAAGTCAAGTTTGTTTGCTTCAACTATTGACTTTTCATATATCGTCTTAACATACTCTTGTAATACTTCATGCATTACTGTTCCGAAAAGAGCAGCAGTTGATGGTTGATATGTTCCCAATTTATCTATGTAGTTTAGTTTCCATCTATGAGGACACGTTTTCCACATTTGATATTGTGAGAAAGATATTTTTCTGTTGATCATTATTTACCCCACTTGCCTGACTGAACAAGCTGAGCGATAATACCATATACTGAAATATCTTTGAATGTATCATCAAGACTTTCACCAACCGCATCTTTTGAACCAAACATAATCATTTGTTTGTAACGGTTTACTTTATCGTTTATACGAAAGAAAAGACCTTGTAAAGAAAGTTTACGGTCTTCTTCTCTTTCAAGTGTACTACCCATTGATATATTATCTGGACCATAATTACTTTGTTTTGCACAGAACAATTCATATTGTGCCTGCTGTATTCTTTTAAATTCGGCAGTCATTACTGGAAACTTTTCTTCCATTTCTTTAACAACACCTGTTGGTGTTAAAGTGAAATCTTTTTCTGATATTGACATTGTATTCCTCATTTTATTGTCTTTAATTGTTTTTCAAATTTTTTAATATCATCTTCTTTTGTTCCGTACATTTTAAGTATATCAATAAGTTCGTCTTGGTTTTCTTTTTTAAGAAAAACAATATATGGATATACTTCATTTCTACCCAATTCAAAATGTTTACAAAATATATCAACAAACTCTTGGTCTATCTCAACTTTTGTTTTTGACTTGATATATTTTAAGAATATAGATTGTTTTGGTAGAACATCGAGTAAAAGTTTATAGTAATCACGCGAAGTAAGAACACCATTGGAATATTTTTGAAACTCATTTATAGCTTCAACAAATTGTGATTCCATGGAAAAGAAACGAGCAATCATATAATTGCTCCATGACTTCGTATCTTCTTCTGATAATTCTTCCCATTTTGTTTTACGGAAAGTAATACCTTTGATGTGGTCAAATAAACTTTTACTCATTATTTCCTCAATCGTTTAATTGTTGTTTTTTTGTTGGCATAAATTCTTCATTGATGTTTCCACATTCAAGACAAGCGTATGTTTCAATTGGAACTATTGCCTCTTGACCTGTTGGTGAAAGTAATGCAGATAGTTTCTTAAAAAATGTTACTTGGTGAAAAAATTTATTACCACATTCGGAACACTCAATGTCTGATGCTTGGTTTAGATCAATTTTTACTTGTTGTGGTTGTGGTGGCACTTGTCCACCGCCGTTAATATCAAATACACCCATCATTACCTCCTCTGGTCAATTTCCATAATAATTTGAATAAACATAGCCATGGCATTTATTTCATGGTCTACAACAAAACTGTCTTTATATTGTGCTTCAGCAATAATTAAAATAATTGTAGATACGAAACCATTGGCGTATGTATCAACATTATCATAAAGATAACGAAACATTTGATTGAAGTCTCTTACATGATTGTCAGCAAGTATCTGACGAATACCATCAAACTTTTCTTTTTTATTCTTACCTGATTTTAAAACATCAATGATAGAAGAAAGATAATTATGTTCTACCAAAGTTGATTCATCCAATTTCAAAACACCACCGATAACACATCGTTGAGTTGTGTTAATTACACGGCGAATATCTGGATAAGATTGATTGATAATAGTAACCAAATTATCTTTGTCATATTTTACATTTTCACCGTCAAGAATTTTTACAAGATGTTGTGCAACTTCTTTCTTTGATGGTGGAACTATGTTAAATATTTGACAACGAGATTGAATTGGATCAATAATCTTATCTACATAATTACAAGTCAAAATAAAACGAGTAGTCTTACTAAATGTTTCAATGACATTACGAAGTGCCGCCTGAGCATTTGGTGTCATGTAATCACATTCATCGAGAATAATAATTTTAAGACCACCGAATCCAATAGACGATGCAAACTGTTTAATTTTATCACGAACAGTATCTACCGAGTTTTCATCTGAAGCATTGATGTAAATATAATTATCCTTTGCAATAGTATTTGCAACAATTTTAGCAAGAGTAGTTTTACCACTACCGGCATCGCCATACAAAAGAAGATGTGGAACATCACTTGTATCAATATACTGTTGAAAGGTTGCCTTTACGGTTTCATTTCCAACATAAGTTTCAAGTGTCTGTGGGCGATACTTTTCATTCCAAATTGTGTGTGAAGCGTTAAACATAACATACCTTATTGGTTAATAAATTCATAGTGTAATATACGAAATTTTCGCCTAATATCCTAGCGATTTTTTTGAAATACGAAGATTGGCTCTCTTTTATAGCCAGCTCCCATGACTGCGGACAGTATCAGTTGTAGAGTATCGGTGTGATCGAAACCAACTAGGTTGGCATACTTTATAGTCATTTCTTCCAAATCTTTATACTTTGGTGTGTTGGCTATGTTGATTAGCATATAGCCACCCATTTTTAGACCATGATAACAATTACGGAATGTTGATTGAAGAAATCCAGATCCCCATTCTTCTCTTGTTGGAAACTTATTATATGATTGAGTTTCTTCGTCTGCATATTTTTCAGTATCGAAATATGGTGGCGAAGTAAAACACAAATCCAAACTATCTTTTTGTGGTATGTAATCTTCCGAACCCATCATGTTCAATTGAATATCTTTGCCAAGATATGTAAAGTCATCACGAAGTTTACATAGTCCTTCAAAAGTTTTCGTTGATGGTTCTGTTCCAATATAAGTTTTAATATATGGTGAAGCAAGAGCACCAACCAATCTTCCACCCCAACCACAAGACATATCCCATATCACACCATCACCACCATATTTTTTATAGATAATGCCGGCAGCAGTTGGTCTGAAATTTGAAACACCTTGAACGCCAGAATATATTTTAAGTGATTGACGAAGACGGTTCTCTTGGAAAGAACTACCCCAATGTTTTGATAACCACTTCAAACATTTGCGTATTGTCATTTTGAATGTTTGGTCATTCAAAAAATTATCCATTGGAGACATCTTTGAGTTTCCACATTTAACTTCCATTGCGTGTGGAAAGTAAGACCATGCCAAACGAAGTCCGTTCATGGTTTGAATTATATCATCACCTTTTATTATACTATCATAATCAAACTGTTGTAGTTTTCTCATGTGTTCATGTTTTTCTTGTTCGGTGATTTTCATATATGGATAACCATGTTTGCGGTAATACTGAAAGATACAATCTATTGTATCATCCAATTCTCTTTTACCTGCAAAAAATTCACCGGTCTCTTTCCACAAACGAACTTCTAGCGGATCAACATCAAAAAATTTACTTAAACTATCGCTGTTTGGTTTCA
>Ga0129333_10000395_pt1 | contig 34683 bp, 29 predicted proteins | sample CPB6_08_DNA_FD_94474 | JGI IMG/M metagenome (GOLD analysis project Ga0129333, IMG submission 94474) | Freshwater to marine salinity gradient microbial communities from Chesapeake Bay, USA - CPBay_Sum_0.6_0.8_DNA | ecosystem: Environmental > Aquatic > Marine > Coastal | place: USA: Chesapeake... | reverse complement strand
TAAGTTGCTGTAGAGTTTGCAACAGCAAGAACTGCTACTGCATTAGTAGTGTTAATAACTCTTACAAGCTTAGAAGAGTTAACAGTATTAGCAGAAGAAATACTTACTTCTGTGCCAAGAAATTTATATACAGTAGACATCAGAATCCATGCTCCTGAGCAAATTTAAGAAGTGATTGTATACCTTCTTCTGTTTGCATTTTTGTGTTAAACATCTCTTTGTTTTGTTCAGATAAACTCTCATATAGTTTATTTAGGGTAATTTCTTCTGCCATAGAAAACTTACCTACTTGAACTTGTTCTTCACCACCTATTGGCTTATTACCTTGTGTAGGGGGTAGTTTTTCTTTTTTATCTTTAGATGCTTGTGGTGACATTGCGTTAAGACGATCAATACTATCTTGAGCCATGTTTGCCTTGTTAGTTTCTTCAGGCATGACTTCTATTTCTTTACGTCTCTTTACAGGTATCATTTTTACTACTGGTCGTCCAGAAGCATCAGCTTGTATAGTAGCGCGTTTAGAAGTACGATCAGATGCTCTAGTATAAGCTTTATCTTCTACTACTTCTGTTTCTTCTCTAACTGATTTTGCAAGTGATACTCTTGGTCTTGCAGGTTCAGCAGGTTTACCAGAAATTGCATCATGGAATGACTTATGTGATTTTGCAAGACGAGCTTCAAATTCACCTTTTTGAATTGGCTTCATGCTAGTATGCATATTAAGAGCCTTCTTAACATGCTCTAAAGGAAGCTTATGCTTTGAACTATCATTAAACTCAGTATGACGTTCACCGCGAAGGTTTTCTGCTTTACGTAGTTGAACAATGATATGCTCTCTACCACCTTCTTCATCATCACCAGCTTTTGAACCATCTTTACGAGGACGACCGCGTTTAGCTTCGTCTAGTTCAACATCTTCTTTTACAAGTCTTAAGTTTTCTTTAGGAAGTTGAATAGCACCACGCTCACCGTGATATACAGTAAACATTTTTGGAGCACCTTTATATAATCCAGGACGTACTTCACCTATAGTACCTTCTATATTATGGTAACTTTTACCTGGAGCATGTATTCTAACTTTAGTTTTTAACTTAAATGCTTCGTCTAATTCTAATTCTTCTTTAGTAACTTTCTTTTTAGCAGTTAATTTTGCAGCTAGAAGTTTTTTAACTTTATCTCTTCTTAATTCATTACCAGCTTCTCTATTAAGATCGTTCCAGTAGTTCATATAAGCGTCTTTGCTTTTCTGTGACATTTCTTTTTCTTCTTTGAAATGTGACATAGCTACTGGAGTCTTAGTATTGGAACCACGATGTGAAAGATGAACTGTGTCACCTTCTCTGTGTGCAGTTACTTTTGACTTAGTTTCATCAGTGAATGAAGTGCTTTCACCGTCATTTAGTTTAGCAATTGCTTCTTGATGTTCTGGATGTAATGGGAAAGAATGTGATGAACCATGATGTACAGTGATCATTTTACCCCATGGGTGTGAAGATTTTTTTACGGTAACAGCTTCTTCTAATTCTACTTCTTCACCCATACGGTTTAAGAAAGATGTATAGTTAGATGCCATTGCACCTGATTGACCTTCTTCACCTTCATGTGAAGCTGGTTCATCTTTATCAGTGTACATTAGATAATCATGTACAGCGTCGATATAGTCTTTTGCTCTTGAGATTTTAGTTTGTAACCAGGCTTCTAGCTGAGTGTCATTATCTAACATCTCAGACAAAATTCCTGCTTTATCACAAATGGCATTCAATTCTGCTTTTGCCATTTGACCTTCATAATCAATTTCTGCTTCTTCACTTACTGCCTTTTTTTTTAATTTAAGCAGTTTGAAATCTTGAGCGTCAATTTTGTTATTGTTATTAGCATCAATATTCTTTTGCTTACCTACAAGAGCTTCAGTAACTTTTTTTGCAGTTGCAGTTGCAATAGCCATCTTCTTAGCCATTGGCATTTTTGGATTTTCACGAGCAATAGCCTTAGCTACTTCTTCTCTCTTTTTCATTTCTGCAGGTGTGAGAGTTTTTTCATCAACTAATTCTATTTCTTCTTTTACTTTAGTAGCTTGCTTTGCAGCTTTTTTAGCTGCAATCAATCTATCTACTTTATCTTGACGAAGAATATTACCTGCTTTTTTTTCTAAATCATTCCAATAAGCAGTATGAGCATCAGTCCACTTTTTATCTTTTTCTTCTTTGACAGCAGCGCTTATTGCTTTGCGACGATTCTTAAGATAAGAATCTGTCTTGTCTTTTTTACCATCATTATTTACATCAGCATCTTCTTTACCTACTGGATCTAATGCTTCAGCTGTTAAACTTTTATCATAAGCAGATTCTGATTCATTTTTTTCATAAGAAGCTGTAGGTGCATCAAATTTTCTAGGATTACCGTTAAAAATGTGATCTTGATCGGTTACACCAGGAACTACTTTTTTTGCTTTTGAAATAGCATCATCCATGCTACCATGCATGGCTTTAAAATTTTGCTCACCTTTTGAAAGTGGTTGTGCTACTTCAGAAACCAACTCTTTAAACGTTTTCATTTGATAATCCTTCAGCTGGAATTTCTTCTACAGGAGGAGTGTTAGTTTCTTGTTCACCTGAAGTTGCTGAAAACATACTAGCTGCTACATCTGAATACATATTATCTAATTGATCAGAAATACGAGCATTCATCTCTTGACCAAGAGCAGACTTCAAATTAACAGCATCTTTACTCCAAGCATAAGCGAGGATATCTTCAACATTATTACTCATAATTCCTCCAAAAATTTGTTATAATATATTTATAATTCATTGCTTTCCTGGCCAGCTCTGTGATCCTGGTACAGGTGGTGGTCTTTGAAACTTACTAGGAGCAGCTTGTGGTGGTCCTTCTGGATCTCTGTCAAAAGACATATCTTCTACTGGAGGTGGTTCTTTTGATATTTCTTCCATCATCTGCTCTATATCTTCATCTGATTGACGAAGAATATTCTTTCTTACCCATATATCAGAAAAATATTTACCAATGTAGGGTTGTACTTGATTTAAAGCCTGTATTCTATTAGATAAAACTTCTGCTTCTTTAAATTCTTCAAAATGATTATCAATAGTAAAATCAAAGTTAATTTGATTTGATATTTCAGGCCAATCTGTTTCTGCAACTACACCCTTAAGTACTAATTGTTTTTCTAGTGCTTTTAAGAATAGTTGTGAAAATCTTCTACGTAGTCGACCTACAAACTTAGTAAACTTAACTTCATCTCTAGAAATTTCAGCTGAACGACCAAGATTAAATCCTGCAGAACTTGGTTCTAATCTAGACATAGGAACATTAAGAGATTGAAACAGCTTTCTCTGGAAGTATTGAACGTCTTGTAGTTCTCCAAGATTTTGACCAGCAGGTAATGTAGTGATTTCTGTACCACGATTACCTTCACGGCGTGGTAACCAATAATCTTCTAGCATCGTCATGTACTTACGATCGTCGCGAACTTCTCCGGTAGTAGCATCATATACAAGACGATTCTTATGTCTTGTCATCATATCTCTAAGATATTGTTCAGCTTTTATCTTAGGAAGATTACCGACATCAATATAGAAAATACGGCGTTCAGGAGCACGAGAAATACGATATATGACAGTAGCATCTTCTAATGTTCTCAATTGATTGAGTGGACGAATTGCTTTCTGAAGATAAGAATAACACAATGCATTATTTTTATCCATAAGACCTGAAGTAATATGTAAAATAGAATCAGTTGCTATTCTAATACCTGAAGTAGTATTTGTATCTACTGGCATACCTGCGTTTTGACCTGCAAGCATAAAAGAGCGGTCATTGTAGACAAAATATTCTCTTTTTGTCTGTTGTACAGTCACACCACCTTTAGGTTTCTTTTGTATCTCACGGACCTTACGAATCTTTCTTGGATCAACGTAGCGTAATTCTTGTATACCATTTCGTGGATTTTGTTCATCGATAATAATATGATAATACATACGACCATCAACATACCAACGTTTAAACAATTCATAACATTCTGTTTCGAAATTTAAAAGTTCTAGAATGTTTTCAAATTCTTCTCTTATTTTAGATTTGACGCTATCACCATACTTGATGTCATCAACATTAATTTCTACAACCTTATCTGCATCCGTGTCAATAGCTTCATTGATAATGTCATCAATGGCCATTTCTATTTCTGGTTGTAAAGCAATTTCTCTGTATTTGGCTACTAATTCTGCTTCAGTACGAGCAGTGCCATCTAAATCAATATAGGTGCCATACGCACCACCCGCAGCAACAACTACAGCACCATCATCTTTTACTTCTGGAGCAAAAGATTCTGGAGGAACTTCATTTTTTCTTTTAATTTCAAAACCAAATAGCTGCATAATATGTCCTTAAGAAAGAGAGCCGCTATGATATTTATAACGGCTCTCTAACTTAGTTATTAAGCGCCACCGGCGTTTCCAGTTACACCATTCAATATTTCAAAAGTGTCATATTGGAATGTAACTTGAAACTCTTCAATTTCATCAACTGATGCCCATGCAAGGTCAATTGGTGCAATTGATTCTGGATATATGCCGTTAAATTGATATGTTCTTAGAATTTCACCTGCTTTACCAAACTGAGTAACAGTTGCCTGTGACTTGTAAAGTGATGGAGCACCAGAACCTAATGCAGTAACATTTTGCTGATAAAGCTGGATTGAATTATTCCATTCTTCCATTGCATTACGTACAAGGAAGTCTTCATCATTGATAATTGTTACTGTCCATGGATCAAATCTACGATCACCAGCCATCTTTAGCTTTCTACCAAAGTATGGGACCTCAATGATTCCTAGTATTGAACTAGGAATCTGAGCTGCCTTACAAAGGAACGGTACTTTAAGATCAGCAATTGGATTAACTGGATTACTGATAATCACTTGGAATAGACTTGGACGCGCACCACCGAAGGTAAGCTGGGCGCGAATGTCATTTATATTGAACGCCATTTTCTTTCCTCCCCTTAGAAGCGACCAACGATTTCTTCAAACTCTACACCGGTACGTACTGCAACGAAGTTGAGTTGGATGAAGTTAATAGAACGAGCAGGCTTAATGTAGATATCACCGCGGAACTCATTGCGATCGATAACTTCTGGTGTGTTGTTTGTTGTATCGCAAACAACTCTGAAGTCATAGATACCGCGACGACCTTGGATATCTCTTAGATAAGGCTCTACTAGATTGCGGAATGTTGCTCTTGTAAACTCATCGTTGAATTCGAATAGAGTTGACTTAGCAGCAGTAGAAATTGCTTTTTCAAGTACAATGAACAATCTACGTACGTTGATACGATCGAATGCTGAAGGTCTTGCAAGCAATGTCTTATCACCATAAAGAACTACACCTTGACCAGGGAAGTTAACAACTGGGTTAACACCTGACTTGTAGAGCTCATCACGGTCAGCTTTATCTGGGTTGTAAGCAAGCTTAATGATGTTCTTTAAGTTACCACGATTGAAACCAGCTGGTGAATACCAAGGATCTCTGATATTATCAGTACGAACACAGAGACCAGCAATATCACCATTGAGAGGTACCCAACGGTAAACATCATTGTACTTGTCATATTGATACTTGTAACCTGAATCCATCACTGCATAAGAAGTAGATCTTAGAAGATTTCTAAAGTCAACTACATTACTCAATTCATTTCCAGGCACGTTAACAACATTATCTCTAGATGGAGAAACGAATACTACGCAATCTCTTCTATTCTCTGCAATGTTGTCGATGAGATAATTAGGAAGTTGCTCACCAGAACCACCAACTGATTTACCAGTAAGAACTAGTGAGATATCAATGTCTTCTGAAGACTTATAAACATCATATGCATTACCCAATGCAGCCATTGTGATAGTGCTTTCACTTGCAGTATCTGTACCAGTTTTAAATGATAGAGAAACAGGTGTTGTTAATGATGGTGTTGGGAAGCTATCTGAAGTACCAGCACTTCCGAGATAATCTTTGAGAGACCAGACATATTTTGATTGATTATCAAGAACATCTCTCCAGTAGATTGAACCACCTTGTTCACCTTTTGCATCAGTTGCTCTAGAAACATTATTCCATACTTCTAGAATTGAACCAGGCGAGCCGGTAAACGCACCATCTTCATCTTCTACTACAATATGTGCTTCATCAGCAATACTTGTGTTAGTAGTTCTTGATGCAACATAGTTTGAAACACCAGGTGCTCCGGGTACTGAGTTAAAGTACTCCCAGTATCTTGTACCTATTGTAACTGGTGAAGCAATTGTAGTATTAGATACTGATGAGTAGTTTGATTTTTGCTTCCAAGTATCTGCTAAATCTACTGTAAACCCATAATAATTTTGGCTTCCATCAGTATCTGTAGTGATGCTATTAACTTGAGTTACTTTGAGATACTGCACACCAGTAGTAGTTGAGCCTATCTTGAGATAATCACCTACGGTAATTGAAGACCTTACAGTTGATGCAATATCATATGCGAAGTTGTTTGATGTTGAGCAATTAATAATAATAGCAACATTTGAACCACCTACTGCAATCTGAACGTTTGCTTGAGCAGTATTTGCACCATATGTTGTATTTGATGAGGTTGCTAAGAGAGTTGAACTGTATTGATCCGCTGAAGAACAAATACCAATTTTTAGTGAGTTACCAATAGCACCTGGATATTTTGCTGCAAACACGTTATTAGCATCAAAAGATGTTTGTGTTTCAAAATCCTTTGAATTCTTAATAACAGTATTTACACCAGGAGCAGAAGTGTTGGCAACAGCATTATAAGTACCTGTATTTGCAGCTCTTGATACATATAGTTGATTACCGTAAGCTAAGAAATTAGCTGCAGTAAAGAAAGTTTCGAAATTATTTGCAGTTGGTTTACCGTATGTATTGACTAACTCGTCCTCTGTTGAAATTAGCACGGCTTGTTCAACAGGTCCCCAGTTGAAAAGACCGGCGAACGCGCCTGTGCTAGTTGAAACAGCAGGCACAATTGTAGTTAGGTCAATTTCTGATACGTTAACACCAGGACTAACTTGAAATGGCATTGGTTTCTCCTTTTATAATAAAATCATTCAATATCTTGTATGTTTATTTATAAAATCCTAGTTTAGAAGAAATCTATCAAATTCTGACTGAGAAACCACGGTGGGAATTTCTTCTTCATAACCATCATCTATTATCCCGAAAGGAGTAAAATCCTCTTCATTTTCTTCTACTAGTTTTTTACGTACGTCTGTCTCAGACACATCTCTAAAATAATTCTGACTGACCATCCAGGCAAACATAACCAGACACATTACTAGATCGTCATGGTAGCCTTCTTCTGCATTATATGTGTTTTTGTCAACAACATAAGTTGAAAGTTCATTAATAATAGAAAAATCATTAAGAACTATCTTATCGCTTTCTATAAGAGTCTTAAGATTAGCACACCCTATTCTCTTAGTGACTGGTGTGGTTTTTAATCCAAACCTACTCTTTGATCCGTCTAGCCCGATATTAGTTCCTTTTCTACCATTGATTCTCGTCATGACAATATTTTCATATTCGAGATCTTGCTGTAGAAGTGTTACTACTTGCTGGCCAAGATTAACTTCAACGAGAACTGCAGCATTATTATAGAACTGACCTATACTTGCTAAAAGTGAAGGATACATGAGCTGGCTCATATTTGCATCTTTAAAGGTAGCAACTACTTCATAAGGCATGACGCTACTATCAATTACAGTAAATGCACTACTGTCTAACCCTAGGCCTTCACTGGTATCTACGGTGACCACATATATGTGATTTTTTATAGGCTCTTTGTATATCTTAACACCATGCAATTCTCTTAATACAGGTACATATACTAGTCTACCTAAGACTGCTGGGTGAATAAGTGTATTAGAAGAACCTAAGAACTCGCACTCAAATTCTTGTCTAAACTGATCAACAGATGTACTTCTAATCATCTGTTCTTTCCAGGCTTCATCTCTCCCTGGAACGTCTGACCAATGTACATCCACTCTAGCATAATCATTACTTCCGTTAACAGAATCCATCCATAGTTTGTAGAATAGATTCATACCATTAGGAGTAGATGTTATAACTAGTTTAGTAGTCTTACCAGAAGAAATAGTAGGGAAGACTGATGCGAAGAATGCATCTTGAATATTTCTAGGCACGAACGCAAACTCATCAAGATAGATTAGATTGAATGATTGACCACGGATAGCAGATGATGATGTAGAAGAAGCTCTACATTTACTTCCGTTTTCTAATTCAATATATTTTTTATTCCATTCAATAATACCTTGCTGCATCCATTTAGGAAGCCATTCATAAGCAAGCTGCATTCTTGATAGGATTTCAATAGATTGTGATTCTTTGTTAGCAAGAACTGCGCAGTTAAAGTTTTCATTGAATAGTAGCTTATGTAATAAGTAACCTACCACACCAGTAGTCTTACCAACCTGTCTAGGCATTTTACAAATAGAATATCTATTATCATCGAATACCTTGAACATTCTTTTCTGGTATTCGTAAGGTCTAAATGGTACTAGACCTAAATCAACATGAACAATCTTTACGTATTTTTCACAAAAGTAACTAACATCTTCAGCGCACTTAATGTACTCCTGAATCTGCTCTTTAGTATATTCTACTTTAATGTCTTTACGTTTTAGGTTTTTATTACCTAAGTAATGGTCGTTCATCTGATTAGATTTACTGCAAATGCTATACTAAATCTTTCAAAGTTTTCTTTACCTGTTGGAAGAACAGCATGAGGAAGATAATTTGGAAATATTACTAAAGTTCCTTCTTTTGGAACTAAAGCCATCTGCAACCCATAATACGGATGTAAATTCATTAATTGGTGGCCAGTGTGAATTTGTTTTTTAGTGGTGTAGCAAGGATCCATAAAAACAATAGAGCCTGGATCTGGATGTGATGTAGCTACTAATGAAGCTTCTTCATCTAAATTTTGACTATCAGATAAATGAACACCATTATCAATACCAGAAGAAGGATAATATGTTCCTGCTAAAATAGTATTACCACTACCATGAATATGAGGTAAATGATATGCATGAGAAGTATTATTATAGTTAAACCAAAAGGCTTTTACTTCTATATACTCTCTAGTGTTTCCTCTAAATCCTATTCTAGCTAGAAACGGTTGAATAATCTCAGTTATCATTTCTTGTAAAGAAGCAAAGCTTTCTAATTTAGTTTCCATATCAGATGGGCTTTGAAATACACCTATGCCTGTTCTATGATTTTCTTGTTCTTTAGGTATATTCTCATAAATGTCTTTAAGAAGCTGTTTATTCATAGGTCTAGAACGTTCACCTAAAGTATACAAGCTAAATGGGATAGGAAACATATCTACAAATTTAGTTTTCATAATAATTATCTTTCACTTTTATCTTTAATCATTTTCAATAAGTCAGCAGAAGTTAATACTAAATTGTTATTAGTAATATTTTTTTGTTCAGGAACTTCTTCTTTATCTAGATCTTTTTTAGCTTTTGCTAAATTTAAAAGATCTTTATTAGCATCTGCCATAGTTTTTATTAAATTAGTTACTACTTCAAATGCACGAGCAGACTCTGATTGTTTAGCAATATCTACAATATGCTCTAATGCATCATTACCTTTCTCGATAATGTCATATAAGTTTTGACGAGCATACTCATAATCATTATTTTGTTTATGAGGAGGTATCACTTCCTCACCATTTTTAATTTCTATTGGAGTCAATCCAATAGCACCAGAAATATAATCTTTAGCCATAATTATCTTCAGTTGTTATAATATAACCGTACATATCATCTTCATCTATTTGAGAGAGAGCTACAGAAAGATCAAGATTAGCTGTAGGTTCACCATCAGCTGTTAGACCTGGTCTAATTGTAGTTGTCACTACCCCAGTATTAGCTGTTGTATCAGCATACAATCTTACATCAGCTAGTTTAATTAATCTACTTGCAGTAACAGGTCCAAAGAAATAGCATTTCATTGTAAAGTTGAGAGAAAATACTAATACTCTTCTTGTAGTAAAATCTGCAGCATAAGAATCGTCAATTGATACACTATCTAGTACTAGAGGTATGTCTGTCACATTATCAAAATCATTACCTAATAATTTAGCACTAACAGTCCATTCTGGTGTAAAGTAAGGTAGAATTTGCTCTACTATTCTAAGACCATCTTCCATAGTCTTAGACATAATATCTAATTTAAACCCTATATCATATGGAACAGGATTGAATACCTTATCGTAAACATTAACACCGTTGACACTTTTCTTAGAAGCAATCTTGTTAATAGTCTGAAGTTTTCTATTAGGTGCATAAGATATGCTAGAAATTTCAAATGCCATTCTAGGTAATTTAATAGCAGTTAAGGCAGCAGCATCAGGATTTTCTTCTATACGTGCAAGAAACTTTTCTCTTGGACCGTAAGCAATAGGAACTTTAAACGTCTGTTCAAGTCCTCCAGATGAATTTTTTCTTTCTATCTTAATATTATTAAATAGAGTTCCAAAAATTACTACGTATTTTTTAAAAAGTGTATTGTAAAAAGGGGAGCTTCCTATCATTATGCTCTCTTATCCCCCTCACTAAATGGATCTCTCTCGGTGAAATCTAGGAAATCTAAACCTTCTGATTCGAAAGTATTATTCTGAGAAGTCTGGTCTAGATAATCTATATCATATTCTTCTTTAACAATCTCACTACCATCTTCGGTATAGAGAGTCAGACCAGCTTCTGTTGCCATAATATAAGGATCTGTAGTTGTTAAGAAAGCATTATAAGTAGAATCTATAGCATCGATACCGGTATTAAATACTTCATTAGAATACTCAAACAATTCACATACTACATCATAGAACTGCAATGCACCTAATTGATAGAATACTGGTTTTTTGTTAACATATTTAATCTGATACAATGCTTTAGTAAATGGGAACCATATAAGATCAGACTCAACTGGTCTATCTCTTCTAAGTACTGAACCTACTTCATTTTCAAATACTCTCATTGCAATGGAGAATGTAATCTGATCTCTTACTTCAACCCCAAACTTAGATAAAAATTCTCCGTCACCTTCAAATCCATCCACATTTCTAATATACATTTCAACTAGAATTGCTTCACCAAATTCAGAAAATTCTTGTTCTCTAAAAGCATTATCTCGGTTAATAATTTTTCTAGGAATATAATAATTATCTACACCATGAATCTTAATAGATTCAATGATAAGATTTTCTATGAGTGCTTGCTCACCACTAGCAGAAAAATTATTAAAGTAAAAATTAGTAGCCATATTAGCCTATCATATCTACTACAGGTAGACTGTAGCTGTTAATCATTTCTGATTCTAATTTTTCTATTTCAGTTTCAGCATCATTATAGATTTTTTCACCATTAAATTGTATACCGCCAGGTAACTGAACACCGATAAACTTAGTGAGATTAGTACCCCATTGCTTTTTAATAAGCTGAGTAGCATATTTCTGTAACCATCTATCATTCCAAACATCAGCATATTCATCCGGATCTACAATCTGGTATGCTTCAACTATAAGATAATTACCTTCGTTTACCTTTTCCCAGTTCATATCTACATAAAGTTTATTAGTATGTCTATTATATCTTACTGGTTGTTTGCCTACAAGAAGTTGTTCTAATAATTGAATTTGCTGGAATGCCATATAATATGGTACCATAGACTGATAAGTCAAAGTATAGAGATCGTTAAGAGCAATCTGGTATCTGATGTTAAAGATATTATTAACTGATATATAATCACCAACATCGAATATGTTTACTGCACCTATGATATTCTGTGGAATAGGAATATACTTATTAGCAATATCGGTTGCAGTAATCTGGTGTTTATAGTATACTTTCTCAGTACCATCAAAGTGATAGTCCCAGTAGTACTTTAATGCCTCATCGATACGATCTTCTATCTGATCTTCATCAACGTTTATTTCAAGTACAGGTTTGCCTAGTTTTCTTAAGCAATACTCTTTAAACTCTTCTCTAGAACTAACAGTCATTTAAATATCCCTTTTTAGATATTTATGATGGTGAATTTTTATAATAGTTGTTATCTATTAAATCTCTTATATAAACTTCATGTCTAGCATCTGTATCTTCTATTATAATATAATTAGAAGGAAAAGGTTGCTTTGCAGAATCTATATTATCTGCTAAAATAATATTTACATAATTGTTTGATGAATCCATGATTAAATAATTGTGTGCCATTATCTTCTCCTTAATAATCTATAACTACAACACCAGCGGTACCTGCACCACCAGCTCTTGTAGTAGTACCGGTTCCTCCATATCCACCAGAAGCGCCTGCACCATATCCGTCACCAGCAAGACCAGCGGCACCTGCAGTTGCAGTTCCAACTTCACCGCCTTGTCCGTAACCTAGCGCTGCATTACCACCTCTAGGATAACGTGAAGCTGTAGCTGCAGCAACCCCGCCTGGTTGCCCTTGACCGCCGTTAGGATTAAAATCACCATTAGTACCAGTACCACCAGCACCACCTGCTGACCCTGCTGCAGCACCAGCTGCACCACCAAAACCTCCAGATGCAGAATATGTAATTGTATTATAAACTACAGATGAGGTCCCACCAGCACCACCTGCACCTGTTACTGTTCCTGCAGTTCCGGCAGCTCCTATTGTTATATTTAATGTAGTCAGGCCGGGCACGATATCTATATCTTTTACACAACCACCACCGCCACCTCCACCAGCACCACAATAACCGGCTGTAGCTGTAGCAGATCCACCACCTCCACCACCACCACCAATAATAGTGACTCTTAATCTTTGTACACCATCAGGTATAGGCCATGATGCATTAGTAGCAGCTACAACAGTTCTAGTATTATAACCAGTACCATAAAATACAGGAGAAATATAACTACTAGTTCCCACATTAGGCACTATACTATCTACAACTAAATTACTCATTTTTACCTCTTATTTTAAACTATTTTCCAGGTAGCACCGTCTTCAACTGTAACGGTATCACCAACTGAAATTGTAAAACTATGTATGCTAAACCCATACCCACCTTCTGCATAAACCGTGTAATTAGATCCATTAGTATTAGCAGCTACTTGTGGTATACCTAAAAATGCTTTACTAGGTTTTAGGAATCCACCTATAGAGACATTTGCTGAAAAATAATTATTACTTTCATTAGTAAGATGTATACCGTTTCTTTGATTTATATTTGCTGCAGAAGGATATGTTCCTTGAAGAATATAACCAGTACCAACATTAGCTGCAGAATTATTAGTACCAATACCAACATATAACCCGCGTGCTGTTTCTATATTTCCAGTTACTGTTGCGTCACCAGGTGCAATAGTTGTATAAAATCCATATGCACTAACTATTTTACCAGAAGAATAAGTTGATATTACAGATCTGTATCCGCTTGCAGTTGTTATTTGACTATTAGATGTACCGTTTGCGTAATTATAGATTACACTGCTATAAGTATAGGCATAACTTAAATATGCATTAGAAAACTGTGCTGCATCAGAATTTCTTATAACTGTTTGATTACCATATATACCAGAATTATATCTAGTAGTTCCGGCAGAATTTAACTGTTCTGAATAATTGTTTGCTGATATATAAGTACCATAATGTCCTCTGGCAGCAGTCAATGCAACATTTAAATATGCTGTTCTATTATCTATAGAAATAAAAGAAGCATTTCTATCATAATCAGTCCACAAAGAAAGTCTTCTTGCAGAAGTTTTAGCAGCATCTCCCATCCATATTGCACCATATGATGAATTACCAATATAGGTATTACCTAAGACTAAACTACCTGAGAGCGCATATGTATTGGATATAAATGTATCGGTTGCATAAGTGTTACTTACAACTGGATCACCGCCTATAGTTACTGATGCAGCTGCAACTATATTAGCTTGAAAATCTGCAATCCTAAAAGTATTATTAGATGTATCGATATCAACAGCAGCAGAAGGTTCAGGTGTATAACTATCAAATACTTTCCAATAACCATCGGAAGCATCTCTAAAAAACCCTGCGTGTTTATATGAACTATCGTTATAATTACCTACTAACCCTAAATCAACATTTATTGGTGATGCAGTTCCATACCACACATCGTTTAATGTATGACCTGTATTAGCACTAAATTCTATTGATATACCATTTGCTAACGCCTGTCTACTACCTGTAATAGCAACATTAGCAGCCTCTATAATAGAAAAATTGTTTGCAAACGACCAAGAAAATTTATCTGGTACCCCTGTGGTGTCTATTTTTACATAATAAGATGTAGAACCTGAACCTTCATAAACTCCACGAAAGTTAGCATCATTTAACCCTGATCCTGTAAAATTAGTATTAGCAATAGTATCACCACCACCAAGATATATTAAATTAGAATCAACATTAAGATTTACAGCAGATGTAGTTGTTACATTACCGCCAACATATAAGTTATTTTCTACTGTTAAATCACCACCTATGACTGCATCGTAAGCAACTCTAAATCTTTCAACTGAGTGATCATTAATATTTACGTAAATTGTCCCTACTGTAGAGTTTGAGGTAAGACATAACCCAACATCCATAGGCCAGTTAGGATATTCTGGTGCAATGGTTTGAAGAACACCTGGTGCAGAGAACCCTAGATGAATGCGTTGTCCAGATGTTAAAGCTGAGGTATCTAACCCTTCAATATAACCTCTCACCACTACATATCCGTGATTACCATCAAGAATATCTTCACCTGCAAGACCTAGAACATCTTTTTTAACAACATCAGAAGCATCAGCCAATGCTACTGTAGGGTGATGACCGTGTACAGGATTGCCAGGAATATGAACACCAGTAACGTAAACTGGCTGTCCTTTGTAGATAGTAGCACCTGAACTATTACGACATCTTACCCATTCTCTTTGTCCAAGAGAAATTTCAAATTCTGTGCCATCACCGTAACCTACCCAAGTTTTTTCTTCATTATCATAGTATAATCTACCAGATTGAAAACTAGGTTTATAAGTAGAAGTATTAAAATCTATATAACCATTAGCTGGTAATGTAATGGTGTTTGCATGTATATTATTTACTGCTAAAATTAAATTGTTTTTATCAAAAGTAAAATTTAAATTAGAGCTTACATTACCAGAATCGTTAAATAAAATTTCAGTATTATTTCCTGCTACAGGTATATCACCAGTAGAACCTTTATATCCAGTTTCACCTTGAGACCCTTGATATCCAGTAGATCCTATTGATCCTGTATATCCAGTATTACCTAATGAGCCTTGGTAACCACTACTACCTTGAGATCCTTGATATCCAGTAGATCCTATTGATCCTGTATAACCTGTAATACCTAAAGAACCCTGATAACCTGTATTACCTAAAGATCCTTGATAGCCAGTAGATCCTATTGATCCTGTATAACCGGTATCACCTAAAGAACCTTGATAACCTGTACCTACACCAGCAGAACCAGTATATCCTACTACACCCACTGAACCTTGATAACCAACTGAACCTGAATAACCTGTACCAGCACTACCAGCTGAACCCTGGTAACCAACATTACCGGATGATCCTTTAAATCCTACTGAACCAGTATAACCTGTACCACCACCGGAAGCAGCTGCTTCAGCAAAATTAGCATTAAGATCTTCTGCGGTGAGAATATCACCTTGTAAAAATGTTTTCATTTAACCTAACGTTGCACTTCCTAACGTAGCAGAACCTAATGATGCAGAACCAGAAGGTGATTCAAGAGGGGCATTAGATACAGTAGCACCAGAATATATAACCGCACCACATCCTGCTTTACTACCATATACTGCTGTTATTTTACCTTCAGTTTTAAAATTGCCTGATCCATTAATAATTTGTGTTACTCCGTGACCAGGAATAGGGCAGGAGTGTAGATCTCCTACCCTTGCTGTTAATATACCTTCAGTTTTAGTGACAGCAGCGCAAGTGATAATAGAACCACCATGACTGCTACTGTCTCCTAATCTTACAATTAATGCCATCAGGCACCTAATAGATGTTTAAACTCTTCTGTGTGCTTTTTACGATCTTCAAGACCAATAGTACCACCATTAATTCTTTTTGTAACAGCAGTAACATCGTCTTTGTCTGCAAGTGCATTTAGACCATTTTTGTTCCAGAACCAAGCTGCTGATTCACAAGCACCTTCTGGTGTCTCAAGATATGCAGCACACTCTTCTACCGTGACACCCATATCAGCAGCCATAGCTGAGTAATTATTCTTACCAGTAAGCTGAATCAAACCGCGACCACGGTAACGGAAACCGTCACCTGATGCAGTATCACCATTACCCATACGAGATGCATAAACTACGTTAGCAATCTTTTCTGGTTGACGAGCATATTCTGCAGCATTACGTCCTGCATTCTTGAAGTACTTTGGGAATACTTTATCAAGGCTCTCTGCTGAATAATTAAGGTTTTCTACGATTGCTCTATAACCACCTGATTCATGTGCGGTCTGTGCAAGAAAATGTGCAAGACGTAATGGTGTATTAATACCATATTTCTCTGCAAACATTTCTAAGCTACCAGCAAGTGCTTTGACTATATCTGGTTTTGAATTAGGATATCCGTGTTTAATTTGTTCTTCAGTAAGCATTATCTACTCCTTATGGTATAGTATTGTTATACATTATAAAAGCTAATGAATGTCTGTGAGGTAAGAATGCATAAGAATTGGTTTTTCTTATCGAAGTATATGTTTTACCGTATTGCGTTGTGCTTACATTTGTTTTATTAGCAGCACTAACAGTAAATGTACCACTAGTTGGTTGCTTGATAACATGACTATGAGTACGAGCGTTATTTAAACCGTGAGATGATTTTAACGGTATTGGTGTACCTATACCTGTTATTTTACCTATAGGGCTTATATGTGAATGACTTACAGGTTCAAAGTTAACATGTATATCATTAACAGTTATAGTACTTGCTGACTCTACTACAGTGTCATGATCACCACTACCATCAACCATATCTACACATATATTATAACCTCTCAGATCTGGCGTACCATTAGTACCATCACAAAAATGCCAGTTAACAGGAAGCACTTGTGCTTTAGGATTATCGATAAATGCTCCTTTCCAAGTATTATCAACCCAAGCAGGCCATGTAGCCATTGCTAAAATAATACCGTTCGCAATAGGTGTATTTTCAATATTAGTAATATATGCTTTTAGTTTTTTAGATCTTATGTTTGCTTGAAGATAATAATCAACAGTATGTGTATGCAAACCAGCACTAATCAGCTCATCAGCTTTCTGACCAGTTTTATTTGAGCGTTTAACAGGGTTAGCAGATGAGGTATGATTGTGTAGACCATCGGGAGAGGTAGTTACAGTTAAAGCAAAATTATCAGTTTCTAGTGGATAAAATACACCTGTATCTTCGGCGTTTAACATAAGATGTATCGGTTCAGTAATATAAGATGCAGTGTCTCCTTTATGTGTGACATATGCTTGATGAAAGTCTTCTTGGGTATAATCAGGAGAAGGTAAATTAGCTCCAAAGACTAACACACCCTTTGGTAGAGTATCTCTAGGAGGTTTACCAGGTCCTGGTAAGTATTGAAAAGGTATAACCGAACATATATACTTACCCATAGTAGGAACATCGTATATATCCGGATAGGGGCTAATATCAGCACCTACTACTGTACCAGTTAAAGCATTATGTATACTATCACCAAATGTGTAATGTTCATGACCTAAATGTGGATTGCCGTTCCCATCTGGAATGTAAGTAGCAGATGCATCTGCAGTATCACCAGTAGTAAACCCATGTATGATAGGTATATCTGCAGCAGGTCGTCCAGGGTTAAGCGAATCTTTAGAAGCAAAAGGACCAGTGTAAAATCCGTGTCTACCGCTATACATGGTATCACCATCCATAGTAATATCAACATCAGAAACATTCATTATGTTTCCGTAAGATGAACCCGTAGAAAAATTAAAAACAGAATTTGAAATTACACTAAGCCCTGAATAGCCAAAATCTTGTGAAGAAGTTACACAATATACAAAAGGATTTCCTTGTACTTTAACTTTTCTTGCTTTTCTTAATAATACAGCACCACTAGATAAGTCATTATCAGTATATGCTTCAGCCTCTGGATGGCATATTTTTTGATTAGCATAATAGTCACTAAATACTCTATCACCATTCTGATCTTGAATCTTAAATGCTTCTCTAGTATCATAAGCAAAGAGAACAGTATACTTAGGAAGTGTAGGCCCTCCAGCTGGTAAAGATGGAGGTGGTGAATTAATTACACCTTCTGATTTAAATAAAGGGGTAGAAAGAGGCATAATTTATCCTTAAGTAGTTGGGAAGCCCTTACCAGATAGATAACCAAACCAGGTTGCACCACCATCTATAGATGCAAAAGTTATTACATCTGTGTAGTTTGCAGTTGTTGAAAGTGTAGGGCCTGAAGTACCTATACCTTCACCAGATGGCCATTTAACACTATAATTAACGTTTGACCAATCAACTGTTCTACTGCCAGTTGCATCTTGCTTTAAATAAACAACTAAGCTATAAGATATACCTGATGTTAGGTTATATGGAAGAGTTAACGATACTACTGATGAAGTAAGTGTAGTCTTAACTATATTACCGTCTTTCCAAGCAATAGTTTTTGAAGAACCTGAATTACCTAGATCGTTAACTTTTTCAGTATAGCTTTGTAGTCTAGGATTATAGAAAACAAAATTATTTGCGTTTGTATCGGTAACAAAGCCGTTAGTAACATATGTGTTACTATCAAAGAATAGACCTGTTGCACCAGAATTTACTCTTACAAAATTTAATGCTTTACCAGAATAACTTGCAGGAACATCAGATAGATTAGTAAATGCACCTACCGATCCAGTAGAACCAGTATAACCTATGTCACCTTTTGAACCTGTATAACCAGCACCAGCAGATCCTGTATAACCTAGGTTCCCTGCAGCACCAGCGGAACCTGTGTAACCTATATCACCTTTAGAACCAGTATAACCATCCCCACCAGTACCACCAGCAGCACCAGCCGATCCTGTATAACCAGTATCACCTCTAGATCCTGTAAACCCTTGTGAACCTTGATATCCATCAGGTCCCATATCACCGACGTTACCCTGAACACCTTGTGATCCGGTATAACCTGCATCACCACGAGATCCTTGATAGCCGGTACCACCTAAAGATCCTTGAAAACCTACTGCAGCACCTGGGCCCCAATATGCACCGGTAGCGCCTAATGTGATAATAGAACCTACATCTGCGGTTCCGCCTGTGTTATTTGCACTATCAATCTGAGAAACAAATATTTTCGTGGTCATTTTTACACCTAAAAAAGAGAAATCTACGTTTATTTATCAACCGCAAATTATAGCAATAATACCCGGTCCACCATTACCACCTCTACCCCCGGTTTGAGCACCACCACCGCCTCCACCTCCACAACCTGCTCCACCATCACCACCATGATAAGTTGATGTGGTTGCTCCGTACCCACCAGCACCCCCGCTACTAATAAGAGGATACATTAATGTACTGCCTTCTGCAAATCTTTTATTTGTAGAAGTGCCGCCGCTATAATTATAAAAATATGGTAAAGTAGATCCTATAAGACCACCGTTTCCTAAAACGTTAGCAGTTGATTTGCCTCCGCCACCTGTTCCACCTGTGGCAGGCCCATAGCTTAGAGGTGAAATAGAAGTTGCAGTACCAGTCTGCACACCTGCTGTTCCTGCTTGACCGGAAATAGACTGGTAAATAAATGCTGAACCTAGAGTGCTTTCAACTGCTGCAGATTTACTATGTGCTGCTACACCTCCAGCACCCCCTGCACCCCCGTTACCACCAGATGCCGGGCTACCACCTAAACCACCTCTTGCAATTATAAGGGTATCATAAGCAGATGTGTTTCTTCCTGCTATTGCTATAGCAGTAGGGGTTCCAGCAGCACCCGCTAAAGCACCACCACCAGGTGCACCTCCTATTCCTCCTCCTCCAGGAAAAAGATATAATACGTCTGGTAATAAAAAAGATGGACCAAACATACATGTAAAGGCGCCAGAGCCGCCACCTCCTCCACCTCCTGCGGCAGAACCTGAAGCGGTTGATTGACCTCCACCACCACCTCCTCCACCACCAACTGCATAAATGTATACCCAGTTTATACCAGTAGGTTTCAACCAGGTATAACCACCAGTGCTTTGACTAGTAGTAACACCAGTAGTAAGTGTATTATTATTTGCAATGTATATAAATGTGTTATCTCTAGAATAAGGTAAAATATTTCCAAACATTTGTTACCAACACTTAATTAAAACCATACCAGGACCACCTCTACCCCCGTTACCAGGAGTACCTTGACCAGCGCCGCCACCTCCACCACCACATCCTATACCACCATCACCACCATTCCCTCCAGTAGATGATGTACCAATAGCGGCACCTCCACCTGCACCTCCGTAAAATATCATCATAGGTGAAAATAACGAAGAACCGTTTTCACCGTTGTCTGCAATTGATCCTGCACCGCTTGCAGCTGCTCCTCCAGATAAAAGACCGTTATTAAAATACTGTGTTATACTTCCTCCACCAAATGCTGTTACTGCTGAGGAGTTAGCACCACCACCTGGTGCACCAGCTGTTACTATACAATTAGGGACATTAGTTGAAGTATCAGTATAAGAAATAGATGTTAATACTGTATTACCACTCGTACCGGTTCTCCCGTCATAACCCACTCTAGATAAATTTAAATTACCAACACCTGAAGCCCATAAAGGACTAGTAGTCATAGTATAATTCTCGGTATTACCTGCATATTGTTTTGCAGATCCTAATCCTCCAGGAGCATATGCATATAGAGTAAACTGATAAGGTTCTCTATTTTGTGCAGATGACCAGTCGTTTCGTTTAGGCCTAAAACAGACTATAGATGGACCACCTTGAGCAGTCCATTGATTAACGTTTGTACCAGGAACTCCTCCACTTCCTGGTCTTACATATAAAATATCTGGTATAATACTTGCAGGATAGAGCATTGTATTAATACCACCTGATGCTCCTCCACCCCCGCCGTAATATGGTAAAGTTGTACCTGAACCACCAGCTCCCCCACCACCTATTGCAAGAATATAAACCATACTTATGTTTGGTGGTTTTATCCAAGTAATAAATGTATTTGAATCTGCATATTCAGCATAACCATATGTGTTATTAGTAGTAGTAATATCTACATCTTTGTTACCATAATATACCCATATATTATCTTGTTCAGAAGATTTATGAAAGTCAAACCCTACTGTAGTCATACCATAAGAAGACATTTAAAAACCTTTAATAAGACAAAAACCTGCTCCACCATTACCACCATAACCACCAGTAGTACCTGCACCACCACCACCTCCTCCACAGCCCCACACACCATTACCACCTTTACCCAATACTGAATTATCTGCTCTTACACCACCACCACCTGCACCGCCCATATTAAAGAAAGGTTTCCAGCTTGTATAACCAGAATCAGCAACTACACCTGTAGAACCATTACCACCATTTACGTTAGAAAATTCTGGCCATGCATCTGTACTATAAGTTGCACTAGGTAATAATATACTAGCACCATTAGTCGGGGTATTTGAGGTAGCTAATCCACCACCACCTCCGCCAGGTGATGTAATACTTTGCCAGCCGTTAAAGAAAGCAGTAACATTAGTTACGTTAGGTGCTCCTCCGTTACCGCCCGTTTGTCCAACATACTCATTAAATATACACATAGGAGCAAATCCAGGATAGGTTGAAGTTGTAGCGCTAAAAGTAGCACCACCCGTACCACCGGTTCTTGTACTACCACTAGCACCACCACTTCCACCACCTGCAGCCATTATAGTGCCTTCTCTATAGTTAGTGGTCAAAAGTGAAGTTGTGGTAGACGGTGGATATCTAAAAATATAACTTGCACCACCTGAATTACCTGAAACACCAGGTGCTCCACCTGTTCCCCCTGGACCTAATAAAATATATAAAACATCTAAACCTACTAGTATGCGAGGAATAAGTATAGATACAACTGCTCCTGCACCGCCGCCACCGCCACCACCAGCTGCTACACCAGCAGCAGTGCTTTGACCTCCTCCTCCACTTCCACCTGCACCTGCTAGAATTACCTGTAGCATTTTAATATTTGGAGGAATTGCAAAAGATACTGTTCTTTGAGAACTATCACCAGCAAAAAACCAAGTATTTTGATCATTAAATGTGGGAAATTGCAAAGACATTATGAAGTAATAGACCTTATCGCATACAATACACCATAACCATATGTACCACCTGCTAAACCCGTATCACCTTGTGAACCTGTGTATCCTATGTCACCTTGTGATCCTGTATAGCCTTGTGCACCACCAATACCTGCTTCACCAGCTGATCCTGTAAAACCAACAGAACCTTGAAAACCTACTGATCCTTGATACCCTACAGGACCTTGATTACCTTCTGATCCTTTATAACCTGTATCACCAAAAGATCCTTTGAATCCTTCTGATCCTTGAAAACCTTCTGATCCTTGATAGCCTCCAAAAGATGCAGAACCTTGATATCCGGTTGGACCTATATCTCCTAATGAACCTTGAAATCCTACAGATCCCTGAAATCCTGAAGAGCCTTGAAAACCTACTGATCCTTGATGACCAGCAGAACCAGTAAATCCTGAGTCACCGCTTGATCCTTGAAATCCTACAGATCCTTGATATCCTGTGTCGCCTAAAGAACCTTGGTAACCAGAAGCACCTAAAGAACCTTGATGACCTATTGCAGTTTCAATATACCACTCGACACCATTATAATACCAGGTATAACTACCTTGTGTATGATAATCACCAGGACTAGGATTAGTAGGAAAAGTTAATGGCATTTTTCACCTTTTTAATTATTTATTTAGTAAGATATCTTTACAGCACCACCAGCACCGTCACCGCTACCCCCACCGCCGTTAATACCGCTACCACCACCGCCCCCACCATATAAACCACCATTACCACCAAAACCACCCGTATTAAGGCTTGAGTTTGTACCGTTAGCACCAGTAAGACCGTATGATCCTCCACCACCACCCTGTGATACTGAAGTGTTATAATTTCCTTTAACGCCACCTAAACCACTGTTAGCATTATAAAAAAGACCATTACCACCACCACCAGCACCGCCACCATAACCTGAAGTAGATGGAGAATTACCACCGCCCCCGCCTCCACCGCCTAAACCAGCAGCGTTAGATCCATTTGTACCTGCACCGGATGTTCCTCCTGATCCTCCGGCACCTCCTGCAGCTGTAAATCCTGCTGCACCGCCCCCGCCGCCGCCAAATGCTGTAACACCTGTACCACCATTACCTCCTGCATAACCAGTAGTTCCTGATACACCCATAGAACCACCACCTGTTGTTAATGATGCAGCATATCCTAAAGAATTCATACCCCCACCATATGCACCGCAAATAAGCAGTCCGTTTGCGTGCATTATTTCTGTATTACCACCGTAACTTAATGAACCTGGGCTTGCACTACCATCACCACCTCTACCTACTTTAACGGTAAGAATATCACCTGGAGTTACAGAATAGCCATTTCTATATGCAAGACCGCCTCCTCCTCCGCCTTGTTTTGATGAGCCACCACCAGCACCACCACCGACTGTAACTATCCATATTTTAGTTATGCTTTCTGGTACAGTCCAATAATAGATATCCTGCGCAGTAGTGCCATCTTTAACGGCTTGTGCGGTATATATTGCTGAGTTACTATCATATGCCTGGTAAGGAAACGATCTAGTATCATCTTCTTCTTGTAAAATAACTCTTACAGCACCTGGTGATCCATAAGCTAGATAATCTAACCCATCTTGGAAACTTCCGAACGTACCACCCCCTCCACCATAATCACCACCTGAACCACCGCCTGTACGAGCATACGGGAAAGAAGTATAAGTACCACCTGTTTGACCATCAGTACCCAATGAACCTCCTTTACCACCTGAGGGTGGGTAACCATTAGATCCTCCAGCACCGCTATTTCCTAATCCAAATAAACCTACACCACCTCCAGCTGCACCACCAGCACTTGACGATGTAGTAATAGCTGCACCACCTCCACCACCGCCACCGCCTACTGAAGCTGTTCCTGCACTTCCTGTACCGTATGTAGTTCCGCCTGTATAACTACCTCCGTTACCCCCTACGTTAGCATAACCGCCAGCACCACCACCACCTGCGCCAGTAGATTGAGATAGAGTATAACCACCATTACCACCTCTGTAACCTACTGTGCCTGGTTGTCCTCCAGGAGAACCTCCAGTGTTACTTGAACCACTTCCTGCAGATATTACTGTATATACTAACCCGTTAGCACCATGATAATCTATTTTAGAAGGACCGCCATTGTATACGCCACCTTTAGATGCAGTTACAGAAAGATAATCACCTGGAGCAACAGGTACATTATTAATATAAGATAGTGCACCGCCACCACCTGCAACAAATGCACCACCACCAGCACCAGCACCTATACATACTGCACTAAATTTAACAATACCAGGTGGTATATTAATAGTAGTAGTTGTATTAACAGTATTACCTCCTATAACAACATACTGGCCGCTGTTAGCAGGCATACCTAAAATATTAAATCCGTTTGGTAATACGTTGAGCATGTTTAAATATAATAAATTACAACTTTGAGACCTTTAGCACCAGTCCCAGCATTAGACACATTAAATGTAATTTCATCATCATCTGCAACTGAAGGGTTAGCAATAACAATAGTGTTAGGGTTACCTACTGATGTTTTAGATGTTGCATTAATTGTTAAATTATTTGAACCAAATATACTAGTGCTATTCACATTAATTACTACGATTGTATTGCCAGATGATGCATTCGAGGTTAGAGATGCTCGTGCATTTGTTATAGTCATTGCATAAGGCGCTCTCATAGTGAAAACAGGCCACCCTGTAGATTGAGAGATAGTTTCATATCCTAAAGATACCATTAAAAGTTGATCGCCTCTAGAACCTGTATAACCAATACCGCCTCTTGCACCCCCGTTAAGACCTATCCATGCGTTTGCAGATTCAGAATAAGTTGCAAGAATAACATTATTAGTATCTAACCAAAGAAGACCGGTATTAGGGTTAGCAGGAGCAATATCACCAAACACAACGTTTGCAAGACCAGGTTCACCAAAAGAACCTCTATAACCTTCAGACCCTTGGAATCCTGCTGATCCATTATAACCAATCGAACCTTGATAGCCTGTACCACCAAATGAACCAGTGTAGCCTACCGATCCTTGGTGACCTTCTGATCCTTGATATCCTGCAACAGCAGCTTCACCTGCTGATCCTTGGAAGCCAGTTTCACCTAACGATCCTTTGAAACCTACAGATCCCTGATGACCTTCTGATCCTTGATAACCGGTTTGACCAGTAGGACCTTGAAAACCTTGTGATCCTTGATAACCTAAAGATCCTTGGAAACCTTCTGAACCTTGATAACCTGCAGCTGCTGCCTCGCCTGCTGATCCCTGGAAACCTGTAGATCCTTGATATCCTACTGACCCTTGAAACCCTACTGAACCTTGATAGCTATCACCTACTGAACCTTTATAACCTACAGATCCTTGATGTCCTGCTGAACCGTCAAAACCTACTGAACCATAATAACCAACAAAGTCGCCAGCTGATCCAGAAAATCCTACATCACCTTGAAAACCTTTTGATCCTTGAAAGCCAACTGGACCTTGATCACCTAATGATCCCTTAAATCCAGCAGCACCTGTAGGTCCTTGAAAACCTTCTGAACCTTGGAATCCACCATAACCAACAGATCCTTGATATCCAGTATCGCCTAACGATCCTTTAAATCCAGCAGCACCTGTAGGTCCTTGGAAACCTTCTGAACCTTGAAACCCTCCAAAGCCTATTGATCCCTGGTACCCTGTATCACCAAATGATCCTTTAAAACCGGTAATACCTTGAACACCCTGAGAACCTTGAAACCCTATTGATCCCTGGTAACCTTCTGAACCTAAAAATCCTGCTGCAGCTGCTTCACCTGCTGAACCTTGAAAACCTACACAACCTTGATATCCGACAGAACCATAATAACCAACAAAGTCACCTGCAGATCCAGAATAACCAACATCACCTCTTGAACCTTGATGTCCAACAGAACCAGTGTAACCTTGTGAGCCTCTAAATCCAGTACCATAGAAGTATCTTACTTCTATATCTGATCCTGTAAAAGGTACATCATTAAATATTAAATAACCACTATTAATAAAGTAATCAGTATTTGGAATTAATACTAGACCATTAACAGATACGATAAGATTAATAGGATCGGTTACTGTATTGTCATCTAATATGATACTTTCACTACCATCGGCAACTGCAGTCTGACTTTTATAAGGTGCACCAGGTAAACCTACACTACCTGTATAACCAGAATTACCTTGTGATCCTGTATAACCAATACCAATAGAACCAGTATAACCAATGTTACCTTGTGATCCTGTGTATCCTTGAGGACCACCAGGATCGCCTAGAGAACCTTTATAACCAGTAGCTGCAATATCAAAGTAACGTACTTCTATATCTGATGTATTAGTAGGTGCAATATTTAAATTAAGATTTGTACCGGATACAGTATAGTCTGTAGTTGGTATCTGAACAAGCCCGTTGACCATAACGAAAATGCTTTTTTCGTTAGGTACTTCTCTAGACATAGTAAAGTTAGTTGTAGTTCCATCACCTACATATGTACTATAGTCAGAAGGAGCACCAGCTGGTCCTTGTGAACCGGTAAATCCAGAAGAACCAGTATAACCTATAGAACCTGTATAACCTCGATCTCCACCAGGATCACCTTGTGATCCCTTATAACCAACTGAACCATCGTAACCTTGTGAACCTTTATATCCAACATCTGCGATATCAAAATATCTAACTTCTATGTCTGATGTATTAGTAGGTGCTACAGCAAACTGTAGAGTTGTTCCTGATACGTTATAATCAGTTACTGGTATTTGAATAAGACCATTCACTATAACAAGAATATTAACTGCTTCAATAACAGCTCTATTCATAGTAAAGTTTGTATTAGTACCATCACCAGTAAATAGTTGATAACTCTTAGGCGCGCCTACTGGCCCTATTGAACCAGTATAACCAAGCCCCATAGAACCAGTAAAACCAGTATCACCTTTAGATCCAGCATAACCAGTAGAACCTCCCGGATCACCTGCTGAACCTTTGTAACCAGATTCACCTTGTGATCCGATAAAACCTGCACTACCTACAGAACCCGTATAACCTGTACTACCTTGTGAACCTTTAAACCCTGACTCACCCGTAGCACCAAAGTATCTTATTTCTATATCTGATGTATTGTTTGGTGCAGCAGTAAAATTAAGAGTAGTACCTGATACATTATAATCAATACCAGGTAAAAGAACAAGACCATTAACTGCTACAATAATATGCCAAGGTTGTGCAACTTCATAACTCATAGTTAATGAAGAACTACCATCACTTACTATTATTTCACTAGCCTTTGGTGCACCTGCTTCACCTGCAGTACCTGCTGATCCTGTAAACCCTATAGAACCAGTATAACCTAAACCACCTGCAGCACCAGCTGAACCAGTATAGCCTTGTGGTCCACCCGGATCACCTACTGAACCTTTGTAACCGGAATCCCCTAACGAACCTTTGAAACCAGAACTACCTACTGAACCAGTATAACCAGTATTACCTAAAGACCCCTGAAACCCTATCTGATCTGCTAAAGTGAAGTAACGTACTTCTATATCTGAACCAGATAGAGGTGCAGAAACTAGTTGCAATGTAGTTCCAGATACACTATAATCTGTTGTTGGTATCTGAACTAGACCATTGACAGAGACAATGATATGATTAGTATCATATACAGGTTTAGTCATAGTAAAGTTGGTGGTTGTACCGTCACCAGTAAATAAACTATGACTTGAAGGTGCACCTACTGCACCGGTAGGACCCATAGAACCAGTATAACCGATATCACCCTTAGAACCTGTAAATCCTGTAGAACCGGTATACCCACCTGCACCTACCGAGCCTTGATAACCAGTATTACCTAAAGATCCTTGAAACCCAGTAACACCTAAAACATTATCAAAAAATCTTATATCGATATCTGCGCCATTACCTGGTATATCTGTAATCGTTAATGTAGTTCCTGATACATTATAATCTACAACCGGTACTAACACTAACCCATTAACAATAACAAAAATATTTTGAGGTAAAGGAACAGCTTCAGACATAGTAAATATGCTGGTTGTTCCGTCACCTACCAATTGTTGACTTCTAGATGGTCTGGCTGCTAAACCTTGAGAGCCAGTATAACCAGTGTCGCCTTTATCGCCTTTTGAACCTTGAAATCCAACAGAACCTTGAAATCCAACAGAACCTTGAAATCCAACAGAACCTTGAAATCCAAAAGAACCTATATAACCAGTTTCACCTTGTACAATAGCGTCTAATGAAGAAACTGCCCAATGATCATTGCCTATACTACTACCAGAAGTTTGATACATCGTATATCTTAAATATACGGGTTGTAATTTTACAGCATCCGGTAGTACTACTTCGTTATGGATCCATACATTTTGCGCTAAACCTGAAGGACTTACATTAACAATATCAACCCAAGTACTATTATCAGTAGAATATTGTAATTTAAAAACCTCAGAGCTTTCAGGTGGATCGCCCCAATTACCACTACCACCACCTTTGTTTAACCAGAATGTGAGGGTACTAAAATCACTAAGATCAGCTGCATAAGAAGTAGTGAAAGTTCTACCAGTATCAACTGGTTCACCATATTTACCTAATACACCTATTTTTAATGTAGAATCACCTAGTAAGTCTGGCATGTAAGCGCCAGTATCAGCGCCTGCAGGGTTTACTAAATCTAATGTACCGATATTACTAGGTTCTACTACTTGAGCTGCAGAACCAGCTACAAAAGTACTAGACGCATTAAAATTAAGTATTGTGGTTGCCATATTATCTCAGTTCATATATATTATTAATAGCTTTGTTATTTATACAGTGAGGAATAATGTCTTATCGCCCGTCTATTGTGTTTGTCGATCCTATAGGTACAGTTTATGATGGTGAAACGGTAGGCAAACGCGCGCTCGGTGGTTCTGAATCAGCCACAGTTCTTATGGCTAGAGAACTAGCTAAAATTGGTTTCGATGTTACCATTTTTAATAACTGCAGAGATGTAGATTGTTCACCTGGTATTTATGATGGTGTAAGATACCGTCATCTACATGATCTTATGCAATGCGATAGCCATTACGATATTATGGTATCACTGCGCACTATTATTCCTTTTGTACCTGCTCATCTTAGAGATTCTATCAATAATAATACACGTACAGAATATGCAAAATTTGCTAGAGTTCAACAGGCTAGCAAATATAAAGTGCTTTGGATGCATGATACTTTTACCTGGGGAGATCCTGCATTAGAAGATCTGGTCGTAAAAGGTTTTATTGATGAGATATTTACTCTTTCAGATTTCCACACCTCTTATATCTCTAATTGCTGGCATGGTGGTAATCGTAGAAATTTTGAAGTACTAAAGAATAAAATTTATCAGACTCGTAACGGTATTACAAAATATTTTGATAGCACAGATATTACACAAAAAGATAGAAACTTATTTGTATATGTTGCATCAGTAAGTAAAGGTCTTCCTACCCTACTAAACAAAGTATGGCCTTTAGTTAAATCAGATCTCCCGGATGCAAAGTTAATGGTAGTTGGTGGTTACTACCACTTTAGTTCTAATTCACCTGGTGATGAACAGCAACGTCAACTTGAAGAGCTTGCACAAAAAGAAGAATATAAAAAGCAAGATGTAACATTTACCGGTATTATATCTCAAAAGCAAGTTGCAGAAGTATTTCAAAAAGCAAGTTATTTTCTATACCCAGGTACCTTCCCAGAGACATTTAGTATTTCTGCATTAGAGTCTCTTTACTATAATACACCTCTTATTACTGTTCGTTTTGGTGCATTAGAAGAAACTGCATTAGACTATGCTAGTTACTTTATTGATTATGCAGCTGCACCTAACAGTTTGTTCCCTCAAATTAATGAGAATGAACAATCAAAATTGATTGCCAGAAAAGCTTTTGAAGCATACCATAACACATACCTGCATCAACAAAAGATGTATGCATGTAATATAGTTAAAGAGGTTGCAGGATGGGATACAGTAGCATTACAATGGAAACAGCATTTCTATCGTAGATTAGGTCTTTATCTACCAGTAGAAGAATACCGTAAAGTATCTTATATTAACGATAGGGTGCATAAAATATTCAATAGACGTTTTAGTAATCTGGAAGAATGGGGTACCTATAAGCTCTCGAAAGAACAACCTATCTCTATTATTACACCTTTCTATAATGCTAAAGATTATATTTTAAGATGTATTGATTCAGTTGCAACTCAAAACTATGACAACTGGAAAATGTATATAGTAGATGATAACAGTGACGATGGTAGTCTAGATCTGATATTAGCATATATTAAAGGTAAATATAGAGATATTACAGATAAGTTTCATATAAGCCATAATGTAAAAAATAAAGGTGCAGTTCATAATCAGATCAGAGCATTACGTGAGAATGTTTCTGATGATAATATTGTTATGTTAGTTGATGGTGATGATGCATTAATTAACAATCCTAACATCTTTAATTTTTATAATAACCTATTTGCTGATGATAAGACCGACTATGCATATGGTAGTTGTTGGTCTATGGTAGATAATATACCATTAGTAGCACAGCCGTACCCAGACTATATTAAAAATGACAGAGCATACCGACAGCATAAATTTAACTGGGGTATGCCCTATCCTCATCTTAGAGTATTTCGTAAGAGTCTAATTAATAATATTGATGATAGCGTATTTAAAGATGAGAATGGTGAATGGTTTAAAGCTGGTGGTGATAATGCTACTTTCTATAATATTATCGAACAAGCGCGACCAACTAAGGTAGTTGCAGTCCCTGATATCTTTTATCTCTATAATGATATCAACCCGCTTAACGACTATAAAGTGAACGGTGAATTACAAAATAAAAATGCAGCTAAAATTACTGGTAATAAAACAAAAGTAACTGAAGTACCAGTTCCGGTAGTTAAAGCAAAAGAAACAGTAGTGAAGAATAATATGAAGAAAAAAATCCTTATAGCAATACCTACAGCTCGTAATATTGAAGTGCAAACATTTAAAGCGGTCTATGATCTTATCGTACCAGAAGGATATGAAACAACATTTCAATACTTCTATGGTTATAATGTAGATCAGGTACGCAATCTAATTGCTGAATGGGTTGTTAAGGGTGAATGGGATTATCTTTTTGCAGTAGATGCAGATATATCATTCCCTAAGGATACTCTAGTAAAGCTTCTTGCACACGATAAAGATGTAGTATCCGGTCTTTACATACAAAGATTTTCTGATAGACATGTATTAGAAATATTTGAAGCTAACGATAGAGGTGGATTTACTCATATACCTTATGATAAAATTAAAGGTAAAGGTTTGGTAGAAATTGGTGCATGTGGTTTTGGTTGTGCATTAATTAAAAAGAATGTTCTAGTAGATATAGGTTATCCACAGTTTGTTTATAAATCAGCGATAAACCACAACGACACTTTTTCTGAAGATCTATATTTTGCTATGAAAGCAAGAGAAAAAGGATTTAAACTATACGCTGATACTAGTATACTTTGTGATCACCATGGGATGACCGTATTTAAAGTTTAGTAGAGAGGAACAGTAGGCGCTACTCTCGGTACTGTAGGTGTAGTTCCAATAAGATCAGTTTCTTGCTGCTTAAGTACAGAAACTGTTTCAATAATTGTACCGTTTTGTTTAACTATTAAAGTAGTTCTCATTGGAGTATAACGAGCCAATGTTACTATCATTTGATTAACAGACGCTACGGTTATCTTACCATCTTTCATCTGGTTACTCCAGGATTAACAGTAATAAACCCTTCTACAATTCTAGATACAACATTATTACTTGTTAATTCTAAATCATATACATAGCGGTTATTAACAAGGTTAGCAGTTATTGCTGCATTCATAGTAAGAGCAATTAATCCTGAGTTACCTGTGATATCAACGTTAATAGTATTGTAAGTATTAGATGTATATGTTCTACGAACTTGAGCAGCACCTGTATAACCTGTTAAATCAAAAGGGTTACCATCAGTATCTACAAGGTAAATGTTGTAAATAAAATTAGCACCTTGATCAACAGTTAAGTTGGTTTTAATAGACATTATAGTTTAACCCTCAATTCACCATTTAAAAATTTATCCATCCATGCTCTATAGCTTTGTGGTGTAGGTGGTGAATATGTACCAGCCAGTATTTGTTGTTTAAGAACAGATATAAAGGGTAAACCGGGTATCAACTTATCAATAACTAATATTAATTCAGGAGTAGCGTGATCAAAGAATACTTGCTGATCTTCATTTGAGAGTGCTCTGAAGGCTTTAGAGAAACCTTCTTTCATATCAATTGTTACTAAATCTGACATTTAACAATTCCTCTAATCCTACTTTTAATTTAAGTGATAATACAAGAAGACCAAACACTAACCATAAAGAGTAACCAGTTATATATCCTGCAGGGCTGTCTATAGTATTAAATATTCTTTGCTTCATACCTATTAATTTACAAATAGGTGTACCTACAGCTAATAAAAACTTTCCTAGTTTATTTTCTCTTCTTAGTATACCTAATTTATGAGCCATTTCTTCTGCCCAAGAAGTACCTAACAGTTTAGCCCATTTACGTGCAGTTTTAGTTTGGTATTCTCTACCTTTTTCTTTACCCATAAACCAGGCAAGAAGAGGCCCTTTGCCTTCCATTAGCTCAACTACTAATCTTGACCATGCAATATATCCTAGATAGATGTCTGGATCTTTCTTAATTAGAAGTGCGGCATAACGTTCATCTGCTTTCCAAATTCTAGTAGGTAAATCATTCCACTCGTGTAGTTTAGTACAAATAATTTTCTTATTATGTACAATTACATCTTCAACTATAAAAGTGTGATCACCGTCAAGCATTAGATTGTAAATATTATATTCTTCTGGCTTATCTTCAGCTTCTATACTAGTTATTTGCTCGTAACCCCAGTCAGTTACTAATACAGTACCTACTTCAATCTTTTTTAGTTTACCTTTAAATTCTTCTTCTACTGCATAACTATCAGGGTTAAATGCAGCCCAACCTTCAGTAGTGAGAAGAGGGTGTTCTTCTGATACGAATGCCCATTTATTATTATACTTGTACATCTTACGTTTGCCTAGTACAGGTGTTTCTATACCAAGCACTGTATTTGTACCACTCTTAGAATTTTTTACTTTATCACCGATAATAATATCTTTAATTTTTTTCTTAGTATTATCAGACATAGTAACAAGCGCTTCAGGATCAAAGCAGCAAGTATTCTTCCATTCATCTGGTGGTATATCTGGATCTTTATACTTAGGGTCATCAGGAGGTGGTTTATCTGATGGAAGTACACCAGGTGGTGGTGGTTTATTGTTAGGATATTGCGCATCATATTGCGCTTTGCTTCCCATAAACTGTATATGCGCATAATTAGTTGATATTGGACCTGTTGGTTTACCACCACCAGCAGCGTTACCAGAAAACTTAGAATCTTTTCCAAATACCTGTATTCTGCGTATTGATATTTGATTCTTTCTGTTACTATAATCAGCACCATTATATTGCCAAGATGCCCAAACTCTTACATTACCTTTAGTAGGAAGGCAGTATACTCTTATGTAACCACCCTGTATATCATTGTTGCCGTTTCTTTGGAATGCAGGCCTAAATCTATACATACCAACAGTACCACTACACCACTTGTATATACCAGGTGCCATGTTTTCTAAACTACCACCAGATTTTGCTAATCCTTGTCTATTGTAATCTAAAGGATCAACAGTGGCAACATAATTACCATATCTAAAATAACAACGCCATGTTTGGTATGTTCCTACACACCCATCAGATGATTGTAATTGAACATCTACACCAAACCAAATATCATCATACATATAAGGAAATAAAGTATTAACTTCTACCATATTGGTTTGGGTGCCTGCTTCTCCGTCCCCGTTACCACCTTTTACATCAAAGGTGAAATAAGCAGCTTTACCATGTAGATTGTCGATGCTTAACGATCCAGGTGTACCAGCACCAGTAGGTGTAGGTATAGAATACTCCATAACATCGATCCAATTAGGATCACCAGGAATGTTAGGACTACCTGGGGTGCTTCCAAATTGAATTTGAGTGCTAGCAGGAATACTACCTTCAGTGAGTATATTTGCAGCAGATATTGCACCTGTACCAGTAGCTAAAGTCATTTTTTATTATCC